>Ga0315293_10000069_pt1 | contig 77948 bp, 58 predicted proteins | sample YL17G13_20_MG_FD_203071 | JGI IMG/M metagenome (GOLD analysis project Ga0315293, IMG submission 203071) | Sediment microbial communities from Yellowstone Lake, YNP, Wyoming, USA - YL17G13_20 | ecosystem: Environmental > Aquatic > Freshwater > Lake > Sediment | place: USA: Wyoming | collected...
GAACGGCGGAGCGGGAAAGGCGAGGAAGTGTTAACGACGAGGAGGACGAAGTCATGTGTAAAAACATGATAAGAACAGGTATTTTTAACTTGACTTCCATGGACATAGACATTCTCCGGGATACTTCGAAGGGCTGCGACGGGGAATCTTCCTTTTAGTATCAATAACTTAAGAATATCTGAGAACATCATACATGAGTTCATTTGAATTGCGACACAGCCTGGCACCCCGCGATCTCTCCGTTGTCATCCTGACGAAATCTTCGAAGGGATTCGAGGGAAAGCGAAGTCCTGAGGGATGCCTCAGGGGGATGCGGAGGAAGGAACTATACAGATTCTTCCCGAGCTTCCAATGAATGCTTGCGTCAGAATGACATCTTTTAAACCCATGCAAGCCCCTAGATCTGTGGGAGCGGGCCATGCCCCGCGATCAAGAGAAATGCCAGTCATGCCCGGGGATACTTAATAGGGCAACGACCGGGAAATGCTGAGCATTCTGTAAATGCGAAGCATTCTGTAAATCCAGAGGATTCTGTAATCTTCATTATAGGTGTATTTCCGGACGGAAGAACTACTAGCGCAGGTTCAATTGCGGAGAATTGAACCCGCATCAATCGCCGGGTGTCAGGCTGTGTCATAATTCAAATTTGCTGCTGTATGAGATTTTTTAATGTTCATAACATGTTGATACTAAAAGGAAGATTCCCCGTCGCAGCCCTTCGAAGAATCCCGGAGAATGACTTTTTTATAATTGCGACACAGCCTGTGTTACCGGCTCCCACTCAGTAAAAAAGCTTTTCAGATCTGCGTGGGTTTCGCTCCCGGTCTCTGCCGCTGCTGGAGAAAGGCGTTCACAACCAACAGGGCGTTATTGAGCCGGGATATCCGCCGGTTCCTTTTCCGGAGAAGGTCTATCTCGTGCAGGGGAGGCTGCTCCGCGCGGATTTCATTCAGCAACTTCTCCATCTCGAACTTGAAGTCGCGGATTTCATTCGGGATCATTCTTTTAAGATGATGCACGTTCAAGAGAAGATACCCCTCGGATACCTGGCCCGCCATGCTGAATGCGCTGCCGCCCATAAAATTTCCCATTTTGCGCCTCTTAATTATTAAAAAGTTTCATAACCAAAGGTTAAGCCTTGCTCGATGAGCATTATTCTATCCTATTTATTTTTCCGGGGCAATGATGGAATTTTAAAAGCACGGATTATCACGCAAGGACAAAATTACGGTTTTGAGCAGGTAATTATTCCTGGCCGCCGGAGGCCGGGAGCAGATTCAGGAGGGTCATAAGACACATACTTTATGAAAAGCCCGAAACAGCCCCCCAAACCGCTTCCACCAGGAATAGCCTTGCCCCTGATATCCGGGTGGCTTAAGATGAAAATGAGTAGGACTCTTCTAAAATTACAGAATGCTCCGCATTTCTCTATAAAAAGGATATCCTCTTGAAACGCTCTTATTAAATTGGATTTACCTATCGCAAAATTAATACTAGCGCTTAAGGTAGTCCAGCTTTAGGGGGGCAGGCCAAGGCCATACCAATAGTATAGAAATTCAAGCTGATTAGTATATATATTATAATGAATACTATAGATATTATTAGCTAGGAATATAGAGACAAGGAAGAATCTATGCTATTATATTTTAGGAATGGGACTAACAGCTTCTAATATTTCATTAATTAAGCTGGTGCAATATTTATAAAAATCTGGATCCATAGGACGATTAGTTTTTAAATTACTATCCATAGCCTCAATCATTGATTGAGACACTTCATTGCTAAGTCGATTACGTATATCATTTTTTAACTTAATAGCGGAAACTAAATCTCCGCCATATTCATAAAGATAATCAATATCAGAAACAATCTTGTCATAGACTTTAGATAATGACTTAATTTGATTAATAATACTTATTAAATTTGCATGAAATAATTTTACAGAAATTCTGTCTTGCTTTAACATGTATTTTATAAACATATTAGATAATTTATTAAATTCCTTATATTTATCATCAAGAATACGATTGAATGCTTCAAACAGCTGCACTTTTGCGGAACGTCGAGATTCTTTCCAATACCTGTATGCTAATAATGCAAGTATTCCGGATAAAATAATAGGAGCTATAATAACAAAAAACTTAAAAATTGCATTGATAATATTCATGTCTAATAAATACACTTTATTATAGGAAAGTCAACCCTCATTTTTTTCATATATATTGGTTCCGCAATTTAGAGAGATAATAAAAAAATCGATAACAGAGATCAATAACATACAAGCCCCCAATTTCTGGACTGTTTTTAAATATATTAATATTGCTATTTTGGTTGATGGTTGCTTAGGGCAGGGGGGAGAGGATTTCTTGCGTGATGCGGACGATTTCTGAATGCATATAACTGTTCCCGGCGAAGATGTTGCCGGTTTGCATGAAATTTTCGGGGTCTCCGTGAATGTCGGAGACGACGCCTCCCGCCGGTAAAGAAGGCTGCGCTCTTTCAAACCATCGGAAACATCTCTGAACCCAATTATTCGATCCACAGATTCTTTTGAGGAGCTTTATTTAATTAGAAATTATGCAGCTATTCTATTGCAGATAAAATGGATAGATTAAGAACTCTTAAGAAGCTCGTGCTCCTTATTTTTTTTGCTTCGATCTAATTTCTTGCGCGCGCTTAATACATTGTTCTGCTTCCGCATTGCGATTAAGTTTTTTATATAAGAAAGACATATTTTCTAGAAATGTTGCCACATCAGGATGATCGGTTTCGAGGGCCTTCTCATAGATCTCAAGCGCTCTTTTATACATCGGCTCCGCCTCGTCATACCTGCCCTGTGATCTATAAAGCTCCGCCAGGTTGTTCAGCGACATCGCGGTATCAGGATGATCAGGTCCACATGATGTCATCTTATTAATTCAGATATAGGCATGAAAGACTTGGCAACCAGAGCCGCACAACTATTCCTGTACCGGGCCGGCCTGGTTTTTCTCATGATACACGGATTTGTAATACCTGTATTTATCAAATACAAGCTTCAGATAACAAAGGAAACCAAAAACCAAGGCCAGGCAATGGTAGCCAACGGTTTTGAGTTCGATAGCGAAGTTCTCCTTGATGCCTGGCTTGAAGCGCGTGATATTCATCATATATATCCCCATCAGCAATGTATATCCAGCCGCGATCAGCAGAATAATAACAGAGATCTTTACACTTTTGGGATTGGCGAAATTTTTGATATCCCGCTTCGATAATTTTTCAATATCGCTGAACCCGTCAAATCCCAGGAACAATCCCGCCAGAAAGACAGCCAATCCAGTATTATGGAGTGCATAAGAGCTGGGAGCGAGCACTGCTTGAACAATCAAGAACACTAACCAAGCAAGGAATATCCATTTGGCATGGCTCAAAAGATGAAATAATTTGAGTTCTTTCATGTGCGTTCTCCTGAAGGGCTGATGAAAAATCCAATTTTGCCCTACGGATAGTTTTTATAGCAGCACTGGAAAAAAGTCAAATGCACTTTGCGTGGGATACTAAATACATATTGGCCAGCGACGAAGGTGACTTAGGCCAGCAGAGAGGAGGAGCCACGGGTGACAGTCAAGAAAATGCCGGGGAGCAATTCATACTCCCAGACGTAAGTGTCGAAGATCCCGGGAGCGAGGGTAATGGCGGTCTAGCGCTTGGTAGGATGAGGTTGTATTTGGTCCATCAGATAGAAGCCGATGGCGTCGATGTTGGCGTTGGAGTTGTGCAGAATGATCACGCCGGTGTGGGTCTTGGGAGCGAAGCCGATGAAGGAGTGGAAACCACCGGTCTGGCCGTTGTGCCAGACGATATCGGCAGACAGTGACTTCTCGGTCATCCAGCCCAGACCGATGTCGTTGTCGGCCATATTGGTGGGGCGCTGCGCGGCGTGGCAGCGCTGGAAGACGGTGGCCAAAGGACCGCTGCCAGACATATTGGCCTCGAGGTATTTGAGCATGTCGCTGACACTGGAGCGCAGGGCACCGCAGCCGGTCAAGACGGGAATGTCCCAATTCACCACGGCCTTGCCATTCTCACTGTTATGGCCGATGGCCAGGCGCGCCTTTTGGGCGGGCGCGAGCACCACGGCGGTATCGTTCATCGAGAGCGGTTTCAAGATCCGTTGGCGCACCAGCGCCTCATAGCTTAGCCCGGTCTTTAATTCCAGGGCATGGCCTAGGAGACCGAAACCCAGGTTGGAATAGATGTATGTGCTGCCAATATCCAGAGTCAACTGGTAATTGGACAAGAACTCATAGAGCAGCGGTACCGTGTAGGTGGCATAGGGATTGGACATGTCGCCAACGTTCATATTGAAGGGCACCGGCGGTAGCGCCGAGGATTGGGTGGCCAGATCAAGCAGAGTTATCTGTTTGCCGTTACGTTCAGGGAGGCGCACCGAGGCGGGCAGGAACTTGGCCACCGGGTCAGTCAGGGCCACCTCGCCTTTCTCCACCATGTCCGAAAGGATGGCGGCGGTGAAGGTCTTGGTGATCGAGCAGATTTCAAAGATCGTGTCGCCATTGAGGGCGAGGATACCGTTGGGACCGGCCTTGCCCACCGTAATGATACGCTCTCCGGCGGGGGTGACGAGGCCTAGTACGAATCCGGTGTCAGCTTTGGGATCAAGGCGCGCCTGCAAGAGGGCGCGAATCTCCTCATCGCTGGGAATGGTAGTGGCTGGCGAGACTTGGCCATGAACGGCAAGAGCACTTGACAGGCACAGGGTTAGGCTGATCAGGATAAGGACACAGCGAGAAGTCTGGTTCATCTCAACCTCCTTAATCTTAGCGTCACTCATGCAGGCGGGCAAGCAGCAGCGGCCCCATCTCGGAGATGGTGGTGCGCGCCGGGTGCCCCTGCTCGCCGAAGATGTCCCAGAACGCAACCGGGCAGCCCTGCGGCGTGTAGCTGTCGATCCGCAGTTGCCCGACGCGCTGGGCGATCTTGTGGTTCCCCGGGTTGGGCTGGCTAATCCCCGAGACGTCGCCCCTGACGTCGGCCAGGAAGACCGGCACGCCGATGGCGCTGAAGCGCTCGGCCAGCACCTGCATGGAGACGGTCTTGCCGGTGGTGAAAATTCCCATCATCTTATCGGATGACTGATAGGAACTGATAGGAAAATCAATTTTCTCCATAATGGGATTTTAAGAAACTTTTATTGAAATTGCAATAGATGGATGTGAATTATTTGTGAAAATATAGAAAAAAGAAAATTTTTTGCAAGGAAGGTTCAGTTTTTCGAAACTTGGATGAAAAAAGGCCACGAAATGTGTGATTTATTCAAAACAGAAATGCTCCGCCACCGTTGATATTCCACGTCATTTTTAGTCAGATAATTTCCGCAACAGTTTGAAATCGAATGGTGAGGCCCGAGCCTCGATGGCGGCAGGTCCGGGATATTCAATCGGCCACATTTGCAGATGCCTCAGAATGCGGATCACCTCTTCCCGTTCCAGGATGAAGGCGATGATCTTCATTTGCGGTCCACACTTAGGACATTTCAAGGGATCTGTTTCATAAACTTGGTAAATCAACTGTGCCCAAGACTTTCGGCAAATCCGCACGGCAGGGCATCGGCGATGATTTTAATCTGCAGTTGATCCTCCAACCCCAATTTCTTCCTTTTGCCGCGGGCGGCATTAGCGTAGTGGCCGTAATAGCGGATGAGCGCTTCATAATGACCGGGGATATGGAGACAAACCCGATGGAGAAACTCGATGGCATCCAGAACCTCGAAGTTCCGTTTCTTCCCCTGATGCAACCTGGGTTACATTTTTTACATATACCCGATTTTATCTGTAGAAGTCCAAAGCATTATAAAATCGTTCTTGTTTTCATCGAGGATTTTAAATCCCAAGTGTTGGTAAAGTTTAATCGCCAATGTATTGCGCCGGTCAACGCTGAGCGAGACAGCTCTGTAATGTTTCTCTGCGGTTTGGAGAACTCTTCTCATAAGCTCAGTCCCAACACCCTTTCCGCGGTGTTCCGGGCGGACAGCGATCGTCAGCTCCGGCGTTTCACCCTCAAAACCCGTCTCGGCAAGTTGACCGTTGATATCCCTCAGGTCCGAGGCGACGTCGAGTTTTATCCATCGGCCCTTGAAAAAGGGATTCGTTCCGAGCGCGCCCTTAAACTCGCCATAGCCGAGATGTATGTCAAAGGAGTGTCCACGCGGAAGGTAACCAGGGTTCTGGAGAAGATGTGCGGTCTCGAGATAACATCATCGCAGGTGAGCCGCGCATCGAAAGAACTCGATGATGAGCTTTCCAAGTGGCGCAGCCGGCCGCTCGGAGAGTATGCTTATCTCATCCTCGATGCTCGTTACGAGAAGGTCCGGCAGGGAGGATCTCTTTTATCATCAGCAGTTATGACGGCCGTTGGAGTAAATGAGGATGGCAGGAGAAGCGTTCTCGGCTGCGGGTGTTCTATGAGCGAGGCTAAGACGCATTGGAAGGAATTCTTATCAAGTATAAGGGATCGTGGACTTAGCGGGGTCCGCTATGTTGTCAGCGACGACCACACGGGCTTGCGTGCCGCATTGGAAGAGGTCTTTTCCGGCGTGACACTGCAGCGTTGCCAGTGCCATCTGCAACGCAACGCCTTCGCCTACATACCGCGGGTTAAATGGCGCGCTGAAGTTGCCGCCGATATCAGGGATATCTGGAACGCGCCCGACCGAGAGGAAGCGGAAGTCAGGCTGAAGAAGTATGTGCTAAAATGGAGAGAGAAAGCGCCGAAACTCGCAGACTGGATGGAGGAAAATCTACCGGAAGGCCTGGCTGTTTTCGAATTGCCGGAAAAACACCGCAGGCGGTTAAGAACGACAAACATGCTGGAGGTGGTGAACAGAGAGATAAAACGACGCACGAGAGTTGCAAGATTGTTTCCCAACGAGGAATCGCTGATCAGACTCGTCAGCGCTATTCTGATGGAAATCTCTGAGGAATGGGAAACAGGTCGAGTATACCTCGACATGATTCCCGAGAACGAGAACTCAAACACTGACTCTTCACAAATTTACAGAAAAAATGTTGCATAATCAATGGAGATAAAATGTACAGAAATGGTGGTATTACGGCAGGGCAGAAAGAATTTCTTTCGTTATGCGGAGGATTTCTGAGTGGATATGTTTGTTTCCGGCGGCGATGTTGCCGGTATGCATGAAGCGTTCGGGGTCTCCGTGGATGTCGCTGACGACGCCTCCCGCTTCACGGATGAGCAGGACTCCCGCCGCCATATCCCAGGGGCTTAGCGAGAGTTCCCAGAATCCGTCCGCGCGGCCCGCGGCGAGCCACGAGAGGTCCAGCGAGGCGCACCCGGCGCGCCGGATGCCGCTGCACATACGGAAGAGTTTCTTGAACGATTCGAGGTATATGTCGAGATTGTGCTGCGCTTTGAATGGAAAACCGGTCAGGAGGAGCGCTTTGGAGAAATCCGTATTTTTTGAAATACTGATAGTCTGGCCGTTCAGAAAGGCTCCGTTGCCGCTTACCGCGTAGAAGGTTTCATCATGGAGCGGATCGCGGACGGCCGCGGCTTCGAGCCGGCCGTTTATCTCGAGGGCGATGGAGACCGCCCATACCGGAAAGCCGTGTATGAAGTTGGTCGTCCCGTCCAGCGGGTCTATGATCCACCTCGCGCCGTTCGCGTCACGCGACAGGCCGGATTCCTCGGCGAGGAAGGAGTGATCGGGAAAAGCCGCCGAGATGGTTTCGATGATGATGCGCTCCGCTGTCCGGTCGGCCTCGGTGACGAAGTCGTTATGTCCCTTCGCCCCGATTTTCAATTCCACCCGGTCCTTGCGGTTCATTTCAAGCAGATAATCACTGGCTTTGAACGCTGCGTCGAGAGCCGTTTTGAGATAGGCCTTCGAATTATTATCCAGCCCGGGGATGGAATCCGCGAGGAAACCTGCACGTCTGGCAGAGTCAGAATTCAAATTTGTTAAGGTATAAGAATTTCCAGTGTTCATAACTTATTATTTCTATAATGAAGATTAACGGTAACCTCCCTTCGCTACAGCCCCGATAATGACATTGTTATAGTCGCGGGGTGTGACCCGCTCCCACAGATTAACATCGCGGGGCGTGGCCCGCTCCCACAGCTCTACGGGCTTGCATGGGTTTAAAAAATGTCATTCTGACGCAAGCATTCATTGGAAGCTCGGGAAGAATCTGTTTAGTTCATTCCTCCGCATCCCACTGAAGTTTTCGTCAGGATGACGGCCGAGAGATCGCGGGGCATGGCCCGCTCCCACAAACTAATATCGCAGGGCGTGACCCGCTCTCACAGATTAACATCGCCGGATGTGACCCGCTCCCACAGCTCTACGGGCTTGCATGGGTTCAAAAAATGTCATTCTGACGCAAGCATTCATTGGAAGCTCGGGAAGAATCTGTTTAGTTCCTTCCTCCGCATCCCTCTGAAGTTTTCGTCAGGATGACGGCCGAGAGATCGCGGGGCATGGCCCGCTCCCACAAAAAAGGTTTTTCATTCCTATCTTTTCCGTTTCGGTTCGGATGTGCCTTCGATGACCCTGATCTTTGCCGGGGCGAAGCTTTTGAGCGTTCTATAGATATCGGTTTTTTTCAGGTCGGGAGGGCTTGCCGTTCCTTTTTTGTCTATTATCAGCAGCTTCTGTTTTTCAAACCTGAATTCCGGCAGCGGCTTGCCTCTTTCCACGAACTGCGGGCCGAGGACGAAAGAACCGTCAGCCGTCGAAACATGCAGGACCTGTCCCTGCTGCCTGTCGAGGATTCGGAGCTCCCTCACTTCGTCCCAATTCGCCCTGATCTTCCGGAGGAAGGAGAGATAGGCGATTCCTTTCGGGCCTATCAGAACGGTCGTGTTTTTGAACTGGAGGTAGATTACGGCGAGAAAGGCAATCATCACGGCGCTGCAGAGGGCGACGATGAGGACGAACATACGGTAGGTCTCGGCCTCCGGCACTGTGTAGATATCCCTCGACATCCTGATTCTGAAGACGATATAGAAAGCGATGTTGAGAACGAGTATAAAGGAGATCGCGCCGCCGAAGAGCATGCGGTGCCACCCTCCCTGCGTGATTGCGTTGATGAATATTTTTCCGGCTGGCATCATTCGGCCTTCCTGTATCCGACGGGGATGATATAGACCGGTATCTCGCCGTCTTTCAATTTCAATAATGAAGCGACGCCGTCATCTTTGAAAGCGCCCACAAGCCCCACGGAAAAACCGAGGGATTCTCCGATGAGCTGGATATTCTCGGCGATGTGCCCGGCCTCGATGTATATATATCGAATGCCGCGCTCGCCGTATTTCCACGTCGTGCGCACAGGCTCGGCGGTCAGTATCAGGCAGACCGGCGATTCGGCGAAAAACGTCTGGCTATAGCCGACCTTGCGGAGCTCGGAGTTGAAATCACCCTCCGCTCTCGTTTGCAGGTAATGCCCATCGGGAATGTATCTGTATATGCCAGCATCAAGTTTCTCAACTCCGCCTTTCGCGGCGACGACGTAAACATCCATCGGAAACAGTGCCCCGGCAGACGGGGCCGATCTGTGCTTCCACCTCTCGTCCGTGATTCCCTGCGCCGCCCAGAGTAACTGCGAAAGATTTTCCATAGACAGGGGTTTGTTTTCGAATGTCCGCCTCGTCCGCCGGCTGTTGATCGCTTCTTCAACCGAGACGGAACCGGTGGTCCTCGGTTTCGGCAGTTTTATCGCTCTATCGGCCACTTTGCCATCCTCCGCCTTAATGATCATAAATGAAACAGACAACGCTATAAACGCAAGAAATATCTTTTTCATCTCCGCTCTCCCGGGTTACGAGATTCGGATTATATCATTCCATCGCGGTTAATGGTATGAACAACTTCTTGAACAACTCGATGGCGTATCTGTCCGTCATACCCGCGATGAGGTCCGCTGTCCTTCGAACGAGCGGGTCACCGGCGGTGAAATTGAAATACGAATCTATCTGAGCAGGATTCTCCATAAAATAGCGGAACAGTGTTTCGACGATTCTTTTCGCCTTCTCCGTTTCCTTGGCGTTGCTGACGCTGTGATATACCCGCTCGTTTAAAAATATGCGGAGCGTATCCATCGCGCCGGTTATTTCCGGAGATACGGCGATGACCTCGAGATCGTTTGCGAGGCTCGTTTCGATTACGTTTTTTACGATTGTATCAATTCTTTTCGAATGGGTTTGCCCGAGACATTCGAGAACTTTACGCGGAAGATCATCCTGGATTATCAAGCCGGCGCGCATGGCGTCGTCTATATCGTGATTGATATAAGCGATGATATCGGAGATTCTCATAACCTGGGCTTCGAGCGTCGCGGGCATGGGGTCTTTTTCGATTTCGCTTAAGGGCCGCATCCCCTTGGAATGATTCAGTATGCCGTTCCTTACCTCCCATGTGAGGTTCAAGCCCTTCCCGTCTTTTTCGAGCCTCTCGACAACCCTCAGGCTCTGTTCGGAGTGGCTGAAGCCGCCGTCCATCAGTTCGCTGAGAACGTCCTCGCCGGCATGTCCGAAAGGGGTGTGCCCCAGGTCATGGGCGAGCGAGATCGCCTCGGTGAGGTCTTCGTTCAGCCGCAGCGCCCTCGATATGGTTCTCGCAATCTGGGAAACTTCGAGCGTATGCGTTAATCTTGTCCTGTAATGGTCTCCGAGAGCGGCCACGAATACCTGGCTTTTATGCTTAAGGCGGCGGAAGGATTTGCTGTGAATAATCCTGTCGCGGTCCCGCAGGAAGGCGGTCCTAATGGGGCAGGGGGCTTCCGGGATCTCTCTGCCTTTTGATCTGACAGACCTCGCCGCCCTGGGATGAAGGTATTCCTCCTCCCATTTCTCAAGGGATTCTCTTATGGTAATTCCGCTCATACTTTACTTTCTAAAGAGAGCTTTGAAAACTATGACAGCAGGTCATTCTGAAGAAAGCCCACGAAGGAAAACCCCTGAAGACGAAGTCCTGAGGGATTCTTCAACGGGCTACAAGGGAAGGAATCTGTCAGATTCTTCCTTTGCTTCCCTCCGAAGCATACGTCAGAATGACATATTTGTACGTTTTTCAGAGCTATCATAAATCTAATATATCAGCTTATAGTCTCAAAAAAAGAATGACCGGTTTTTAATTGCGGCAAGCCGAAGTTCTCGGCGATGGTCGCGCCGACATCAGCAAATGTCTCTCTGATCCCGAGGTCTCCGCCCTGGACGAATCTCGGGGAATATACGAGCAGAGGGACTCTTTCCCGGGTATGATCCCAGCCCTTAAAAAGGGGATCGCAGCCATGATCGGCGGTTATAATCATCAGCTGATCTTCTTTCAACGATTCCATAAACCCGCCGAGCTGGGAGTCGAAACTTTCCAGCGCCTTGATATAACCGTCAGCGTCGTTTCGATGCCCGTAGTTCATATCGAAATCAATCAGGTTCGTAAAAATCAGCCCCCGGTCGAGGGATTGCGTAATCTCCGATGTTTTTTTCATTCCTTCATCGTTGTCACGGGTTTTATAGGAGGCGCTGATGCCGCGCCCGGCGAAGAGGTCCTTGATTTTCCCGATTCCGGCGACGGATAGGCCGCTTGCGCTCAATAAATCGAGTACGGTATCGCAATTCGGCTCTACCGAAAAATCGCGCCTGTTCGCGGTTCGTGTATAATGTCCGCCTTTTTTCGTAAACGGTCTTGCGATCACCCTTACCACGTTCCAATCGGCGGTAAGCAGTCTCCTTGCCGTCTCGCACCATTTATATAGATCATCTATCGGAACAATCTCTTCGCTCGCCGCGATCTGGAAAACGGAATCGGCTGACGTGTAAACGATTGGTTTGCCCGTTCTGCAATGCTCATCGCCGAACCGCTCGATTATCTCCGTGCCGGACGCGGGACAATTGCCGATTACATCCCTTCCTACGGCTTTGCTGAATTTTTTTATAATTTCATCGGGAAATCCGTCAGGAAAAACGGCGAACGGGGCCTCTGTTATGCATCCCGCTATCTCCCAGTGTCCTTCTGTGGAGCCTTTGCCCTTCGATTTCTCCGTCATCATTCCATAAAATCCGGATGGTTTCCGGGAAGGATCAATATTCCGGAATGCGCGTATATTGCCTAATCCGATAGTGACAAGGTTTTTTACCTTCAAGCGGCGGAATTCAGCGAGGTGTCCCAGCGTGTCCGCGCCGACATCGCCATACTCCTGCGCGTCAGGAGCGCCCCCAAGACCGACGCTGTCCAGGACAATCAGCGTTATAGTGCGGAAAGATTTTACCAGACCCCCCGGCATTATTCCTCGGTTTTTCGCGCTTCCTGGAGGGCTTTCGGGTCAAGGGAAGCTATCCGCTGCTGGGCTTCTGTCTTATAATAATACAGATCCTCGTTCTTCAGGACTTTAAGGTATTCCTGAACGGCTTCATTCTTCTTATTTTCCAGCTCGTACAATCTGCCGCTCAGATAATAGACCTGATTCATATTGAGCATCGTGTTGGAATTATCTTCGAGCTCGGCGATCATTTTTCTTGCTTCCGGGTACTTCTCCGCAGCGATGTATTTATCATACAGAAATAAACCTGTGAGGTTTTGCACCAAATCTTCAGAGGCGTCATTGAAAAGAGCCATCCCAGCCTGGAACGCTTTTTTATCTTCCCCGAGTTTGAAAAGACACTGAATACGATAATAGGCCGCCATCTCCGCCGAGACGGAGGACCCGTAATTTTCCATAACGGCTTCGAATTCTTTCAGAGCTTTTGTGAGTTGTTCTTTATTTTGGATGAACTGCCCTTCAGCCGGTTGCGATGCGTTTATATATGTCGCCAAAGCGCCGGCGTAGGCCGAGGTCGCTTCGTCGCGTTTACTGGAAAAGTTTTTATTTGCGAAAATGAACAGCATTAATAAAATGCCGATAAGAACAAGCGTGAAAAGGACTTTTTTCCAGCCCTGCACCGTGAGCCAGAGAGTTATTTTTTCCGCGCGGGTCATAAACTGATCTTTACGCTTTATCTGCTTTCTTGAAATTCTTCTTTTTGCCATAACTCCTCCAATCTATTCATATTTATTAATAATTGAATCCTAATTCGCTTGAATCCGGGTGTCAAGTAAGGAAAGGGTTTATTATACAGCGAAATACGCAGTTTGCGATGCGTAGTTGCTGCTGATAGCCCGGAAGAAAAGTTTGACCTGCCTTTTACCATATAATAAGATGTTTTTGTTTTTCAATCGGGACATTGATTAAGAAGGTTTAAGTGAATAAGGGACGAAAACCGGCAAAAAAAATCGGAGCGAGGCTTTCAGCTATCGATATTTTCCTGGCGTTTGTTTCAGTTCTTATTATGGCGAACCTCGTATTCGGACCTATAAATGTAAAATTATTCGGAGGCACGGTAAAGATTTTCGAGAATTACCTCCTTTTAATAATTTGGCTTGTATCGGTGTTTCTAAAGTCCCGTATTGAGAAGCAGGAGAAGCTGTTCAATATTAAAACATTTTTCAGCAGATATGGTTATGAAATAGGGCTTTCCGTCGTTTTACTGATCGTCGCAATTCCACGTTTCCTGAGTATCGGATACGGTTTGCCGCACCTGATCGAACCTCACGAGCAGTTGATCGTTCCCAAAGTCTTGAAGATGATCCGGAGCGGAACTTTGAATCATGGAATATATGATTACGGCAGCCTGTATTTCATCTTTCTTTATTTTGTTTTCATCATAGCGGGATTCATTTCAGGAATAACCGGTGCAAAGGCGATATCAATATACGATATTGATCCCTCTTTTTTTTATTTCACCGCAAGAGCTGCGAATGTTTTTCTATCCATTGTCTCCGTTTATCTCGTCTATCTCATAGGAAAACGTCTGGCGGACAAGAAGACGGCGCTCGGCGCGGCGGCGATCGTTGGAATAGGGACGGTTCATTTTCTGAATTCCATCACGGCAAGGCTTGAATTGCTCGTTCTCGTTTTTGTCCTGCTTGCGTTTTATTATATGTTCAAGCTGACCGCAACGGATAAAATTGCCGATTATTGTCTTGCGGGATTATTCTGCGGGTTTGCCGTCGGGACGAAGTTCTACAGCATAACGATTTCGGCAGCGCTTCTTTATGCTCACTTGATGAACCGCAAGCGCAAGACCTTTTCGAATAGAAAACTGCTGATTTCACTTCTGGTGATGATTTTCGCTTATTTGATTACGAATCCATATATTATAACCGATACCGATTCTTTCATACGGGATACTTCGAGGCTTTCGAGGGAGCTCGGCGTCAAGGAACATTGGAGCACGGCGAAAAGCGCGCCTGAGGCGGTTTATGCGAGAATTATTTTTTATGACGGCCTGGGCTTTGTCGGCACGGCGGTCTTGCTTTTGATGCTCTTTTTCTATCTCCGCAAGCCGAATTCGAAGAGCGGATTTCTGCTTATTTTTCCTGTTCTTCACTTTCTTGTCCTGGCGAGGTCGAGGTATGTTTTTCACAGGTATATTTTAATCGCAATTCCATTTCTTGTTTTGTTTCTTGTTTATGAACTTGGAAAAAGGATTGAATCCAGGAATGAAAAGATAAAATTCAACACGAAAATCGTTTTCTGGGCTATCATTTTTCTTATATCTGTCTTTCCAGCGCTGAAAATGTGCCGGATAGCGAGGCAGTACAATCTTCCGATAACCTCGCAATCGGCTGTGAAGTGGATCGAGGCGAACATTCCGGCAGGCTCAAGATTGTTGGTAACTCCGTACACAGTTAGCCTGGATGAAAAGCTCTATGCCATAGCGCCATTGGGGATAAAGTCGACAAAATTTCCGCAAAGCATATTCTCGCAGCCGGAGACTGGCTATAACTACATAATAACTGCAATTCATGCGAAGAAATACGGCCTGCTGCAGGAAGCTAATAACTACCTCGAGATTATGAAAATAATAAAGCCGGTAAAGGGGAAAATGGTGGGCCCAACGATTACAATTCTTAAAATCAGATCTGCCCCATCCAACCTCTTGAAAAAGAGCGACAGGATTTTCCTTAAGAGCGGAAAAAAGGAAGCGAGCGTGATGATTGGTGAGCCTGAGTCCGATACGATCCATCTCGGAAGCGATTGGGGGGAAGCGATAGAGGATTCAAAACGGGTTTACAGACAGGCAAGGAAATATCCAGCTGCCTTTTTCTTTAAGATTTCAAAAGATGTTCGAAGGAATAATGAGATCTATATCAGTGTCGAGTGTTCTACCCCTGTATATGGCTTGTTCGAGCGGAACGGACATAGCTTTGAGATCAGCCTGAATGGAGCAAAGGCCTGTAGTTTTCCTATGAATGCGACGGATGATCCGGCGGTGTACAAATGCCTCCTGCCTGTCGAGAAGCTGAAATTCGGCAAAAAAATCAACCGTCTGGAATTGGACGTCTCCGATCCTCACGAAAAGATCGAATATAACGGAAGGCAAGTTATTTCCATTGTGCCGATAAAATACTATTCGGTAAAATTCAGCGGTAAGTAAACATACATCGAAATGTGATGAATCATGGAAAAAAATATTTGTGGAATTGAGGTATGGATATATTGTAAAGAATGGAAGTTAATTGATTACTAGAATGAAATACATCTTGGCTCTTTTAATCGCTGTAATTCTCATTTCAGTGATTGCCGCTCTCTTTTTTCTGCAAAACGAGGCTCCGGTTCAATATGATTTTATAGCTGAATTCCCCAATGCGGACAAGACGAACTTCGATGAGAGAGCCCATCTGAATAACTTCATGCCCGACAGACATCTGACATTTGTTCATCCGTTCTTGAAAAAGGAATTTGCCACGCTTTTTTCATTCAATACTTTTTCATTGGTTGAAAGAGGAGAGATAATCAGAACCTTCGATCAAGAGGTGGCGGATGGCGCTTTTAGGTTGACGTTTCCTTACAATGACGGGGATTCGTGGAGATTTGCATTCGATTTAAAGATCCAAGGAAACGGGAGTAAATGGTGTGTCATAGCTAACGCGGAAAAGGGGATGTGCAGGATTGAAGTTGCAAGATATACGGGTGGGAAAAGGATTATCCAAGATGCATTTGATTACCGGCTTGAGAAAAAAAAGATAAATGTTATCGTCCTCGCGTTTTTCGGGGACTTTTTAGTGGCTTTTAACAGGGAAGAAATTTTATATCAACAGAAAGCCCCGGCTTTGTTTGCGACCGGTAAAACAGCTTTTTCATTGGTAAAAGCGGCGGCTAAAAGTAAGGGGATGACTCTCAAGTTTGCCCATATCGGCGACGAATTGAAAGTGAAGTTGCTCAAAAGCATTTTTTCGATGCATAAAAATGTACCGGATCATAAGTTCAATATAAATAGTATGAATTGGAACGGACTATATACACATCTAAATCTGTGCATCTTGGGGAAAAGAAATCCTTATCTACAGAGAATAAAATTCGATTTCGAAACGAGGCCGGCAATTTTCTTTATGATGAATTCATCTTTAAAATACAGATTAAGAATCCCAAAGAATGCAGTCCTTGATTTCTATCTGGCGGTAGTTCCAAAATTCGTCCAAGATATCAAGAGGTTGAGATTTTTTTTGGAGATTGAAGATGCATCCGGCCATTCTTTTATTAAAAACGAAATTGATTTGTCGTCTTTCAAAGATCCTTTCAAGACATTCAATCCAGTGAAGCTCGTACTTTCCGATCTCGTGGGCAAAGAGGTTGTTATATGTTTTCGTACATCGACGCGTGATGGACACCCAGTCGGTGATGAAGATAAAATCATATATTCAATGGCTTCTCCCTCGATTTATCTGGATAAAGCAGATAAAAGACCTAACGTCATCCTGATTTCTCTCGATGCTCTAAGGCAGGATCACCTTGGCTGTTACGGATATAAGAGAAATACATCTCCCAACATTGATAAAATCGCTGGAGAGTCCACACTCTTCACAAACGCAATCACTACCGCCAATTGGACGATCCCGTCTCATATGAGCATTCTGACCGGCCTGTATCCGATGGAGGCTGGATTTGTTCCCGGCGGATTGTTGAGCGAGGAGAGTTTCATTGCTGAAAATGTTCACACGCTTGCGGAATACCTCAGAAATATCGGCTATTTTACGATAGGTGTTCACGGGGGAGGATATGTCTCCGAATTTTATGGCTTCGATAAAGGCTTCAGCGCCTATATCAAGGGCAGCAAGGACATCGCACAAGGAGTGCAGACAATTATCGAAAACCTCGATAGGCATAAAGATAATAATTTTTTCTTGTTCTTTCATACCTTGGAGATACATTGGCCTTACACCCACGATGATTTATTAAAAGAATTGCCAGCAGATTCCCCGGCCCGGGAAAAAATAATCGCAAGGTACGACAGCGGGATCAAGTATGCCGACGAATATCTTGGGAAATTGTTTGACTGGCTTGATAAAAACCATCTTCTCGAAAAGACAATAATTATAATAATAAGCGATCACGGGGAGACGTTCAGGTTAGTGAACGAAAAATCAAAGTCCGGCTCTCATGGCTCGACGTTGTTTGAAGAAGAGATAAAGATACCAATGATTGTGCGGATTCCATCGGTCAAAGGAAATGGAAAAAAGGTCGAATACCAGGTTTCGACTGTCGATTTGGTTCCAACGATACTCGATTGTCTGAATCTGGAGCCAACCAACGATTTGAGAGGAATAAGTCTTCTTCCTTTAATCAGAGACAATGAAGTGCCCAAATCACGTCTTGCTTATACTGAAGCCACGAATTCAAAAGAGAAATTTCAAGCGGTCAGGAGCAACGACTTCAAACTGCTCACGACTTCACAGTCTCCGTTAGCGATGCTGCAGGGTAAGCAGGACAGCTTCCGTTTTATTGACATTAAAAATGATCCTCTGGAAGCCGGGGATATTTGGAAAAAGAAGGATGCACTGGCGAGGAGCTATGCTGATTATCTTCAAAGGTTGCTTGCAAGCATCCGGGCAAATATTCTCAAATTAAAAAGAGAAAAACTGGATGTTCCGGTCGCCGACAGGGAACTGGAGGAGCAGTTGAAGGGATTGGGTTATATAGGAAATTAGGTGTCTTATATTAGATCAGTTCCGCTTCTATAAACCCAGTTCTTTTCTTGCTTCATAAATCGGCGGATAGTCCTCATCCGCTCCTTTGCATACGTCGAGGTAAGCTTTAAAGGTTTCTTTTGCCTTTTTACCGTTGCCCATTGCACTTGATATTTTAGCGAGATAATAGAGAGCGTAAGGATAATCAGGGATATAGCTCAGCGCCTGGTTGACATATTGTTCCGCGGTCTCGTAGCTTTTCATCTCGTATTCCATTCTTGCGGCCTCCACCAGGTAGTAGGACAGATGATGAAAGGTTATCCAGTATCCGAGCTTCGGCCCCAGGTTTATCAATTTGTTCATCGTTTCCCGGGCATCGGTGGTGTTCCCTTCGTAGTAATCACATAGCGCTTTCAGGTGGAGATAATATTTATAGAACGTAAAATATTTTTCGGAACTGATGTTGTATTTCTTCACTATTTCTTCAAGCCATTTCAGTTCTTCGCGGGCTTTGCCGATCTGGCCGCCTTCCAGATACCATATGCCCGAGACCCATTGCATCTCATCTATGAAGTTGAATATTTCCTGTTTCCTGTAATAAGATTTCGCCTGATCAATCAGCGCCTTCGCTTCGAGCCTCCTGTTCGTCAGCATATAGATGTAAGCCCGTTGCAGAGATGCTTCAGCCAGCGTCCGTTTGTTGCCTTTTGCCATCTTTCTGAATTCGTTGTTCATCTCAAGAGCGCTTTTTACTCTCCCGACAGTCAGATAAATATCACCGAGAGAGCGGTATATCCAATCCACTTTCGGATTTTTCTGAAGCGCAGCAATCTTGTATAACTCCGCCCGCTGGTAATCCCCCGCGTAGTAATAGCCGTCGCCGAGGCTGTCATAGGCGTTGTAGGTCTCGTCCAGCGTCTTGTATTCCTTGAGAATCTCGATCGCCTCTTCGTGTTCTCCGAGGTATGACAGACAGTAGCCGAGATGATTCAGCGCCTGGCCGAACTTCGGGCTGAGATGCAATGTATCGTAATAAATTTGTTTCGCTTCCGCGATTTTTCCACGGTGGAAATAGGATTCCGCAAGTGCATACGATGTATTCCAGTCCAAAGGTCGGTATGCGGACAGCTTTCTCAGCAGATCCATCTGACGCTGATAATCGAGCTCGAGCTCGGCTTCCAATGATTGGAAGTAAAGCCTGTCTGCGTATGTAAGCTTATCGGATTTGGAAAGGGCCTTTTTCAAATGTTCGAGTGCAAGCTCGTTGTTCCCTTTGAATTTTTCCAGCTCGCCGTATAGCCCCTCCGCCAGCAGAAAACCCCTATCAAATTTCAGAGACCTGTCCAGGAGGTCCGCAGTCTCTTCGGTTTTTCTAAGCGCCCACGCCTTTTCAGCTTGCATATAGAGGAGCAGCGCCTGCCAGTTGTCCGTGCTGATTTTTGCGATATCGCTGATATTCCCGGCGCCCTTGAAACCCATTTTATCTACAACCTCTCCGCTTATCTCGTCCACAAGCCGCAGGAGAATGTCTTCCTGCCCCGAAACGGGCGTTATATCGAGCCTGATGTTCTCGGTTTGAGCGGTGCCTTTCAAACCCTTGATCTTAAGAATCCTCGGGGCAATTTCTATCATTCCCCGCGAACCGAATTTTTGTATAGAACCATTTATAATTGCGTACAAGCCTTCGCGCTGCCTTAAAATGTTATAAGCCTCCGATCCGAGGTCATTCGATAGAGCCAGTTTATCGCGGATAGAGGCGAACTTGGTGTCATCTATAAACCATACTCCAGGCAGTTGGGATAGCGAACGGATTAGCAGGAATTGGACTACTTCTCCCACTTCGGAAGGAAACGCCGCTGTCTCGAATTTATTGATTACGACGATGCTGGGCGGAAGTTTTTTTTGTGATACGAAAATCTTTAATATCCGGTGATGGAGACCGCTGATAATAACGAAGGTGATCAGAACTGCCAGAAAACCTGCGATCATCAACGGAAATTTTACGCCCCTTGAAGTAAGTTTTCGTTTTACGGTCGTCACAGGAGAAACCGGTGTTTTTATATCTTTTGCGGCTCTTCTTTTTTTTCGGACCGGGAATTGGGCGGTAACCAACGTCTTGAGCTCATCGGAAATCTTCGATGAATAGGATATTCCGGTCTCAGCGCGGAGTCTCTCCAGATCGTTGATCATTCCATCCAGGGATTGATATCGTTTTAGAGGGTCCTTTTCCAGCGCTTTATTTATGATTCTTGAAAAGCGCTTCGGGATTCCGGATGTAATCTTGCCGATTTTATAAGGCGCTGTGTTCACGATATGGAAGAGTGCGGATATTGTATCCGTAACCGGGTAAGGGAGTTTTCCGGTCACCAGCTCGTACATCACCGTCCCGAGGGAGAAGATATCGGACCTCGTGTCCACCTTTTCTCCGCGAGCCTGTTCGGGAGACATATAGTAAATAGTGCCGAGGATGACGCCGTCCTTCGTCTGCGCCGCTCTTGATCTTCTCTCATATTCTGCAATCGGGATGGTTTCCGCCGTCGGGGTTATGGCGAATTTTGCCTGTGATTGGACACGCTTGGCAAGCCCGAAGTCCAGAATCTTGACGGTCCCCCGTGTGTCAATCCTGATATTGGACGGTTTTATATCCCTGTGGACGATTTCTGAGCTGTGCGCATGTCTCAGTCCGAGGGCGACCTGATATATGATTTCGATCTTTTGCTGCATCGTCAAAGCCTCTTGCGGTATTTCGTCGAGGCCCCTGCCGTCAACATACTGCATTGCGATAAATACGCGGCCTTTCTCCTCGAAGATTTCATAGATAGTGCAGATGTTCGGATGCTCGACGGCGGAAAGCGCCCTCGCTTCTCTGTTGAATCTGTCTCTCAGATCCTTGTCTTTGTAAATGCTTTCGGACAGAGTCTTGATGGCAGCTTTCCTGCCGAGGTTGATATCTTCCGCAAGATATACGGTCCCCATTCCGCCGGATCCGATTTCCTTGATTACTTTATACTTCTTCGATAAAAGTGTTCCTGATTCTATAATGGATGCTTTTTTCGTCTCCGGTTTTTTTCTTGAACCCGGATTCTCTTTTCCGGATCTGTCTGTGCTTCTTTTTTTCCGCATAAGACAATACTATTTTCGGCGGCTGAAGGTGTCAAGTTGATAGTTTATTAATTCGTGAATAAAGCCTCTTGCGCAATTTGTAAAAATTTCACCGCTTTGATATTATAATAAAAGCTCATCTGTTCATGAGCATATTCACGGGGGGATTGACAAATGTCAGTATTCGAAAATCCGCGGTATTTCGAGATCGCATTTCAGCACAGGGACATCGGCAGGGAATGCGATTTCGTCGAATCTGTTATGGAACTATACAGCAAGACGGACAACAGGAAGGTTTTGGATGTATTCTGCGGGACAGGCGCGCATATCCTCGAGCTCCTTCGCAGGGGTTATGAGGTGGACGGTTTCGACGTGACAGATCCGATGCTGGATTATGTCAGGGAGAAGATAAACCCAACCTCTTTTAAACCGCGGTTGTGGAAAGATAACCTGGAAAATTTTAAGGTTGAAGGCGAATACGGTTTGCTGACAAATATGTTGACGTCGTTCAACTATATCACAACGAATGAAGGGGTGCTTTCGCACCTCGAATCCGCCGCCAAAGCGCTGAGCTACGGCGGCATCTACATCATCGAGATGAACCATCCCCGGGATATTCTTTCCGACGCAACATCGGTCCCAAACCGGTGGGTGGAAGTCCGCGGGGACCTCGAAATCGAGATGGATTGGGACTACAAGAGCGCGCAACTGGATTACATAGATCAGATTTATAATATGACCGGCAAGATGAAAATTCGCGAAGGAGACAAGGAGAAGCTCCTCACAAGCGAGGAGAGGATCAGGATTTTTCTTTTCCAGGAGATGCGGGCGTTGATCGCGTTGAGCGGTTGGTTAAACCTCGTTAGGGCGTTCGGCGCATTCAATTTTGACCAGGCTCTCGACAGCTCCGAGGGATCATGGAGGATGATCCTGGTTTTGAGAAAAGAATAGAGTTGCTTATGGAACAATGTCCGAATTGCAGGAAGACGGCCGTTGAAAAGGACCAATGCCTTTCCTGCGGCATCGTCGTCAGCAGGTGGCTGAGGCTGCATTCGGTGATCCCGCCTGAAACGTCAAATCAAAGTGAAGAAGACCTTAAAGCCATCTATCATCACGTTCCTCCGGGCATCACGATGAAAAAGGATATACCCCCGGAAAGCGTCGGAAGCGAAAGAGATATCTCGAGAAAAGAAAATATCCCGGCAGAAAAATCCAAGGATTTGCTCAGCCTGGAGCCGCCGGATTTTATCACAGATGCGGATGCCACCGTTCCGATTTCCGAGACTCCGAAATTGAAACCTTTGAAAGATATCGAACAGCCCTCGTCCCAGCCGCTGAAAGATGGCCGGAGCCCCGCAGCGCAAGCCCCAGGGCGGAAGGATATATCGGATAAACGGACATCATTTTCCCCCGCAGGCACCGGACCGGATTTGCCGAAACCTGCATCACCGGACGAAAAGAAGAAAAAACAGGAGCAGCCGTCTTTCTTTGCTAAGACTGAAGCGGATATGATCAAGCTCAAGAGAGATTTGAAAACAGATTGGGAAGATTATTATGCGACGCGAAAAGGGCGATATCTGAGCGGAAAGAGCGGCGAGAACATCGCAACGAGGTTCAGAATCAGAAATATGTTTATTTCTCTTCTCCTTCTCGCGGTGTCTTTCTTTGCGGCGGATATAGGTTTTCTTATGCAATTCGGCATCACGGCTGAATACAGCAGCCTGCATCCGTTAACCACGATCGCCGCAATCATATCTTTTTTTATATCTCTATCCGCGCTTCTTACTTTGAAACCATCTTCGGTGAAGATCACGCCTGGTGAAGAAGGCAAGGTGAAAATCGGGATGCATCCACTGCAACTCATCGAAATATCCCTGCTCCTCCTGCTTATCATCCTGCTGCCTTTGAAACCGTCATTCGACGTGAGCGGCAAATCCGAATTCCCGATCCTTTCGGAAAATGAGATGACAACCGAATTTCTCACCGGCGAAGGGCTCGGCAATTTCATCAGGCCGGTCCTCGGAAGGGACGGCAAAACCGTCTATGCCATTCATCTATACGGCCAGAGCACAGGTTATCTCGTTATGCTGCCGGGAGACGGGAGCTATAAGCCGGTTTTCCGCGGATCGAAAATCACGAAATTCCGCTTTCTGTCCAAGGATACGATTCTCTATCTCGACAGCGAAGGCTTGCATAAAATCAGCCTGGAAGAAGCGGGGCAAAATGCGGAAATAGGGGCAGAGGCGGAAATCGCTGAGGACGCCGGTCCGGCGGGAGAAAGGGTTCTCGCAGGTTATACTCCGAGCGATTTCGATCTTTCGGCGGATTCGAGTATGATCCTTTTTTGCAGCGCGGGAGATATCTGGTTGTCCAAGAGTGCCTTTACTAATGCGGAAAATATCACGAACACCCCTTCATACCTCGACTTTATGCCATCTTTCTTTCCGGACGGCAGTGGCTTTTTATATGCCGGGGATATATTGCCGATAACAGGGGATGTTTCATATGGCGCGGACACGGAGGAGTGGTACGACGAAATGGCTGTAAAAAATGCCGCGCTGCAGGCAAAGTGCTACCAGGTTTTTTCTTATATATTTGCCGAGGCGACGCCGGTTAAAATTACCGATGACGATAATAATTATTACTATCCTTTGTATTCTCCCGATATGAAAAAGATCGCGGTGGTCGTCGAAGCCAAATCGAACATAACGGTCAGGGCCGGTCCCTTGAACCTTGCCGAGAGGGCGCTTGTATTGATGAATCCGGACGCGAGCGGCAAAGTCAGGATATTCCCCCCGCTCAATATGCCGCTCCGCGCGATGCACGAGATGTCCTGGTACCCGGACAGCAAGGAGCTGCTCGTCGGGATAAATGCCCTCCTCCAAAAAGGTATTTATCATCTCACATTTTAATTGCCCTCCCGCCTGCCACTGAGCATAACAGGAGCAAGTATGCTGTCGGTCATTCCGGTTGCGATGCAATAAATAGGATTGTCGTTAGTCTCTGCGGGAGCAAGTGTCGCGAATCAGGCTGTGTTGCAATTATAAAAAAGTCATTCTCCGGGATCCTTCGAAGGGCTGCGACGGGGAATCTTCCTTTTAGTATCAACATGTTATGAACATTAAAAAATCTCATACAGCAGCAAATTTGAATTATGACACCGCCTGCGTGGCCCGCTCCCACCAAAAAAATGCCGTCATGCTCGGAGCAACTTCGAAGGGCGGTAGCCGGGCATCTTCGTTTGAGGTCTTTCAGACCGATTCAGGTCTCCGTGCTTCAAGCACTGTTGATCGCCGGGTGTTACCGGCTCCACGAATCAATATCGCGGCAGCGGGAGCTGGTGTCCCGAACGGGCACCTGCTCCAAAAAAATGTCTGTCATACACGGGGAAGCCACAACGGGCGGCAGCCGGGTATCTTCGTTTGAGGCGAATTGTTTCCTTCCCTTGTCTCCCTGCTAAGACTCCCCTCATGACTTTGCCTTCCCCAGAATTCCTGCGAAGCATACCGCAGGATGATGGTTTTTGGCGGAGCGCTGGCGAACTCCAGCGCAGCTTATAAACGCCGGCCAAGCTGGTCTTCGGCAGGACGGAAGGCAGCGAATGGACCCACGGCCGGCTTAGGCTGGAAATCGGCGTCTATATACGGAACCTGTAGGCATAGGCTGGTTGCGAAAATCGCAATGTGTCTTAGAAATCCGCGTATCTAATTCCACTGGAGCATTTGGCAAAACTGATTCAGCTAAAGAATTTGGAACATTTTTTATCAAAAATAGGATGTGGTTTGGAATTGCCTAGTTTCGGTAGTGAGGAACGAGGATATCGCAGCTGTTGCCGTGTTATGCTTGCCCATATTAATTTTTTTCTAAACTTTTCTAACAATTAACTTTTTTTGCGATTTTATAAGTAAATGAGTTGACAAAAAGTGTAACTATGGTAATAATACGCAAGAGTTTAAAAAAAGAATTGTGGATAATTTTTTTAAATTACTGTTATTATTGAACTAGGACATTTTGGTTAATGGCATGATAATTGCTTGAATATATTAAATAAAAGGAGTTTTTAATGCAACGATTCTTTATTATGTTTTTAGGCTTATTAAGCTTAATGATTGGCTCTTTTGGATACGCAGTTTCCTTGAATTATTTTCTGGAAAAAAGGAAAAATCCCAAGAATTAGGGAGAAATTAAGAGTGTATTGATTTTCTAAACGGAATATAAGCAATGAAAGAGTCAATAATATTACATAATAAATATATTAATAGGAGAATTTTTCTCGAGTTCCGATCTTTTTTTAATGTATTATATGCCGCTTTATTTCTAATCTCACTATTATTTATTTATAAGACTTTTGAATTTTGTTATGCAAATAATTTCCCATATTTGTATATTTTAAAGTTAATAGGGCTTATAATAACTTCCATAATTATTATTGATGATTATATAACGATGAAGATATGTTATTATGGATTTAATATTTATAATATATATATTGTAGTTCTTGATATTATTATAGTGTCTTTGTTATTTCTTACAATATTGTTGTTAGCGTATAATAGTATATTATTTATTATCTTGGTTCTTACATTTTATATAATATGCGCGATGTGGTCGTATTATATGTTTCGTCATGTTAAGGAAACATATATTGATAACAATAATATTATTATTTTTCATTTATATTATAATTCTTTAATGTCGATAATGTATGGTTCTTTTTTACTTTCTTGGGCAATATTAAATATCAAAATAAATTATAAAATAGCAATTATCTTCTATTGCAGTATTTATATATTATCTGTTATAATATATTCTATACAAAAAAATAGATATATTAAATCAGTGAAAGTACGCAATATTATAGTATTTAATACTGGTCCAATAATATCTCAGTTTATCTTGAAGATATATTCTTTTGTGTTGAATAAAAGATTCTTTAATAAATCTAATACTTAGTATTTTATTTACTGGAGTATAAAGTGGTTAAGAAACTTAGAAGAATATTAGAGCTAGCATTGATCTATATAATTATAATCTTAAATACTACTGTCTATGCTGATAATGACATATGTAAGTATAGTTATAGGATTGAAGTAATAGAATTAATTTCTAATGAAGGAGTTGTTGACTCAACAGCATTGGTGAATTTTATCGTTACTGTTGATCTTCCGAAAGGTAAGGGGAGAGTATTAATTCCCCTACCTTTTAACAAATGGGAAAAAGATCATAGAGAAGGACCAAAAGTTAGCTATTTTACAAAAAAATTAGATAATGCAATATATTCAATAATAGAAATAAATTTAGATGAAAATTTAAAAGATGATCTAAAGATACATTATGATAATGTATATTATAAAATAGAAATAAATCCAGATAATATATATATGGAAATACCTATCTCAGATATGATAAATGTATTAAAAATGTGGGATTGTAAAGAATGCGAAATTGCACAAATAAACAAAGTAACAATCAAATATCGAGATATATTGTATTCAGAACCCCTAGGATTCAAAACTCAAGAATTAAATGAATTAAGAATTGAGAAACCTAAGAAAGGAATCAAAGACTTAAATAGCCTGAATAATATTCAAATATATTACTCTAAAACAGAAAATGAGAGCACGCCTCTTTTTGTTGGTTTTATTGTTATTACAGTTACAATATTTACTACTTATAAAAAATATACAGATACAAAAAAAAGAAAAAAAGTTATATTATCAATTTTATTCGGAGCAATCATTATGGCATTATGTATTGTAGCGGTAACAATAAAAATATTTAATGTAAATCAATATATCTTTTTTCAGGGAATAGGTATAGGATGTAGCTGCGTGCTTAGTGGATTTCTACTAGGGGTAATAAAGCAAAATAAAAAAAACAGAAGAGTGAATGACTCCCCTAAGATAAACTCCCCTGAATGTTCAAAATAACCAAAAGAAAATCAAACCATACTAATCAAATGCATTTCAGTGCTGATTAATATAAAATAAATCTTAAGTATTGTAAGAGAGAATTAGCAATGTATGTATTAATTACTACTACTAAGAAAGAAATGAGTTATGGAAAATGAAGTTAAAACTAATAACTATCACTGTTATATTTTACCTTGGTTGAATTTAAAAGAAGAAATACATATCGGAGCTGTTACATTCAAGCGCTTTGACCCCAAAAACCTAGATGATGGTTCAAATCAAGAGCTGATTGAAAGTCTTAAGAAAAGCCTGGAACATTTTGTCAAGTGGAATGGAAAACCGACCGATCAAGCTGTGGTATGTTTTTATAAGAACCAATGGATATATGATCAGAATTTTCGAGGTAAGCAAAATATTCGAGAGGCTGTAGATATTCTAACATTTCTTGTCATCAGCCGATTAAATGTCCTCTGTTTTTGCGGGAATGAATATATGGGACAACCTGCCAGCGCAGAAAAATTTAAATTAGCTACTGTACCTGTATTAAAGGATGCAAATACAAACCATGAAGTATTTAATAAAGCAGGAGTTGTGACTATATGTTCTGATGTTGATAAATTCTATTTTGACCTCGAGCCAACTAAACATGGTTATAGAGAATTAACAAAAAATCAATATAATTCAGAACTCTTGGAATTGTTCAAACATTTAATAGCATCCGCAAGAAACGAAGAGGTCGAAAAAATATTTAGAGCAGTAACTTGGTTTCGTTATTCTCAAACGGAATCTACAGAAATTGATCCTTTTTCTTGTATTTTGATGAAAATGACGGCTTTTGAAATTCTGCTTAATTTACCTGACCGGGATACAAGGTTTAAATTTATGGAACATATTGACAAGGATTATGTTAATAAAGCAAGCAATGATAATCCCCTTGAAAATTTTATTATGGAAAAACGAACAATAAAAAGAGGCCAAAGTGAAACAAGGTTTAATCAAAGCAAATTAGCTTGGTGGGCATATGACATCTATGGATTAAGATCAAGAATCGTTCACGGAGAGCATTTGGAATCTAAAGATATGAAAAGAGATGATCAGAAATATAACGAATTAATTATAGCTGATATTGTTTTTTCTTGGTTGGTTACTGAAAAACTCATGAGACTATATTGTCCGATAATAGACGAAAATGATATAAAAAAAATGATTGAGAGATCTTTTTATGAAATTTCTCTAAGAAATCTTTTCTTTGATGCTTTTAAAAAAGCTGGATGGATTGTTCGGAACAAGGAAGCGGACCAACCTGGCCCCTATCCTGAGATTCAATGATTTTTGAAGAAAGTTATTCTTAAATTTTATAAATCAGGATGTTCTCTTATTTGAAAAACAGCTTAATGATACTCCACAAACCTAATACAGATACAATTGCTACCGCTGCGGCGGCGAGGGCGTTTTGAGTTTTTGTGTTTGCGAGGGGGCCGAGGGTTTTGCGGTTGTTGAGGACGAGGAGGAGGAAGATGGCGGCGATGGGGAGAATGAGGCCGTTCGCTACCTGCGCGAAGACGATTACGTCGACCGGTTTGAAGCCGGTTACGGAGACGGTGAAGCCGGCGAGGATCACGCATAGCCAGGTAAGCCGGAACCTGGGCGAATCTTTACCGTCCTTCCAGCCGAAGACGCCGGACGTTGCGAACGCGGCGGCGTATGGCGCGGTGATGGCGGAGCTCATCCCCGCGGCGAAGAAGCCGATGCCGAAGAGGACTTTCGCGAACCTGCCGAAGAGCGGCTCCAGCTGAGAGGCGAAGTCCGCTGCGGTCATACCGGTTGCACCGCCTGCGCCGGAGCTGCCGAGCGTGCCAGCGGAGGTGATGACGATGGCGATGGATATCAGCCCGCCGAGGGGAACCGCCACCCATAGGTCTTTACGCATCAGCGAAAGAGCGTCTTTCGATTTCCATTTTTCTTTCACAGCGGCGGAGTGCAGGAAGAGGTTATACGGCACTACGGTCGTCCCGATGAGGCCGATTATCAGGTAAAGCGAATTTGCCGGGAATGATGGAAGACTCCCTTTAAGGATGCCGAGTATGTCCGGCTTGATTATAATCGCCGTCCCGATGAATGCGACGCTCATTATAAAGACAAGTGCTATGAGGATAAGCTCGACGATTCGGTAACTCTTGAGGGAGAGGATGATAACGGCCGTGGCGGAGATGATTACGCCCCATACCTGGCGGTCTATGCCGCTCACGATCTGCATGCCGAGCGATCCGCCGATGATGTTGCCCGCCTCGTATGCCGCGCAGCCGAGCGTGATCGCAGCGAGGGTTACGAGAATGAATCCCCAGCTGCCGGCCGAGGAGCGCGGGAATTTGCGCAGGGCTTCCGCGAGGTTCATCCCGGAGCCGAGCGCGAGCCGCCCCGCCATCTCCTGCAGGATGACCGTTGCGAGCGTCGCGAAGACGAGCGCCCATAACAGGCTGAAGCCGAAATGCGCGCCCGCGAGCGTGCAGGTGGTTACCGTGCCGGGGCCTATGAACGCCGCCGTCACGAGGAAGCCGGGACCCCAGCCCCCTTTTTTACTTATCCTTGCCATATCCCCCACCTCCGGGCGTTTCGATGCGCAGGACGTCGCCCGCGCAGACGTTGAAATTGCACTTCGAGCCGAGCCGCGTTTTCTTGCCGCCTGAGATCAGACTGTTCAAACCTTTTTTGCCCGCCCCGCCGCCCGCCGCTCCGTATGGTGCGAATTTACGCCGCTCGGAGATGATGGAGACATTCATCGGTTGCGCGAATTCGTATTCGCGCGCGATTCCCTCTCCGCCCCGGTTCTTGCCGGAGCCGCCGGAATTCTTGCGAAGCGCGTATCGTCTTATCCGCACCGGCATATATAGTTCCAGCGCTTCGGCAGGGGTGTTCAGCGAATTCGTCATATGGGAATGCGTTCCGTCCAGCCCCGGATGCATCGCGCCCGCCCCGCAGCCTCCGCCTATCGTTTCGTAATATGCGAACGGCTGTTTCCGCTCCGCGTCGAAGCCGCCGAAGGCGATGTTGTTCATCGTCCCCTGGCTCGCCGCCGGTATCTTTTGCGGCATCGCCTTGCCCAGCGCGCCGAGCAGGACGTCCACGAGGCGTTGCGACGTCTCGACGTTTCCGCCCGCCATCGCTGCCGGGCGGACGGCGTTCACGATGCTCCCGGCGGGAGCGACCACGTGGATCGGCTTCATCAGGCCGGAGTTGATCGGGATGTCGTCTTCGATGAGCGAACGGAAGACATATAGCACCGCTGAATACGTTATCGCGAGGTTGGCGTTTATCCCGCCCGCTGTCTGTGGCGCGGAGCCGGTGAAATCCACAACGGCGGAATCCCGCGAGATTTTTATCCTCACCTGTATCCGCACCGGATCATCGGTTATTCCGTCGTCGTCCATAAAGTCCGCGAATTCATATTCGCCGTCCGGTATATCCGCAATCGTTTTCCGTAAAATCTTTTCCGTGTAGTCCTGTATCTTCACGGTGTAGGCGTCAATCTTATCCACGCCGTACTTCTCCACAACCTCCAGCAGCCTCTCGCGTCCCTTGCCGTTCGCGGCAACCTGGGCGAGCAGGTCGCCCCGCCTCTCGTCCGGAGTGCGGACGTTTGCGAGGATGAGGTCGAACGCTGCCTCGTTCATATCGCCTTTGGATACGAGCTTTAGCGGAGGGATTATCAGCCCCTCCTGGAAAATCTCCGTGGCGAGCGGCATCGAGCCGGGGGACATCCCGCCGACGTCCGAATGGTGCGCTCGGTTTGCCACGAGGAAGCGTAAGCGTTCACCGATGAAGACCGGCGCGATCATCGTTATATCCGGCAGGTGCGTCCCGCCGCAGAACGGGTCGTTCAGGACGACGATGTCGCCGTCGTCGAAAGATATTCTCTCCAGCGCCTTCTGGACGGAAAGGGGCATCGCGCCGAGGTGGACCGGGATGTGCGTCCCTTGCGCGAACGTCTCGCCGCGGGCGTTGAAGAGCGCGCAGGAGAAGTCCCGTCGTTCTTTTATGTTGGGCGAGAGGGCGGTGCGGCCGAGGACCGCTCCCATCTCTTCGGCAATGGAGACGAAAAGGTTCTTGAACAGCTCCAGTTCGATGGGGTCGAATCCGCTTTTCATCGTTCGATCCTGTTTATAATAATGTTCAGATATTCGTCCACGGCCGCGCTGTAAGCGGGCGGCAGGAACGTCGTGGATTCTTTGTCTATTATCAACGCGGGGCCGTCTATCTTATTACCTGCGCCGAGCCGGTCTCTTTCATATACGATGGCATCCATCTGCCTGCCTTCGCAGAAAATCTTCTGCTTCTTTATCCGCGCATCCATAGCGGAACTAGAAACAGGCTTTTCTTTTTTAATCTTGATTTTATCCGTCCTGCCGGCCGCTTTCACTCGAAGGGTAACGATCTCGATGTCCGAATGCGGGTGGCGGTAAGAATAGAGCCGCTCGTGCGTATTCTGAAAATCCTCTATGAGTTTATCTTTCCAATTTTTTGCCGACAGGGGAGGGAAGGGGACGGTGATTTCGAAGGATTGTCCTTTGTAGCGCATATCCGCGGATCTCTGCATTGCGATTTTATTCGTGCCGAAACCGTCGCAGCCGAGGTCTTCGAAGCCTTTTACTTCCATCACCCTGAATTTTTCATCTATTGCGCGCGCGTCAACAGAGGCGACGAGTTTTATCAAGGATGATGAATAATCCCTTATCGAATCTGCGAGCAGCAGCCCGAACGCCGAGAGGACGCCCGCGTTTTTCGGGACGATCACGCCCGCCATCCGCAGCCGTTCAGCGAGCGAAACCGCGTGCAGTCCGCCCGCTCCGCCGAAGGAGAAGAGGTAAAATTCCCGAGGGTCAACGCCGCGCTCGATGGATATGACACGCAGCGCCTTCTCCATATTCGAATCGGCGATGCGGATTATCCCCTCGGCTGTTTCGAGCGGGGACCGGCCGATTTTTGTCGCCAATGCCTGCAGCGCCCTGGCGCTCCGTTCGGGATGAATCCGCATCCCTCCGCCGAGGAAATAGTCCGGGTCTATGCGCCCGAGGAAGAGGTTGGCGTCTGTAACGGTCGGCAGATCGCCCGTGCCGTAGCAGGCGGGGCCTGGCTTCGCGCCTGCGCTTTCGGGGCCGACCTTCAACGCGCCGCCGCTGTCAACATACGCGATTGATCCGCCGCCCGCTCCCACCGTGTGGATATCTATCATCGGGATTTTTATCGGCAGGCCGCTCACCTCGGATTCGCTCGTCCTGCCTATCGCGCCGTTTATCAGCGAAACGTCCGTGGAGGTTCCGCCCATATCGAACGAGATAATCTTTTTATAACCGGCGACTCCAGCGATCTCGAACGCGCCGACCACGCCGCCCGCCGGACCCGACAGCGCCATCCGGATCGGTTCGCGGGCCGCCTGCTCCGCCGAGATGTATCCCTCGTTGGACTGCATAATCTGCAAATTGACGCCGCTCAGTTCTTTTCGCAGGTCAGCGAGGTACTTCCCGGCGACCGGCATCAGGTATGCATTGACCGCGGTCGTTGCGGTTCGTTCGTATTCACGGTATTCCGGCAGCAGGGCGCTGGATATGGACGAGGGGATTCCGGCGCGGCCGAGAGCGGCTTTTATGACCGCTTCGTTTTTGCCGTTTGCGTATGAATTGATCAGGCAGACGGCGACAGCCGCGATCTTTCTTTTCTTTATTTTTGAGATGATTTCTTCGAGTTCCGCCGGGTCTATTTCTTTCAGGATCGCGCCGCGGCAGTCCGTCCGTTCGTCTATTCCGAAGGAGTCGCGCCTGTCCATTATGTATTCCCGCGTCTCGCCGGAGATGGAGAAGAGCCTGTGGCGGGTCTGCCTGCCGATGAAGAGGACGTCCTCGAAACCGGAGGTCGTGATAAGGGCGATGCGCGCTCCTTTGCGTTCTAAAAGGGCGTTCGTCGCCACCGTGGAGCCGTGGACGATCAGGCCCAGCCTGCCTCTGCCGTCTTGTATGTACCGTGAGATTCCTTGCAAGATCGCCTTCGACGGATTCTCCGGCGTGGAGGGAACCTTGCCGGCCGTTATCCTGCCGTCCCGGAAATAAACGAAATCCGTAAAAGTCCCGCCGGTATCCACCCCTATCTTGATAAGGCCTTTCATTGAAGCTATTTTCGCCTATCGGACTTCTTTTTCAAGCTGCTGTCAATTTTTTATTAAGCTGAAATTTACGAATTGAATACGACTTTTATAAAAGCGCTTGAAGAATTGGCGGGCGCTTTAATTGGTTCATTGAAATCAAATTCGAGGGAATGAGCGCTCGAATTTTGTTTAAAAAGAAATCCCGTGAGTTATTTTTCTTTTCCGAATTTGAGAAACATCCTCCTAGATTATATTGTCAAATCTTCCGAAGATTTACAGAAAAATTTTTTATGCGGTTCAATATAACGGAACAGGACGTACTATTTGTATCTTCTTGCGGTTCTCCAGATGCCTTTATGGGCTTTTTTAGCTTTCTGCTGTAACAGGTTGAAATACGTTTTCATCTCGAAGTCGCCTTTGTTGTATATTTCTGCATATCCGCCTTCAAGCAGCTCGGCATTGAACAGCCGCCGGTCAATATACACATACCTCAACATTCTGCCGTAGATGTCGCAATCGTTCAGCGGATCTTTGACAAGGCATACGGTTTTACCCTTCAAGTGTTCTTTCGTATAAAGAAATGCCTCATAGGCGAAATATTCGTTCACGCCGTCTTTGTTATGAAATTCGGGCGTATCTATACCAAGCAGCCTTACCTTCACCGATTTTATTGGAAGTTTTACAATGATCGTATCCCCGTCCACGATCCAGGTCACGGTTCCCTTCTCCCGGCATTCAAGTTCAGCGCATATGGCGGCAAGATGGAAGAATGCGCAGATAAAAACGATTCCGATATATTTTCCGACAAAACACAGGTTTTTAATTGTTGTATTTTTTTTCATCTGAGTTTATCGTTTTTTTTCAAGTCTTTCCGAAATTCCCATGGATCTATAATACTCTATTATTCGAAATCATTTAAGCCGGGATTTTATGAAGTGAGGGTTGTTCGGGCCATGGAATTATCTTGTTATGCAAAATCGTTTATGGTATACAATCTTGGCGATAATTCTTAAAAAAACCGGGAAACGAAATTTCGAATAAAATGGGTAATTTAATATGAAACAGACGATTATTGAAAAAATAATTTCCAACCATTGCGGCAAAGAGGTTAAAGCCGGAGAGATCGTATGGATGAATTTGGATTATAGAACCGCGCGCGATTTCGGCGGGGCGAATGTTGTAAAGCATTTTGAGAAGCATTTCGCGCCGGAAGCTGTTGCCGATCGGAAGAAGACATTTTTTACTTTCGATTGCAACGTTCCGGCAAATACCATTCCATATGCCAATAATCAACAGATCTGCAGAGTCTTCGCCCAGAATCAGAATTTGAGGGTCTTTGATGTGGATGCCGGAATCGGAAGCCATGTCATGATCGAAGAAGGGATGGTTCTGCCCGGCGGGACGCTGGTCGGCACGGACAGCCATCTTAATATATTCGGCTCGGTAGGCGCTTTCGGCCAGGGGATGGGCGATCAGGACATCGCCTTTGCATTCAGATATGGTTTCACCTGGTTCGAGGTGCCGCCGACCATGCGGATCATCTTGAATGGAAAGATCAAATATCCGGCAACCGCCAAGGATGTTGTGCTCGCCGTTCTCGGCAGGATAGGTTCCAAAGGTGCCCTGGGCAGGTCAATAGAATTTTCAGGAAACGTCGTGGAAAGCCTTGATCTTTCAGGTAGAATTACTGTTTCGAGCATGGTAACGGAGATGGGTGGTATCATCGGCTTTATAACGCCTAACGAGGATATTCTGAGCAGTTTAAAACTATTATCGGGAAAATATACCCTGCAGCCTGTTCATCCGGACAAGGGTGTGGATTATATGGAAACGATCGAAATGGACCTTTCGAGCCTCGAACCGTTGGTCGCCGCTCCTCCGAAGCCCGACAATATTAAAAAAGTCCGCGATTTGAAAAATGTGAAAGTGGATTCAGTTTTCATCGGTTCCTGTACGAACGGCAGACTTGAGGATTTTAAGGTAGTGTCGAATGTGTTAAGAGGACACAAGGTGAAATCCGGCGTGATGCTGAAGATTGTTCCCGCAACAAAGAAGGTTTTCGCCGAAATGCTCAAGAGAAGGATGGTTGAGGAGCTTTTCGAAGCCGGAGCGATTGTCAGCAATCCTGGCTGCGGCGGATGCGCGAGCGGTCAGATCGGGATGACAGGTAAAGGTGAGGTACAGGTAAGCACGAGCAACCGGAACTTCCGAGGCAAGCAGGGAGACGGTGAAACTTACCTGGCATCTCCGGCGGTTGCAGCAATGTCAGCTATCAGGGGTTATATCTGCGCTCCATAAAGATTAGCAGTGTCAGATATTATGTTTTATGAGGTGAGGAAATGGGGTTAGAACCGACGATGTTAAAAGGCAGGGCGTGGTTGATCACCGACGACAAGGGAAAGCTCTTTGACGATATAGATACGGATATGATTTTCCACAACGCTCATTTAGCCATAACCGACATTAAAGAGATGGGACAGCATGCTTTCGGCAACCTTGAAGGATGGGAACGTTTTTCCAAAGAAGCCGCGCCAGGCGATCTCGTGATCGCCGGAAGGAATTTCGGAGCCGGTTCGTCCCGTCAACAGGCTGTGGACTGTTTCGTATCCCTCGGAGTCCAGGCGCTGATCTGCGAATCCTACGGCGCGATCTATAAGCGGAATGCCATCAACAGCGGTTTTCCAATTATGGAGGTTCACAACCTTGTTGAGATAATCAGTGAGAAGCTGCCGATCAGGCATCTTCAGGTGATCACCCTGGATATCGAAAAAGGGAATATATATTCGACTGATGGGAATCAGATAATTCTGAAAAGCCAGCCGTTGTATCAGGTTCAGCTTGATCTATATCACGGGGGAGGATTGCTCAATTTCAAGCCTGAAGTCAAGGCTTAAAAACAATTCTCAAAAAATGTAAAAAAATCGGGGGATCCTTCGCGGATCCCCTGAATCTTTTTTGAAATATTTTAAATTCTTTCGGTTAACCCTGTTCGCTCATGGCTTTCATAATGGAGAACATAGGCAGGTACATGGCGATGACAATGCCTCCGACTGAAACACCGAGGAAAAGGATCAACAAAGGTTCGATGAGAGCCAGCAGGTTTTCAACGGCAATGTCAACCTCGGCCTCGTAGAAATCCGCAACCTTCGAAATCATCGCGTCCATCTCGCCGGTTTGCTCGCCAACCTGGATCATTTGAGTTACGAGAGCAGGGAAAAGCTCCGTATCACGGAGCGGTTCCGAGAGGTTCTTGCCCCCTTCAACCTCCTTTCTCGCAATCATCAATGCATCCTGGATGATAATGTTGCCTGAAGTTTTTGCCGTGATTTCAAGCGAGTCGAGCAATGGGACACCGGAGCTTATCAGGGTTGCCATTGTCCGGCAGAAACGGGCGATAACTATTTTCTGTATCAAGACGCCGAAAACCGGCAGTTTGAGTTTCAGATTATCTATTATATGATGACCGCCAGGCGTTTTGTAATATGCTCGAAAGCCTATTGCCATCAAAGCAATTCCGATTATCACGAATGGAAAATAATGACCCAGGGCATTGCTCATCCCGACAACAATTTTCGTCGGCAGCGGCATTTCTGCGTTCATGCCGGCGAATAAGCCAGCAAAAACAGGGATAACTTTCCAGAGGATGACTATTACGACGAGTACAGCGACGCTGACAACCGCTGTGGGATAAACGAGCGCGGATTTGACGGCGCGCTTCAAAGCGACGTTTTTTTCGATATATTCGGAAAGACGTTTTAGAATAATATCCAAAATACCGCCAGCTTCTCCCGCAGCGACCATGTTGACAAAGAGATCATTGAATACCTTGGGATGCTTGGCAAGCGCGTCAGCAAGGTTTGAACCGGCCTCAACATCCTCTCTTACGTGGTAGAGGCATGCCTGAAAGGTCTGGTTTTCCTGCATAACGCCCAGTATTTCGAGGCACTGATTGATCGGCATACCGGCATCGAGCATAAAAGAGAACTGCCTGGTGAAAACGGAGATATCTTTTTGATCCACCTTCCCCTTGCCGAACTTCGGCAGGCTGATCTCTTTGCCTTTTTCCTTCACGGAAGAAACGATTATCGCCTGTTTTCGCAACGCGGCGATGACTTCGTTTTTTGATGCCGCGACCATCATACCTTCTTTTACTTTTCCGCCTTTTGTTTTACCTTTCCATTGGTAACTCGGCATCGAAAGCCTCCCTTAAAATTTTATTTTATGTGGTGCTGTGAAGATCGTCTTCAATGATTCCTGCGCCGCGGTTGATCATTTCCTGAAGTTCGTCCGCCATAGAGCTGCGCTGAAGGGCGGTTTGAAGGGTTATCTGCTTTCTGAAATAGAGGGTTGCGAGAGATTGATTGAACGTCTGCATCCCGTATTTTGACTGACCGGTCTGCATAACCGCATAAATCTGATGTATTTTATCCTCCCTGATCAGGTTTCTGATCGCCATATTGGGAGCCATGATTTCCATCGCGAGGACGCGGCCTTTGCCGCTTGCTTTTGGTAGCAAGGCTTGGCACATGATGCCTTCGAGAACGAAAGATAGCTGCGCGCGTATCTGCGATTGCTGGTGGGACGGGAAAACGTCGATTATACGGTTTATTGTTTGAACGGCAGAATTCGTGTGCAGGGTTCCGAAGGTGAGATGGCCTGTTTCTGCGATTGTCAGAGCGGCTTCGATGGTCTCGAGGTCTCTCATTTCACCTATCAGTACAACATCGGGGTCCTGGCGCAGAACAGATCTCAAAGCTAATTTAAAGGAAAGCGTGTCAGCATGAAGTTCACGTTGATTGAGAAGACATTTTTTATGCTGATGCAGGTATTCAATAGGATCTTCGATGGTAACGATATGTTCATGTCTTTCTTCATTAACCCTGTCTATCATGGCGGCGAGTGTCGTGGATTTTCCGCTACCGGTTGGGCCGGTGACGAGGATCAAGCCTCTCGGCTTTTGGCAAAGCTTTGCGACAATCTTCGGCAAACCCAGTGTAGCGAAATCCATGATCTTCCACGGAATCGCCCGGTAGGCAGCCGCCACAGCCCCCCTCTGATTGAATACATTGCATCTGAATCTCGCGAGACCCTTGATGCCGAAAGAAAGGTCGAGTTCCTTATCCTCTTCAAATTTGTGTTTTTGCGTATCCGTGAGGACCGAGTACGCAAGTTGTTTTGTTTCGCTTGGAGTCAAGGGGGGGAGATTCAGAGGTCTGAGTTGTCCGTCCACTCTTATTTGTGGGGGGGAGTTTGTCGTTATATGCAGGTCGGTGCCGCCCTCCTCAAACATTGTTTTCAGCAACTGGTGTAAACTAACCATTCATAACACCCCTGTATCGTATTATAAGACCGTTTTTGTGATGACTTCTTCAATGCTCGTGATTCCGTTCATTACCTTCGTCAAGCCGCTTCTCCTGAGCGTGATCATGCCGTCGTCAATAGCCTGTTTCCGCAGTTCCAATGCTGACGCCCCGGAGAGGATCAGCTCCCTTATGGGATCCGTTATTTTCATTGCTTCGAAATATCCGATTCTTCCCTTGTATCCGGTTTCATTGCACCTGGGGCAGCCGACCGGTTTATAAACCGTGATGGTTTCAGCTTCCTCTGGAGTGAAACCCATTCTGATTAATGCTTCCGTTGGAATTTTCGTTTCTTCTTTACAACTGCTGCATAGCTTTCGGCCGAGTCTCTGCGCGCAGATCATCAACACGGACGTAGCAACGAGGAACGGTTCGATTCCCATATTCATAAGCCTGTTGATCGTGCCCGGCGCGTCATTTGTATGAAGTGTGCTGAAAACGAGGTGTCCGGTAAGAGCTGCTTTAATGGCAATTTCAGCTGTTTCAAAATCTCTGATCTCGCCGACCATAATGATATCCGGGTCCTGGCGGAGAAAGGACCTTAGAGCGGCGGCAAAATTCAAGCCGATCTTGTCGTGCATCTGAACCTGGTTGATTCCCTCGATATTGAATTCGACCGGGTCCTCCGCAGTAATAATATTGACCTCGGGCTTATTAACGGTTCCGAGGGATGAATAAAGCGTATTGGTTTTTCCGGACCCGGTAGGTCCTGTGACCAGGATCATTCCGTACGGTTTTTCTATAGCTTCCTTCAGAATGTCCAGCGATATAGGTTCAAGGCCGAGCTTCGTCATATCGAGCATAAGGTTTTCTTTATCGAGGAGCCTCATAACAACCTTTTCGCCGAACAGGCAGGGCAGGATCGAAACACGCAGGTCGAGCTCTTTGACCTTGCCTGTTTTCTCTTTCATTTTTATCATTATACGTCCGTCCTGCGGCAAGCGCCTCTCGGCAATATCAAGCTTTGCCATGATCTTGACGCGGGAAATTATGGCGTTCTTAAGGTCCATCTTGGGACGCAAGACCTCGTAAAGGATGCCATCTATACGGAGGCGAACGCGGAAATCTTTTTCATACGATTCAATATGAATATCGGAAGCGCCTTTGGCGACCGAATCCGCCAGGATGACATTTACCAGGCTTATTACGGAGGCATTACCGGATTCCGATTCGAGCGCCGCGAGGTCAATCTCATCCGATTCCTCCTTTACCTCCAATGAGTTTGCGTCTATCTCTAAAGAGCCTTTCTCCGAAATTCCATATTTATCCATCATACCTTTGGTCGAAGCTTTCATACCGTAATATTTCTCGAGGGCTTCTTTGATCGCGACCTCGGATGCCACGACTGGCTGAACGTTATATCCGGTGGTGAATTTGATATCGTCAAGCGCGTAAATATTCGTCGGGTCTGCCATTGCGACGGTTATCGTGGCTCCCGCGCGGCTGACGGGGATGACCATATATTTTTCGCAAATTTCCTGTGAAACAATTTTTAATACTTCAGTATCTATCTCGAATTGTGATAGATTGATAGCAGGGAGGCCGTACTGTTTGCTCAGCAGGGCGGTTACTTCTTCTTCTGTTACGAATCCTAATTTTATCAGGCTGTAGCCCAATCTTCCGCCTTTTGTCTTTTGGTGATCCAAAGCCTGGCGGAGCTGTTCAGGAGTTATCATGTTGGCGGCAACAAGCATTTCGCCTAATTTAGTGGACATTGAAACCTCCTAATGAAAAACATAAGTTTGAGGTTGTTCTTGCATGCAAAGCAAACCAAAAACGTATTTCCTTAATTATAAAGCAAGTTTACTATGCCGGTTTTTTGATGTCAAATAAAAAACCTCCAATGTTTTTAGATATGAATTTCTCGAAAAAATGAATTCTTCAAAACAATTATAAGTCCTGCGTGTGACATTTATTGCGAACTATCATAAAAAAACAGTTTGATTGTTGAATCGGAAGGGTCTGTAGATTATTATCAGCATGTAAGAATACGATAAGAGGGGATAGGGATTTATATGAACCAAAGCAGGAATTATTTTTCATTTGGAATTTTCATCGTTGCCATGCTCATCTTATCGGTGGTTTGTCTTTTTGCGACAGATGAGTCTCAAAACGGCTTCCGGTTTATCAATATCAAACGTATCGAGGCAGCGCTCGAAATAGATGGCAATTTGGATGATAAGGAATGGGATGATGCCCCGGCAATTGGAGAACTTGTCCAAGTGGAGCCTGTCGAGTTCGGCGTTCCAAGCAGAAAAACCGTTGTGAAAATTCTATTTAATGAAAATTATATCTATTTCGGCATTATTTGCTATGAGGATAACCCCCAAGACATCATTTCGCATGAACTTGAACGGGACGGAGATACAGATACCAGCGATTATATTTCCATAGTATTGGATACATTTTTGGACCACCGGAACGGTTATAATTTCATCGTCACTCCTGCAGGAGCCAGGATTGACGCGACGATCAACAGTAATTCAGAAGAGGTTTCGCTGGATTGGGACGGCATCTGGTATGCAAGGACATCAATTACCTCTTTCGGTTGGATCGCGGAGATAGCAATCCCGTTTAAAACACTCACTTTCAATCCGTTGAATGATTCCTGGGGTTTTAATTTCGCGAGGGTTATTCGAAGGAACCAGGAAGTGTTGAAGTGGGCTTATCCCTCCAGGAATGCGTATATGTCAAACCTTGCGACTGCGGGTGAAATCCGGGGCATAAAAAACATCAAACAAGGTATCGGACTCGATTTGAGACCTTTCATAGTGGGAACGTCGTCCAACGATGAGCACAGTAAACAGGATCAAAGCATGGATGCAGGCGCCGATCTTTTTTATAACCTTACATCAAATCTCAAGGCTTCTCTTACGGTTAATACCGATTTCGCAGAAACGGAAGTGGATGAGAGACAGATAAATTTGACGAGATTTCCGATAACTTATCCTGAAAAACGGGATTTCTTTCTCGAGGGAGCCGGACTCTTCAAACTTCAGAAAATGTCTTATACAGTGATCCCGTTTTTCAGCAGGAGAATCGGATTATTTGAAGGAGGGCAAGTTCCTATAATTTGGGGCGCGAAGCTCACAGGAAGGATAGGAGAATACAACATCGGTTTCCTTGATGTTCAGACAGATGAAACGCCTTCATTGGAATCGCAGAATCTGCTTGCAATGAGGGTTACCAGGAACCTCTGGGATCAATCATATATCGGAATGATTTTTACAAACGGCAATCCTTCCGGGGACGGATATAACCGGCTTTATGGCGCTGATTTTCATTATGGAACTTCCCAATTTGCCGGAGACGCAAACCTCTTTATCGACGCAAACTATATCAGAACCGATAGCGAAAACCTGCCGGACAAGGACAATGATCAGTGGCTTGTCGCTGTGGATTTTCCGAACGATAAGTTTGATTTCTACTTTGAAATACAATCAATAGGCGAGAATTTCAATCCCGCAATAGGATTTGCACAGAGAACCGGGGCTAAAATCATAAATAATAATTTTTCCTACATGCCTCGTCCAGATTGGGAACCATTAAGAAAAATGATATTTGGTTGGCACGTAGGCGCGGCTTGGGATTCTGAAGGTCAATTGTATGAAGCGGAAGGATCTCTGGATCTGCTTAATCTCGTCTTTAATAGCGGTGATGAAATAGGGATGAATTTAATTTATAAATTCGACAGGCTTATTGAAGATTTTGAAATTAGTGATGGCGTAATTATACCTCCCGGGGAATATTCTTATTTCAACTACGCCTTTTATCTGGAATCTTCCGAAAAAAGAGATGTTTCAGGATATCTGAGCTACCAATGGGGTGATTTTTATGAAGGTGTTCGAGAAGTATCGAATCTTGGATTATCATACAAACCTAATGAGCACCTTTATTTTTCCGCTTCGACTTTTTATGAAGATATTTCAATTCCCGGAGGAAATTTTACTGCCAAGATATATTCATTCAGGTTCAACTATAATTTTTCCACGGACCTGTCCTGGAAAAACCTGATTCAATACGATAACGAATCAAAAATATTAGGTGTATTCTCGAAACTTCGATGGATAATCGAGGAGGGGAATGATTTATACTTTGTTGTTCAGCGAAACTGGATTGATGACGGCGGTTCGTTCCGATCATATGACTGGAAGATTGACTTGAAGTTCTATTATACCTTCCGCTTGTAGGCTTTAAAAAAGTATTTCTTGTCTTCAAACCGGTTTATCTGTAAAAATATAGATGTCTTCTTATTCAAGGTTAAAGAAATGGATAAAAAAGGACGATTCTTTTTATTGGATGGATATGCCCTTGCATATCGGTCTTATTTTGCTTTTATAAGAGCTCCTTTGATTAATTCCAAGGGGCAGAATACGAGCGCGGCATACGGTTTTGCGCTGACGCTGCTTAAGATATTGAATGAAGAAAAACCGGATTATCTGGGAGTTGCGTTCGATTCCGCAGGACCTACTTTCCGGCACGGTTTATATGCGGATTATAAAGCGACCCGCCAGAAGATGCCTGAGGATATGATCTGCCAGGTTTCGTGGATAAAAGAGATGTTATCTGCAATGGATATACCGACATATGAAAAGAAGGGCTTTGAGGCGGATGACATCATCGGGACCCTTGCAATGCAGGCGCGAGATGCCGGTTTCACGGTTTATCTTGCCACCGGCGACAAGGATTTTATGCAGCTTGTAACAGACGATATCCTTTTCTTCAATATAAGGACCAAAGATACCGATCAGGAGGAAAAGACGTTGGATGCGAACGGGGTGAAAAATTACCTCGGCGTCTTACCCGGAGCGGTGAACGATCTTCTGGCGCTTGAGGGCGATCATTCCGATAATATCCCCGGAATTCCAAAGGTGGGAAGAAAGACCGCTGTAAAGCTTCTGTCCGAGTATAATAATCTTGAAAATATTCTCGCCAATGCTGAAAAAATTCCAGGGAAGCTGGGAGAAACGATCCGCGCAAATTTTGATCTTGCGAGGCTTTCCCATAACCTTGCAAGGATCAGAACGGATGTTGACCTGGATGTTGACATCGAAAGATTCAGGATGGGAAAGCCCGAAGAAACGAGACTCGCCGCGCTTTTCACCGAGCTCGAATTTCATTCTCTAATCGAGAAATTTGGGATAGGTTCGCATCAGGTTCGGTTTGACGAGAACGAGCAAAACTATAATACGATCCGGACCAGGGATGATCTTGATCATTTTATCCAGGAATTGCGAAAACAGAAATTCTTTGTCTTCGATACCGAGACGACATCTCTCAACCCTGTGAATGCGGAGCTTGTAGGGATATCGTTCTCATGGAAAACGCCGGAAGCATGGTATATCCCCGTCGTCGCAAAAGAGGGAAAGTTCTTTGATGTTGAAGAGCTGTGCAGCGCATTAAAGCCGCTGATGGAGGATGAAAAAATCCGGAAGGGCGGACAGAATCTGAAGTATGACATCTCGGTTTTGAAAAAATATGGAATCGAAACACGCGGGCTGGAATTCGATACGTTGATCGCTTCATATGTCTTATTTCCGGAGGGGCGGAAGCATAATCTCGACGTCCTCGCGATGGATTATCTCAATTATAAAAAGATAACAACGTCTTCCATAATTGGAACCGCCAGGAATCAAATATCCATGGCCGAGGCGCCGCTGACGGATCTCTCCCGATATTGCTGCGAGGATTCGGAGATAACCCTGCGGTTGAAAAATATACTTGAAAAGGATTTGAAAAAGGAAAAACTGGAGAAACTTTTCGATGAAATCGAGATGCCGCTCGTCGAAGTTCTGAGCGATATGGAAATGACTGGTGTTTCTATAGACATTCCATTGCTGAAAAGACTATCCGGGGAATTCGGAAACGAGCTGGCATTACTATCGGCGGGAATATTCGAACTGTCGGGGGACAAGTTCAATATTGACTCTCCCCAGCAGCTGGGAAAAATTCTTTTTGAGAAACTCAATATCCACAAAGAATCCGGGATGCAGCGGATAAAAAAGACCAAGATCGGATATTCCACCGACGTGAGAGTTCTTGAGCAATTCAGCGGCCATCCGTTTGTTTCGAAGATTCTCGATTATCGCCATCTGCGGAAGCTGAAATCCACCTATATTGATGCCCTGCCCGAGCTGGTGAATCCGAAAACAGGCAGGATACATACATCTTATAATCAGATTATTACAGCGACCGGCAGGTTGTCGAGTTCTGATCCCAACCTCCAAAATATTCCTGTCAGAACGGCCATGGGAAAGCAGATAAGAAGCGCTTTTATTCCATCGAGGGAGGGAAACCTCATTCTATCCGCGGATTATTCACAGATCGAATTCCGCATAGCTGCCCATTTTTCGCAGGATCAGAGATTGATTGACGCCTTCAAGAACAAAGAGGACGTTCATAAGCGGACGGCGGCATTGATTTACAATATTCCCGTTGACGAGGTCAACAAGGAACAACGCAACAGGGCGAAGGAAATCAGCTTCGGCATTTTATACGGTATGAATCAATATGGCCTTTCAGCGAGACTGAAGATTTCGATTGCCGAGGCGGAAGAATTTCTGCGGACATATTTCGCCTTGCTGCCGGGTATGGCCGATTACATCCAGCGACAGCTCGTGGGAGCGCGCAGGGACGGATATGTGGAGACTATGTTCGGCAGGAAAAGAACAGTTCCGAATATAGAAAGCGATAATGGACGGCTGAAATCGCTGGCGGAGCATATAGCTGTAAACACTCCGATCCAGGGGACAGCAGCCGATATAATCAAGATTGCAATGATTAAAATATATTCCGAAATGAACAAACTGAAGCTTAAATCGAAGATGATAATGCAGGTTCACGATGAGCTCATTTTCGACGTTCCGGAGAAGGAGCTGGACGTATTGAAAACGCTCGTGCGGGAGAATATGGAAGGCGCGGCGGATCTGGATGTACCTTTGAACGTCGAAATAGGAGTCGGACGTAACTGGCTGGAGACTAAATGATGCTTTTTATATTATGTTGCACTTATGCAATGGTTTTTAAGGCGATGTTGTAAGAATGCAACAAAGTATATACAGACTATTCAATGCCGAAAAATGATGTTGTAATATATTGATAACAGAGCAATTACGGGCGTTGGCGTGGGGCAGGTTGGCATACGGGTTGCATAGTAAAATGTGTCTTATTTTATATAGTATTGCATACGGAGGACACAGTTGTTCTGGCAGAAGACGATCAGGAAAGAGATTTCAAGCACCGGAATCGGGCTCCACTCTGGAAAAAGGGTTAAAATAGTACTTAAACCGGCACCGGCAAACAAGGGAATCATCTTCCGCCGGACCGATATCGAAAATTTCGAAATAAAAGCATCCGACGGTTTCCTTTTCAAGACGGATCATGCGACATCCATTTCAAGGAATGACATCTGCATAGATACGGTCGAGCATCTCATGGCTTCGTTCATCGGGCTCGGGATTGATAATGTCATCGTCGAGATTGATTCCTCCGAGATCCCCGCGATGGACGGCTCCGCTTCCCCGTTCGTTTACCTTCTCCAGGAGGCAGGCGTCAAAAAGCTCTCATGGAAGAGAAAGATTATGCGCATAAAGCAGCCTGTCGAAATCAGGGAAGACGATAAGTTCATCGCGATATACCCTTCGGATGAATTCAAGATAACCTACAGGATCGAGTTCGATCATCCGGCGATCCAGCAGCAGGAAGCTTCGTTCAGGATCGATGAAGAAACCTTCATCGAAGAAATAGCCCCGGCGCGGACATTCGGTTTCTTGAGGGATGTGGAAATGCTCCGAAAGAAGAACCTCGCGCGCGGCGGATCGCTCGATAATGCGATCGTCCTCGATGAACATAAGGTCATCAATAATCCCCTGAGATTCCAGGATGAATTCGTCCGGCATAAAATTCTCGATGCCATGGGAGACTTGGGGTTTTTGCCATATCGTATGCTGGGCCATCTGGTCGCGTCGAAAGCGGGCCATGCCATGCATATCAAGCTGTTCACCAAGATTATAAGCGACCCCGATGCATGGGAAATCCTCACCGAAGGCTCTTACGAAAAGACAATGTTGAGGAACGCTGAAGAAGCCGGAGAACTCACAACGGCATAATCAGCCTCCAGCGACAGTTCATCTCCAATTATCATTCCAGATTGCGCTGAATTGCGTCTTCTTCTTTTTTCACGCCGATGCAAGCGGATCATTTAAAGACTGCTGTCAACCGCGCTGTATTAAATTAAAAATCTTTCTGCTATATTTCTGCCGAGAGCTTTGAAAAACTATGGCAACAGGTCATTCTGAAGAAAGCCCGCGAAGGGAAACCCCTGAAGAATCTGGACAGTTCCTTCCCTTGAATCCCTTCGAAGATTGCCTCAGGACTGCGTCTTCGTTTGCTTCCTTTCGAGGTATGCCTCAGAATGACAATTTTGTATGTTTTTCAAAGCTCTTCTACCATCTTTTTGTTATAGAGAAGCATGGTTTTATATGAAACTTAAAAACGTCCAGAGACTGATGCTTGGAGGAGAAAGCGGCGAATTCGCAGGGATGGCAAGGCTTGCCTTCGAAGTAGCTTTCGCAGTCCGTGAAAATGGAGGCAGGGCAATCATCGTCGGCGGAACCGTCCGCGATCTTCTTTTGAAAATGAAAAACCCGTCTGTAAGACTAAAAGATATTGATATCGAAATATTCGGGATCGAAACAGACGCATTGCGCCGCATTCTGAAAAGATTCGGCAGATTGCTGGAAGTCGGAATCTCCTTCGCTGTATTTAAACTGGAGGGGCTGGACATCTCGCTTCCGCGCAGGGACAGCAAGGTTGCGGCGGGGCATAAGGGCTTCATCATCGAGGCCGACCCTGGATTGAGTTTCAAAGAGGCTTCGCAAAGGAGAAGCTTTACGATCAACTCGATGGGATTGGATCCCCTTACCGGAGAGATGCTGGATTTATGGAATGGGAAGGTCGATCTCGAAAACCGGGTGCTGCGAGCCGTTGATCCGTTGACCTTCGGCGAGGATTCGCTCCGCGTTCTGCGTGGGATGCAGTTCGCAGGCCGTTTCGATTTGACCATAGACCCCGCAACCCTTCAGCTTTGCCGGACGACGCATCTGGGCGACCTGTCCGAAGACAGGATCGGCGAGGAGTGGATGAAGCTGCTGCTTCTAAGCAAAAGACCGTCCGTCGGGCTTCAGGCCGCGATGGATATGCTGATTCTTGAAAGGCTCCACCCGGAGCTGCATTCGATGGCCGGCGTGGCGCAGCAGAGTGAATGGCATCCGGAAGGCGATGTCTGGGAGCACACGAAACTGAGCGTGAATGCGATGGCTGATATTATTCGAAGGGAGAATGTATCAGGGGAACAGGCGGAGGTTTTAATGCTTTCCGCGTTGTTGCATGACATCGGCAAACCGCGGACGACCGAAGTATCCGATGGATTCATACATTCATACAACCATCATTTGATTGGGGAGGAAATCTCGCTGGGTTTTCTGAAGAAACTCAAACGGGGCAAGAGGGTCATTCAGACCGTCCTTCCGCTGGTGAGGGAACATCTGTTTCTAACATTTTCTCCGGAGCCAGGAGATAAAGCGCTCCGACGGCTCGCGGTCCGGCTGAAGCCGGCGACCATCAGGCTGCTGGCGTATGTTATCGAGTCCGATTTGAAGGGGATGCTTGCGGGAGCCGACAGGATAGAACGGTGCCGCGGTCTTCTTGAGAGGGCTACTGAACTGGAGCTTGCGGAATCCATGCCGGAACCTCTGCTCACCGGTAAAATGCTGATCGGCCGGGGATACGAGCCTGGTCCAAACTTCGGCGAAATCCTCGATGCGGCGTATGATGCCCAGCTGAACGGCGAATTCGGTTCGATCCAGGGAGCGAACGATTGGCTGGATGAATATGAAATAAAGAATGGAAATAATGATAATGGTGAATGATAAGAATTGTGGTTTTTATCATATAAGAAATAGTTAGGTACAAGATATGTTATCAACACTACTCAACACGGTGTTCCCGGTATTTTTCCTGATATTTCTGGGTTGGGGATATGCAAAAAAACGGCCTGATGTTTCGACGCGTTCATTGAGCGACATCAGCCTCTACATAGGTATCCCGGCGATCATCCTCCGGGATATGACCGGTTTTCACACTGAGAACGACGGGGTTTGGGTCATTTTGCTCGCCTCGGCAGCCGCGATAATGATACCGGCATTAATAGGTTTTTTATGGATAAAGATATCACGCATCGAAGGCAGGGGGATGCTCCTTGCTATAGCGTTTATGAACGCCATCAATCTCCCCGCGCCGATCATCAGCCTTCATTGGGGAAAGGAAGGGATTGGAATCGCGGTCGTATTTTTCACGCTCCAATCCATCTGCCTGTTTATATTCGGGGTTGTGCTCGCGGCAGAGAAGAATAAATTCAGGGCAGTATTCCAGATGCCCTACATATATGCAATCGCGGCAGTCCTGCTGATGGATAAATACAATCTTCATTTCCCGAAGGCTGTGGAAAACCTCATCGGATTATGCGCTGACCTTGCGTACCCACTCATGCTTATCGTTATGGGGATCATTCTCGGCAAGGTGAAGACGAACGCTACGCGGGCGGATTTCAATTTGCCGCTTATCGCTGCCCTGATACGGATTGTCGGTGGCCTTGCCTCCGTTTTGCTTGTGGTATTCATTTTCGACGTTCAGGGTATCAGCCGACAGATTCTTATCTTTTATGGGATTATGCCGGGCGCTATCGCGTCCTCTCTGTTCGCCGAGAAATATTCCAGGGACAGCGGTCTTGTCGCAAGAGCGGTTTTTTTCGGCACTCTGATTTCCCTTGCGTTGATACCTGTGGCGCTTTTAATCCTGGAATGAAACGGCAGCTGGTTGGCGTTGATTTTATTCTGTATGACTAAACGGATTTTCACCGGGTGTGGTTTTTGAAGGGTGTTTATGATAATTTAACGGCGAAAACAGATTATTTTGCGAGGTCTCGATGTCCGAAAACGAAAGAATGGTAAAGGATATAACGCCGAAGTCGGAAGATTTCTCCAAATGGTATCTCGATGTCGTCAGGAAAGCGCAGCTGGCTGATTATGCGCCGGTCAGAGGCTGCATGGTGATCATGCCCTATGGTTATGCCCTGTGGGAAAACATGAGGGATATCCTCGATAAAATGATCAAAGACACCGGCCATCAAAACGCTTATTTCCCGCTTTTCATCCCTGAAAGCTTCCTCGCCAAAGAAGCGGAGCATGTGAAAGGATTCGCTCCCGAGGTTGCATGGGTTACATACGGCGGCAAGGAAAAGCTCGAGGAGAGGCTTGCCATACGGCCGACATCGGAAGCTATTATATGCTCTATGTACTCCAAATGGATTTCATCATGGCGGGATCTGCCTGTTCTCATAAATCAATGGGCGAACATCGTCCGATGGGAAAAGGTGACGAGACCTTTCCTGAGAACGCTCGAATTCCTCTGGCAGGAAGGGCACACCGTCCACGAGACAGCTGAAGAGGGATTGGCGGAAACGCTTAAAATGCTGGACGTTTATGAAACATTTTACCGCGAGACCCTCGCTGTCCCCGTTATAAAAGGCGTGAAGAGCGAGAAGGAGAAGTTCGCCGGCGCTTTAAAGACATATGCCGTCGAGGCGATGATGTGGGACGGCAAGGCGCTTCAGGGCGGAACGTCGCACAATCTCGGACAGAATTTTGCGAAGGCATTCAACATCCGTTTCGAGGACAGAAACCAGCAGCTTCAATACGGCTGGAGCACATCCTGGGGAATGTCCACCCGTCTCGTCGGAGCTGTAATTATGACGCACGGCGATGACAGCGGCCTTATTTTGCCGCCGAAGGTCGCGCCGCATCAGGTGGTGATAGTCCCTATAACAGCGGGAAAAAATCCGGAACAGGTGATCGAAGAGGCTAAAAAGATTCAGGACCGGCTTACCACAGCCGGGGTTAGGGTGAAACTTGATGCTTCCGATGAGCATACCCCCGGCTGGAAGTTCGCCGAATGGGAGATGAGGGGGGTGCCGCTGCGTTTGGAGATCGGTCCCAAGGATATCGAGAAGAAATCGGTTGTGCTCGTGGAGAGGCCGGACAGACATAAAAACTTCATCCCCATGGAAGCCCTCGAAAGCGAGACTATCAGTCTGCTCGGAAAGATACAGAGCGATCTTCTGAAAAAGGCAACGGAACTCAGGGAAAACCTGACGACCGAGGCGACGGATTGGGCGCATTTCAAGGAAACTATGGCGACTAAGCGAGGTTTCATAAAGGCTTTGTACGACGGAACAACGGAGACCGAGGAGAAGATCAAGGAGGAAACGAAAGCAACCGTGCGGGTGATCGTGGATGAAAATGCGGAAGGGAAATGCATCTATACCGGCAATAAAGCGAAGTATCTTGCTTATTTCGCTCAGTCATATTGATGATTAGGGTATAAGGTAATTAACAATTCAAATGAATTCCGTAAAGGAAAGACAGAAAAAAAACAGGAAAAAAAGCCTGCTCGATTTCCTGAGCTCGATTCCCCTCGCAATCATTCTGTTGATAGTAATCGGGCTGCTGGCTTTTACCGGAACGCTCATTCCTCAGGCAGATATTTTTTCTGCAGATGAACTGGCCGCATATAATGAGGCGCATCCAGCGATCAGCCTGCTCAATAGGGTAGTCTCTTCCTTTCAGATTGCGGACAGGGACCCCTGGCGCTCCTCCATATACGGCATTTATCATTCATGGTGGTTCGTTATTGCGATCCTTCTGCTTGCGCTAAATCTGACGGTTTGCTCCGTCCGCAGACTCGCGTTGCTTAAGCATTATTTCAAACGATTCGATGGAACCGTTTCATCCGGTGCGGGAGGTAGTTCGGGCGCCGGTTTCAGCGGCCGGTATGAATTAGGAAAAGATGAACTTGTGAAATTGGTCCGCAAATGGAATCTCAAGGGTTTCCATTCGAGGGAGGAAAAGGAGACGCCCGAAGGGACCGCTTTTCGTTTCCAGCGTGGAAGGATCGGAAGACTCGGGTATCTTGTCGTCCATCTTGGTATATTAATGGTCATAATCGGTGCGATGCTGTCGTCATTGACGAGGGAGAAGGGTTTCGTTTGGCTCCGGGAGGGTGAGGAAACGGACAGGTATTACTCCCGGACGGCCGATGCGGAACTTCCGCTCGGTTTTAGCATAAAGGCCGGACGGTTGCGGCGAGTCATGTACGGGGATGGTAAATCCGTCAAGGACTGGTATTCAGATCTCGTAGTGTCGAGAAATGGAAGCGAGATTTTACGAAAAACGATTCAGGTTAATGATCCGCTGAGGTTCGAGGGCAGGAGTTTTTACCAGGCATCATGGAATTATGGATATAGCTTTACTCTGAAGGTTGTTGATAAAAAAACAGTCGAGAGCTCGGACTTTCCGCTTTCGGCGGGAAATGATTTAATTAATATCGAAGGCGTTGAAAAAACATATTCTACCAGCAACGGAAGGGTTTTCTTTCGGCTCCAGGCGTTCTATCCGGATTTTATCATCACGGAGGAAGGCTTTGCGACCCGCAGCCAGGAACTGAATAACCCGGCAGCTGTTCTTCTCGTTTATTGGGAGGGACTGAAGGAAGCGCAGCGCAAAGTGGTTTTTTCAAAGCTGCCTGAAATGGATTTTGCCAGGATGCATCAGAAAACCGTCGCTATCGAGGAGCCTTTCAAGTTCGTTCTGGACAGGAAAATTGCAACGCTGGATGTTACGGGCATGGAGATCAGCTCGGACAGAGGAACGGATGTTGTGTATATAGGCTTTTACCTGGTGATTGCAGGTATGTTTTTAACTTTCTATTTCAATCACAGTAGGGTTTGGGTTCTTATAGCGCCAGCGCGGGGATATTGCGATGTAAGATTTTCGGGTTCAGCCCATCGCAACAAGCAAATGTTTGACAAGGAATTGGCGAAATTATTCATCGGGTTTGAAAAACAGATTGAAGAGATAACAGGACGTAAGAATCCAGGTTCGGTAAAGAAAAAAAATATAAAAGGAAAAAATAAACAATGAACGGTTCGTCTCCTTTTACAGGTGATTTGATTTTTTATTACGCATCCACTTTTTTATTCATCGCTTCGGCGGCGCTTTACGGCATCAATTTTTTCTTTAAAAAGAAGATCAACCTCGCCGGAAGGCTGGCTGCTTTCGCTGGATTTCTTGTCCAAAGCGCAGGGATGGCGCTCCGCTGGGCGGAGACCGGGCAACCGATATTTATATCTCTATACGAGATGCTTCTATGGTTCGCCTGGGGCGCGGTTCTTATAATGCTTATCGCCGAATTGAAGTTTGAATATAAAGACCTCGGATTTTTCGTTCTTCCGTTTGTTATAATAATTATGGGTATTGTGCTCCTTATGCCGGTCAAAGGGAGCGGTGCGGTGGTCCCCGCGCTGCAGTCGGTGTGGCTATATATCCATGTTGCCGTGGCGATTATCAGCTATGCGGCGTTCCTCGTCGGGTTCGCAGCGGCGATTATGTATTTCATTAAGAAAAATATTAAACAATCCTGGTTTGCTTTCTGGGTGTCTGTTTTCACAGCCGTTGTGCTTTTATTGATAAACCGCGGCGAGTTGATCACCGGCAGGTCGCTCAATATCTATCTTCGTTCCGATGGCGTACCAAGATTAGCTGCGGCGTTCAAGGATGTTGGATTGATTCTATTTTTTGCGTTTATCTTTTTTGTCATTTCCTCATTTATTCACTTTATTATTTCTATAAAAAATCGGAAACCCCAATTCAAAAAAGGGATAGACGGAATCGGAAGGTTATCCTTTGCGGCTGGCGTTTTAGGATTGCTGGCAGGATTGGCGGTGATGATATTCAGGCTCATGACTCATGATTTTTTAAAGATAACATCCCAACCCGCAATCCTCGCGTTTCTGCTCAGCGCTTTGATAATAAGCGCATTCTGCCTGCTTGTTATATCTAGATTCAAGGAATTCCAGGAGAGGCTTCCGGAAGACGATCTCCTCGACAACCTGCAGTATTACTCCGTAAAAATCGGATTTCCCTTCCTGACCTTGACGATCATCACCGGCGCGTTTTGGGCTAACAAGGCGTGGGGCAGCTACTGGGGCAACGACCCGAAGGAATGGGCGGCAGCTGTTACCTGGCTCGTATATGCAGCTTATCTCCATATGCGGATGACGCGCGGCTGGAGCGGGATAAAAGCGGCGATCATCCTCGTTGTCGGGTTTGCCGCAGTGATCTTCACCCTCCTCGGCGTAACTTATCTTGCCCCGAGTGGATTGCATTCGTACATCTGATTTCTGCGATATTAAAGTGATAGAACCCGGAGACAACGGGCTTAGGACTGCGCCAATCCTGTAGGATTAACTTATGGCGATAGACTCATCCTGGCTGCCGCGTCCGCTTATTCTGAAGGACGGATTACGGCTAATCGAAGGAATGGCTTGAGCGCTCATAGCACTCTTTTTATCACTTCTTTCAGGTCTTTTACCGGAATAAATTCGATCTGCTTCTGCGCGAACTCGGGAAGATCCTGCAAATCTTTCTGATTCTTCTCCGGAATTATTATCTTCTTGATTCCGATCCGCAGAGCCGCAAGAGATTTCTCCTTTAAGCCTCCGATAGGGAGGACATGGCCTGTGAGCGTGATTTCGCCTGTCATCGCTATGTTCCTGTTGACCGGTTTGCCGGTGAAAGCCGAGATCAGGGATGATGCAAGCGTCACACCCGCCGAAGGGCCGTCTTTCGGCGTAGCTCCTTCCGGGATATGAATATGTATATCGTTGGCGGAGAATTTATCCGGGTCTATCCCGAAATTGGCGGCGTTCGCTCTTGCGTATGAGAGAGCTGCCTGGGCTGATTCTTTCATTACATCCCCGAGTTGTCCGGTGAGAGTTAGTTTTCCAGTTCCCTTCATAAGAAGCGTTTCGATGAAGAGAACGTCTCCCCCGTATGGCGTCCAGGCGACTCCGGTTGCCACGCCGACAGTGTCTTTCTCCATCTGTGCGTCAGGAAGTATCTTTATCGGGCCGAGGAATTTCGACAGGTTCCTTGTGGTTACCGCTAAGCGGCCCTTTTTTCCTTCCGCCTTCCTCGTCGCAACCTTTCTGCAGCAGGATGCGATTTCTCTCTCGAGATTTCTCAGACCCGCCTCGCGTGTATAGCCGGTGATGATCGAAAGGATAGCTTTATCGGAAAAATGGACGTCTTTCGTGGTGATTCCTTGCTGTTCCATCTGGCGTGGAATAAGGAATCGCTTCGCGATGAACAGTTTTTCCTCGATGGTGTAGCCGGACAGTGAGATTATCTCCATTCGGTCCCTGAACGCCGGCTGGATCGGCTCGACCTCGTTCGCAGTGGTGATGAACATTACGTTGGAAAGATCGTATGGGACGCCGATGTAATTGTCGCGGAAGCTGAAATTCTGTTCCGGGTCGAGCACTTCCAGCAGTGCTGAGGACGGGTCACCTCTGAAATCAGCGCCGATTTTATCAACCTCGTCGAGCATAAAGACGGGGTTGTTGGTGCCGACGGTGCGAAGCCCCTGGATGATTCTTCCCGGCATGGCTCCGACATAGGTTTTCCGGTGGCCTCTGATTTCAGCCTCATCCCTGACACCGCCCAGCGATATACGGATGAATTTTCGTCCCAAAGCCCTGGCGATGGATTTTCCGAGGGAGGTTTTGCCTGTTCCGGGGGGGCCAATAAAACAAAGGATGGGACCTTTCATCTTCGATGATTTAAGTTTTTTTACCGCGAGGTATTCTATGATCCTGTCTTTTATTTTCTCAAGGTCATAGTGATCTTCGTCCAGAACCTTCCGGGCTTTTTTCAGATCGAGTCTGTCCTTGGAGAATGTGCTCCACGGGAGATCGGTCACGATTTCAAGATAATTCCGGATCGTTGCGGATTCAGCCGAATCCGGGCTCATCTTTTCCAACCGCTTGATATTCCTTTCCATTTCTTCGACAGCCTCTTCCGGCAGTTTCTTTTCGACGATTTTGTTGCGGATCTGCTCGATCTCTTCTACAAGTTCGTTGCTCTCGCCCAGCTCCTGCTGTATCGCTTTCAATTGCTGGCGAAGAAGGTATTCGCGCTGAACCTTGTCTATCTCCGTTTTTGCCTGCTTTGAGATGTCGTATTGTACCTCCAGAACCTCCAGTTCTTTCTTGATGATGTCCCTGACGACTTCCAGTCTCTTCTCATAATTCAGCTCTTCCAATACCCTTTGGGCATCTTCGAGCTTCGTTTCCAGGTTCGACACGATGATGTCGGATATACGTCCCGGGTCCTCTATAGTGGATATCACCGAAACCATCTCCGGGGCGATAGATTTGCCCAGATTGCTCATCTTTTCGAGCATCTCTTTGATGTTACGCATCATCGCTTCTATCTTGACCGGAACTTTTTCGATCACCGGTTCATCAATCCGATGAATGCGGGCTTCGAGGTGGGTCTCGGTTACTTTAATTTCCTCAATTTTTATTCTGCTCAATCCCTGGACAAGGACCCTTATTCTGCCGTCGGGCAGTTTGAGCATTCGAACGAGAAGTGCCGCGGTGCCGATCATATTCAACCCCTCCGGTCCCGGATCATCTTCCTGCGAATCTTTCTGGGTGGACAGCGCAATGATACGGTTTTCTGCCAGGGCTTTATCAACAGCGGCGATTGACCGCTCGCGGTTGACAAAAAGCGGAACAATCATAAATGGGAAGATAACCACATCCCTCACCGGCAGGAGAGGAAGAATATCAGGAATTTTAAACTGTGGCTGATCTTCTTGTTTTACTTCTAATCCCTTGTCATTTTCGATATCCATATTCGGCTAATAAACTCCTATTCGTCAAACTGAATTTTGATTGGGATAGCCCTGTTTCTTCTCTCAGGGAGCTTTTCGAAGCTGATTATTAAAATCCCGTCCTTGATGACCGCCGTCGCTGTGTGGCTGTCAACTGTAAGATTTATCGGGATGTAGCGGCTGAATTTTCCGAAGCTCCTTTCCATCAGCAGGAACTTTGTATGGGCGCAGTCGTCGATGCTCTGCTTTATCCCCTCGATATAGAGGTATCCTGAACGAACTTCTATTTTTAAACTCTTTTTTTCCACAGCGGGCATTTCGATTTTGAATATCAGCTTTTTATCGGTTTCGAAGCAATCCACAAGCGGAATCCAGGAAGTTTTTATCGGGTCCGCATTGCTTGCGAGGGAAAGAAAACGCTCGAAGATATTATTGATTTCGTTCTGGATGATTCCCAGCTCCGGGAAAAAATTAATTTTGATTGCCATAGATTATACGCTCTATTTCGAAGACTCTTTTAAAAGATCTTGCAGCTCGCTCATAAATTCGGTTATATCCTTGAAATCCCTGTAAACGGATGCGAAGCGCACATATGAAACCTTATCCAGATTTTTCAAGCTTTCCATTACGTTATTACCTATATCTTCAGTTCTAAATTCCTTCTCCGGATTTTTGTGCACAAGTTGCTCGATTTTTTCGACAATGCTCTCAATATCCGCGCGCGATACGGAGCGTTTTTCGGTGGCTTTCAGGATACCCTTGATGATTTTATTAGGATCGAATATTTCCCGAGTTCCGTCTTTTTTTATGACCATCAACGGGACTTCTTCGACCCTTTCGTAGCTTGTGAACCTTCTGTTGCAGGCAAGGCATTCCCTCCGCCGGCGGATTGCTTCGCCGTCCTTGCTTTCCCTTGAGTCGACAACCTTGTCGTTGATGTTACCGCAATATGGGCATTTCATTTTTTACCCCTGCGCGATTGAGCAGAATTATATTATTATAAAATAGAGAAATATTAAAGATGTTCAGCTTGTTTGGTTTTGCCGGATTTGCCCCGTTTAAGAATTTCGGATATATCCTTGATTTCGCGGATTGCGAAGAATGGACCTATGATGACTGCGAGAGCGAATCCCACGAGATGCATTACGAAGACAGCGGCCCATGCGATGCTGTCCGGCACGCCGTAGAAATAATGAACGCCGACATATGCGAGATAATGCCAGGGACCGATCCCTGCGGGAACCGGGATCGCCGCTCCGGCTGCTGTGAGAAATAAAATGACGAAAATATGATAAATAGGGATCATTACGCCGAACGCCGCGAGAACGCACCAGAAGGAAAGCCCAATCGCAAACCATGTAAGAAGAGACCAGATATAAGTAAGCGAGAACTGTTTAACATTCTTTATTATCGTCAAACCTTCAACGAATGAGGCAAGGATTTTATTAAACCGAGTTGCCCATTTTTTCGAAAAGATCGAGAAGAATTTGCTTGTAACCGACAGGAATTTTTCCGATTTGAATCTCAGAAGAACGAATAGTATTGCGGCGATAAATATTCCTGCGACAAGAAAGACTGAGGCGCTTTTTAGCGTGGCAAGGGCGTCGAGCTGCTCCGCCGCAGCCCCATGAGGCGTGGGGACGAGGATCAAATAAGCGGCAAAAAAGGAAAGTATAGCCGCAAGGTCGAATAACCGCTCGACCGGTATGATCGTGGCGAATGTGAGGGACTTGCTGATGTTTTCGCGTCTTGCAAGCAGGTAAGGCCGGATTATTTCTCCGACCCTAAGAGGCAGTAATGCAACCGCCATAAAGCCGATCATTGTGGCGGAGAACAGGTTTTTGAAAGAAACCTTCTTGACAGGCGCCAGGATAATGCGCCACCTTGCCATCCGTGTAAGATATGCGCTGAATATGACTACAATCGAAGCGAGCAGCCACAGGATGTTCACTTTGGTTATGTTTTGCCATATTTTTCCCATATCCTGGTTTCGCAGGACAAGGTATAAAAAACCGACTCCGATTCCGAGCCCGATGACAAACGTTAGGATATTTTTTTGCCAGGTTTTCATTCGTCTCTCCACACTTAAAAACGATCCATTCTATTTTACATCCCGATGAAGTCAATCGCTTTCAGTCGATATCAGCTCTGATGTCAATGGGGGTCTTATATTTTGGCTACAGACGATCTCAAAATTCAGCGTTATGGCGCAATAAAAGTGTTATCAAGCACGGTCGGAAAGCGCTTCGATTTATTCTTTTTCGCCGGTTTCGCCGATGCGGAAACGCGAAAACCTGTTGATCGTAATGTTTTCGCCTACCTTTGCGATGATGTTTGTGACATAATCTTTTATCGTGATGTCGGGATCTTTCACGTAGCTCTGTTCCAGCAAGCAGGTTTCGCCGTAGTATTTGTCCATTTTTCCGTCAACGATTTTTTCGGCTATATTATCGGGTTTTCCTGTCGCCTTGGCTTGAGCCATGTATATCTCTCTTTCCCGCTTCAATATATCCTCAGTTACCTGTTCTCTGCGAATGAATTTTGGATCTGCAGCTGCAATATGCATGGCAATGTTCTTTACCATCTCCTTGAAATCTTCGGTCCTTGCGACGAAATCGGTTTCGCAGTTAATCTCGACAAGCACGCCGATTTTACCGTTGCTATGGATATATGAACCGACCAGCCCTTCCTTTGCAGCCCGCTCAGCTTTTTTGGCGGCTGTGGAAATGCCTTTTTTTCTCAAGATTATTATAGCTTCCTCGAAATCGCCTTTAGCTTCATTCAGGGCAGCTTTGCAATCCATCATTCCTGCGCCGGTCTTTTCGCGCAATTTTTTAACATTTTCAGCAGAAATATCCATCCGTACTATCTCCTCCCAACTGTGGAATAAATTAGCCTACCGGTTAGGGTAGGCGCACCGTCGAATCGGTGAAATTATTAATCTTTGTTTGCTGGTTCTCAGCAGGTTAAATCATCCGCTGATCACGAAGCTGGATATCAATATATCAGGTTGTAACCGGATTTTCTTCGCCTTCCTCCGGGGCTGCCTCGTTCTCCGTTCCGCTGAATTCGCTCTTGCCCTCTTCGAATATTTCAGCCAGGGATTCGGCTTTTTCATCAATCCCCGTGTCAACTGCGCCGGTCGCTTCGTCGGCCGTCTGTTCCTCTTCAGGTTCGATTTCGTGCGCTTTGGCCGTTTCCATAGCCTTGAGAGATTGATCCGTGTCCTGGTCCTGAAGCTTCTGTTTGTAAATCTCTTTTCCTTCAAGGACGCAGTCGGCGAATTTTGTCATAAACAAAGCTATCGAGCGGATCGCATCGTCGTTTCCTGGAATGGCATAGTCAATAATATCCGGTTCGCAATTGGTATCGATCACCGCGAAAACCGGTATTTCAAGTTTGTTCGCTTCTTTAACGGCGATATGCTCCTTGTTCGTATCCATGATGATAAGAACATCAGGAATTTTCTTCATATTTCTGATGCCGCCGAGAACCCTGACGAGTTTTTCATATTCACGGTCCAGATGGGCGCGCTCTTTTTTTGTAAGACTCGATTCCTTTGCGTCGAGGGATTGCTGGTATTGCTCCATGCGGGCGATTGAGCTTTTAATTGTCGCAAAGTTCGTCAGCATGCCTCCAAGCCAGCGATGGCTTACATAGAAAGCGCCGCAACGGATGGCTTCGGTTTCTACAATTTCCTGAGCCTGTTTCTTGGTTCCCACAAAGAGAAACTCTTTACCTTCGGCTGCGCTATTAATAAGATGAGCTGCATTTTCCTTGAAAAGTTTAAGCGTTTTCTGCAGGTCAATTATATGGATTCCGTTTCTGCTTCCGAAGATGAAATTCTTCATTTTCGGGTTCCAGCGCCTTGTTTGATGGCCGAAATGAACACCGGCTTCCAGCAGCTCTTTCATTGATATCTGTATCAAGATTCCTCCTATTAGTCCTTTCTAAGTTAAGATTGCTTATCTCTTCGAGAACTGGTATCTCGCGCGCGCTCCGCGCTGGCCGTATTTCTTGCGTTCCTTAACCCTCGAATCGCGGGTGAGGAAGCCGTTTTTCTTCAGTCTTTGGCGGAGTTCCCTGTTGTAATCCACCAGGGCCTTCGATATTCCGTGGCGTACGGCGCCCGCCTGTCCCGATATTCCGCCGCCGCAGACGTTAATAAGAATATCGAACTTATTCTCGGTGTCGGTGAGCAGCAATGGCTGCCTGACCATCATTCTGAGAATTTCGGTCGGGAAATATTCGTTTATAGCTCTGCTGTTGACAGTTATCTTTCCTTTTCCGGGCCTTAAATATATACGGGCAATCGCATTTTTCCTTTTGCCTGTTCCGTAATATTGAATCATTGTACTGGTTGACATTTTTTAAGCTTCCTTTATACCTCTGTCAAATCTACGTTCCGCTGGCACCACAAGCGGGACAGGTTTTTGGGCTGAGTGGGGATGTTCGGCAGATGCATATACTTTAATCTTGCCAAACATTTTTGCCCCAAGCTTTGTCTTCGGCAGCATCCCTTTTACAGCTTTCAATAAGATTCTATCGGGGTGTTTGCTCAACATCTGCCTCACCGTGAATGCTTTCAGATGCCCCGGGTAACCTGTCGAATGATAATATATCTTGTCATCGAGCTTTTTGCCGGTTAAAACAACCTTATCGGCATTTATGATGATGACGTTATCCCCCATATCAACATACGGAGTATATTCGGGCTTGTTTTTTCCTGATAGGATATCGGCCACGAAAGTTGACAACCTCCCAAGAATCACCCCTTCCGCATCTATCAAATACCATTTCCGCTCAATGCCAGCGAGTTCCTTTCCTTTCGGAAAAAATGTACGCATTTCTAGCTCCTCTCGTCCTGTGGTCAGGAAAGAGTGAAATTACAATATATTATTTAAACTGTCAAGAGAAAATTGGCTGTTCCCCGCATTGCTCTTGACGGTTTCGCCCTTTGACGGGCTTGTTGCCCCAATAAAAATGAGTCATGCTCGAGGATGATTCGTAGAGCTGATAGGGGGCATCTTCAATAACATGACTGTCATGCCCGGTGTTACTTCATAGGGCTACCGCCGGGCATCTTCGTTTCAGCATTAATAAGCTGCATACTGGAAGCATTCTCTTACTGTCACTTTATCAACCTGCCCCTCGACTGGACTTGGAGACCCGCAGAGATATAATATTCGCGAAGGAAAGAATAATGATCAAATGCGAGAACTGCGGCAAGGAGAATCCGGAAGGCTACGATTACTGCGACGATTGTTTTCAACCGCTCGTCCCTTCATCTTTTCCGCCTGAAGTTGACGACAACGGGAACGATTTCTTCAACCTTCCGCAAGGATACGTTTTCGCGGATAGATACGAGATTGCAAGACGGATTGGAAAGAGCGGTGGGCTTGGCGCCACATATAAGGCATTTGACAAACAAAACAACACTACGGTCGTCTGCAAGCTGTTTCGAAGGCGCGTCCTGAGCTCAGAGAAAACGTTTTCGAAATTGGAAGCGCTCTTTAAAAAGCTGAAAGAACTGAAACATCCCGGTCTCGCTAAAGTGCTCGACTGCGGGATTCATTCGAAGAACTACTACTCCGTTTTCGAATATATCGAGGGGGAAGACCTCGGCGGCTACCTGAAACGCAGGAACGCCCCGCTCAATAATAAGGAACTGCTCAATATCTTCCTGCAGCTGGCGGATGTCCTGGAGTTCGTCCACAGCCGTAACCTGGTTCACGGCGGATTGAACCCATTCAATATCATTTACGACGAAAAAAGCGGGAAGGCGGGTATAACCGATTTCGGCATTATGAGAATCCTGACGGGCGACGACCGGAGCCTGCTGAAAGAGAACGGGGCGCTCAAGATGTCCCTGTTCTACACGCCTCCGGAATTCCTGACCGGCGAAGAGCCGGCCAAAGCCGGAGACCTGTATTCGCTCGGCGCCGTGATGTATCAGCTGTCCTGCAACTTCCTTCCCTTCAAGAGCCATTCGTCATACAGGCTCGTGTCGTATATTCTGACCGAAGAACCGGCGAAACCGACGCTCCTGAATCCCGACCTGCCGCTCTACATCAGCGAGCCGATTATGAAGCTGCTGGAAAAATCTCCCAAAGACAGGTTCGCCTCCGCCGCAGAACTCCTCGAAACGCTGAAAAAAGAATCCCGAAAAGTCATAAAAGGTAACTTCTTCTGGATAACGGCGATAATCCTCGAATCTGCACTGATTGCTTACATTTTATATTTATTACTTCGTTAATTTTTCTTAGTATGTACTGAAATTGTATCTGTAATAGTACACGAATTTATTTCTTTTGTATATTTTTTATATTTCGTTCAACTATTTCTATCTCTCTTTTTGCCCCTATCTTCTTGAATATTATTAATGCTTCATTGTAGAATTTCAGTGCGTTATCGAGATCGCCTTTATCATTATAAATCAATCCAATATTATTAAGAGCAATTGCTTCCCCCTGCCTGTTACCAATTACTTTGTGAATCTTTAATGCATCGTGAAGATTTTTTAGTGCATTATCAAGTTTACCTTTATCTTTATAAATTAACCCGATATTGCCAAGGTCTAATGCCTCCCCAAATCGAGAATCAATTTCTCTGTGAATCTCCAGTGCATCTTGATGATATTTAAGTGCGTTATCAAGATCACCTTTGATTTTAAATATCAACCCGATATTGCCAAGTTGGTTTGCTTCCCCCTGGCGATAACCGATCTCTCTGTCAATCTTTAATGCATCTTGAAAATATTTCAGGGCGTTATCAACAGCACCTTTATATAAACTTATCTCTGCAATATTGCCAAGTTGGATTGCCTCCCCCTGGCGGTAACCGATCTCTTGGTTAATCTTTAATGCATCTTGATAATATTTCAGGGCGTCATCAAGGTCGCCTTTATCTTTAACAATCAACCCGATATTGCTAAGGCATGCTGCTTCCTCTAGGCGGTAACCGATCTCCTTGACAATCTTTAATGAATCTTGATGATATTTCAGGGCGGTGTCAAGGTCGCCTTTAGAGTAAAATATCAATCCGATATTGGTAAGGGATGCTGCCTCTCCCTCTCTGTCACCGATCTCTTTGTGAATCTCTAATGCATCTTGAAGATATTTAAGTGCATCAATCAGGTCGCCTTTTAAGTGATATATCAATCCGATATTGCCAAGGTCTGCTGCCTCCCCTTGCCGGTAATTGATCTCTTTAAAAATCTCTAAAGCATCTTGAAGATATTTCAGTGCGTCATCCAGGTTGCCTTTATCGCGATATATCAACCCGATATTGCTGATCGCGCACGATTCTATTTTTCTTGCTTCTTCATGATATATTTCTAATACAACATCTCTCTTGGCAATCCTTGTTGTTTTTTCATAATAATCCAAAGCCTTTTCATGTTTTCCGGTCACGTAATATATATTTCCAATATTTAGGAATAAAACCATCTGTTGTTTTGGGTCTATAAAGTATTCTGCAGATCCTTCAACAAGCAGCAATGCTTCGTTATATCTTTCTTGTTCTACCAAAAATGTCAGTTTCGACCAGAATTTTTTAAACTGTTCATCATCGGAATACGCGATGCCGTCAGAATACCATACGGCTCCTGATTGAGCGCTTATCTTTGAGTCTTTCTCGGCAATTCCTAAAATTGATTCTTTTATGTAGTTTATTAGATCTTCAGGAGCATCAATAGCAGCGCCGGTTTTTTCCTTATCCGGAATGAATAACGGTTCTTTATACAGCCTTAAACCGTATCCATCGAGAATATCGTATGTTTCAAGGAAAGGTGATTTTACGGATTCCTTTAATTTATTGAATAAGGCATCAATCGTTTCTTGTTCGTAATTCGGATTTATTAGAAATACTTTAATCTTTCCATTTTCCGTGAAAGTTGAACGGACCATCAGCTGGCACCACCAATGAAACTTGCTATCAGCTGGTATTTCACGCTGTTTTAGTTTCTCAACGATTACCCTCTCATTATCGAGATCGAGCGCATCACCAAGCTTGAGAAGCGATGCCAGGAGTTTTTGCCTTACCGGTCCTTCAGGCACACCGGTATCTTCCAATTTGTTTAAATCGAGCTTTCTATGGTGTCTTGCAATCTCGGCAATTGAATCGGCATAATATTCACAATTATCCAGACCTAACTTTATCTTCGCATCGTTTTTTACTGATTCTCTGATTATCGTATATGAAGCTTCGTGATGGTTTTTCCTGATCTCTTCCAATTCCGAAATGGTGTAACTCTCTTTTAACGGTAACCCTGAATATGTCGGATACTGCATACCGATATCGTGGAGATACGCGGCTGCGATAAGTATGAATCTCTCTTGGTCCTTGAGTTTGCCTGGATGTTCTTCCAGGAGCTCACCGATTCTCTTTATTATAGTTTCCGAATGTTTAACGTCGTGTCTTGTATAGTGAGGGAGAAGCGAATCTGCAAGAATTTTTTCCGCTTTCAGACGGATATTACCGATGCAGGTTATGAATTTATCTTCCGTTAATCTCAGCGCTTTCGGATATTCTTCATTTCTCATTCGTCAACCAATAGCTTATTATTCTATTACGGATAATAAACCAAATCAATTATTCTTCGGTCATAACATCAAGAGCTTTTAAAACAGCAGTTAGAGGTCATTCTGAAGAATACCCACGAAGAGACGCCCCTGAAGACGAAGTCCTGAGGGATTCCTCAACGAGCTGCCAGGGAAGGAATACGGACAGATTCTTCCAAAGAATCCCTTCGAGGTTTGCGTCAGAATGACGGAATTTCTTATTATTGAACTGCTTTTTGTGTGTTTGTATTACTAAAACGAAGATGCCCGGCTGCCGCTCTATGAAGTAACACCGAGCATGACGATCATGTTACTGAAGATGCCTCGTCGCAACCCTTCGAAGTATCCCGGCTAATGACAAACATTTTTTATCGCGGGGCGGGGCCCGCTCCCACAAGCAATAATTATTAATTTTGTCATTCTGAAGAAAGCCCTCAAAGGGAAGCCCCTGAAGACGAAGTCCTGAGGGATTCTTCAGCGGGCTGCAAGGGAAGGAATATGGACAGATTCTTCCAAAGAATCCCTTCGACGTTTGCGTCAGAATGACGGGATTTTTAATTATTTAACTGCTCTTTGAGTGTTTGTTTTACTGAAACGAAGATGCCCGGCTGCCGCTCTATGAAGTAACACCGAGCATGACAGTCATGTTAATGAAGATGCCCGGCTGATGCCCTATGAAGTAACACCTGGCATGACAAACATTTTTTATCGCGGGGCGTGGCCCGCTTCCACAAGCAATAATTATTATTTTTTGTCATTCTGAAGAACACTCACGAAGGGAAGCCCCTGAAGAATCTGCAGATTCTTCCAAAGAATCCCTTCGACGTTTGCGTCAGAATGACGGGATTTTTAATTATTTAACTGCTCTTTGAGTGTTTGTAATACTGAAACGAATATACCCAGCTGCTGTTCCTTAAATCTCCCTGGGTATGATGCATTTTTATTTGGGCAATGGCGCAGTTGATTCATCGAGAAGGTTTCTCAGGGCGCAGGAGATATCGCTCTTCATTTTTAAAAGGTTTATATGTTCGAAAATCTTCGATGTAGTCGGAGTGATAAATTGAAGGTAGCCGGTTTTTCCTTTTGAAGTCTGATTTGCGAATGTTCCGATAGCCTTGATGTTTCGTTGGAGGGCGGTGATGCGGTTTTGTCTCTGGAATTCGTCAAAACTTAATTTGATGCCGAGTGTCGGCAGTGCTTCGTAAAAGCGTTCTTCCATCGCGGCAATAATATCGTCGGACGGCGTAACATACGAATCCCAGAGGAGGGAGGCGAGGTCGTAATTATATGGCCCCAGCCGGAGGTCCTGGAAGTCTATGATTTTGAATCCACCACCTGATACCATTATGTTCTTGCTGTGAAAATCCCGGTGGCAGAGGACGACTGGGAAGGAGGCAACCTCGCGGGCGAGATTGATGAAGAAATCTTTCAGGATTTTCAGATCGTCCTCCGCCGGTCTTTTTTCAGGATATAATTTCAGATAGTTATCGAGGAAGAAGTCCAGCTCCCAGGAGAGCCGTTCGAACCCCAGAATCTCTTTCTCGCCCATATAATCCCGTTTGAATTCCGGGGCGAGGGACGCGATCCCGATGACTGCATCGGTGAATTTCCTGTAATATTCCACCCGCTCTTTTTCTGATATGGACGGGTGAAGCGAGTAATAATCCGCTCCTCCGAGGTCTTCGAGGATGATCTTCAGCGAATCCGCGTTTGTTTCGAGCACAGCGGGGACAGGAACCGAGTGTGAATTCAGGAAAGATTGAGTCCGGATATATTTTTCATAATCCGGCTCGTGCGTCTTCGGCGTTATCATTTCGACGGCGGTCGAACCGTCCTCGAAAAAAAGGCGGGAAAAAATCCTGACCGACGCGTCTCCGGCGAGACGCTCGATTCGAACCGGTTTATCGTTATTTTTCAATTGATCGGGCTGATTTTGCGTTTTTAAGCGCCGTGGATGCATTTTCCTTCCACGGCTTCGAATGCCTCGTGAACGACTTCGGAGAGGGTGGGGTGCGGATGAACGGCGCGGCTGAGCTCGCTGATTTTCATCCCGACTGTCAGCGCTGCCACCCCTTCCCCGATCATCTCCGTCGCGTCCGGGCCGATTATATGGAGGCCGAGCAGCTTGTCCGATTCCTCGTCCGCAACGACCTTGACGAACCCTTCAGGGCTGCCGAGGATCTGCGCCTTGGCAAGGGCGTTGAACCGGCACATTCCGGTCTTGACCCTATGGCCTTTCGCAACCGCTTCCGCTTCCGTCATACCGACTGATGCGATCTGCGGTTCGCAGTAGGTGGCGCCCGGAATGAGGTTGAGGTTAAGGGGCTTCGGATTCAGACCAGCGATCCTCTCGACGGCGTTTATCCCTTCCGCCGAAGCGGCGTGGGCGAGCTGGGGCGCAGGGATGATGTCGCCGATGGCCCAGATGTTTTCGACCGATGTTTGGAACTTGTCGTTTACAATGACGAATCCCCGCTCCGTTTTCACTCCGGCATCCTCAAGCCCGATGCCGGACGTGTTCGGTTTCCTGCCGGTTGCGACAAGTACTTTCTCCGCTTCCAGGCGATTCTCCGCCCCTTTTCTTTCGTAGGTGATAACCGCCCTGCCGTTTTCGACATCAATCTTTTTCACCATCGCCTCGGTGAGGACCTGAATCTTTTTCTTCTTGAAAGCGCGGGTCAGTTCCTTGCTCACTTCTTCGTCTTCGAGCGGGACGATCCTCGGAAGCATTTCGAGGATTGATACTTCCTTGCCGAAAGAGTTCATCACGGTGGCGAACTCAACTCCGACGGCGCCAGCGCCGATCACGGCTAAGGATTCCGGCAGATTTTTCATCACGAGCATTTCCTTGTTGCTGATGATCGTTTTCCCGTCGAATTCGATTCCGGGAATGGATCTCGCCTCGGAGCCGGTCGCGAGAAGAATATGCTCCGCCTCGAGGGTTTCTTTTCTCCCGTCGGCGAATTCGCACTCGACCTTTCCTTTTCCCGCAAGCCGTCCGCGGGCGTTGACGACCTCGACCTTGAATTTTTTCATAAGGGCTTTGATTCCGGCTTCCATTGTATCAATAATCTTTTGTTTGTATTCCATCAGCAGCTTCATATCCACGGCCGGTTCTGCGCATAATATCCCGTTTTTCCCGGCCTCTTTTATCTCTTTGAAAAGATGCGCCTGGTGGAGAATGGCTTTTGTCGGGATGCAGCCCCAATGCAGGCAGGTTCCGCCGAGGACGCTTTCTTTTTCTATCAGTATCGTTTTCAAGCCGAGCTGTCCCGCCCTGATCGCGGCGACATAACCGCCGGGACCGCTGCCGAGTATGATTAGCTTTGTGTCAGATGACATCGTTTACCTCTTTTCAATTAATAGAATGCCAACTGTCAGAAAAAACGGGGCAAGAGGACGATAGAATTAATGAAGGGTATGCGAATTGTCGTCCTCCTCGAAATATTTGTCGAGTATGTCTTTCTCGCCGTCCAGAACCTCAAACCTGGTCTTCCTTTTCGACTGTTTCTTTCGATATCGAACGTCTTTCAGCCACCAACGAAACCGGTTCAGGTTGAGGTAAAGGAATCCAACAATCATCCCGCCGAGATGCGCAAGATGGGCGATGCCGCTGCCTCCGCTGGTGTTTATCGCGCCAATGAATTCTATTACAACCGAGATTATGACAAGGTACTTCATTTTTATCGGGATAATAAACCACAACAGCACCGTGCGGTTGGGCCACTTTAGTCCGTATGCGAGGAGTATTCCCATGATCGCGCCTGATGCCCCGATGACTGGAATCTCTGAATTGGGCTGAAGCAGATGGAACAGACCGCCGCCTATTCCGGTTACGAAATAGTATATCAGGAATGGCGCCTGCCCCCAATGTTTTTCCAGCTCTGAACCGAACCACCACAGGAAAAGCATATTGAACAGGATATGCATCATCCCGCCGTGCAGGAACATATAGGTAACCAGCCGCCACAGCTGGAATTCATGAGTTACCGAGTACGGGATCAGTGAAAGTTGGCTTATCAGGAAATAAGCGGTTTCCTTCGAAAAGATGAGAAGCAGATAAAAAACGGCATTGATGATTATCAGAGATTTTACAACCGGAGTGCTTTCCGGCAGAACGATAACCCTTTTTGAATACTGGCTGTCGTCGTAATTCAATTAAACTCTCCGTCTTCGCGTTCCCAAACAATATTATCATATACGATAATCACTTGCCAATGCAGGAGGTCTCCGCAGATTTCATAAGGAATTGCTGAAAATAAGCACAAATTGAATAAAAGACACTTCTTGCGAGGGTAGTTTATGGCTGACCGACTGCCAAAAATCCCAATTGCCGCAGAAAAAACAACAAAGAGGAGAATTATTGGCGTTGCGCCTCTTCGTCCATTTTAACTATCGCCGGCGGTACCTCGATCATAATTATTATCGAATTAATTCCTGCGCTCATATCAGCAATCAGATATTTTCCGTCCGGTGACCAGTCCAATTGGTCTATGTATGCTTCTGTCGGGTATGTCGGGAATATCCTGATCAGGCTTTTTTCATAAGTATCGAAAACCACAAGGGCGTTCTCATTCATGCTGATATTAGGGCTGTCTCCTTTCCTCGCTCTGACCCAGCTGACGAGGAATCTGCTGCCCGGCGAGACCGCGATCTGTCCGTATGATGTCGGGTCTGTCGTAAGTATTTCGGTTGAATTCATAAGGTATTCCATCAGGTCGGCGGAGGTTTTAAGGCCGGATTGCTTTAGCGTTCCAGTCAGGTTTTCCAGGTTGACCCGGCAGATATTGCTGTTGTTGGGGTTGGCCGGATCGGTCCGCACGAAATAAATCGCCTTGCCGTCGGGCGCGAACCGCGGGCTGGTGTCCATATACGGCATTTCGGAGATTACAGCGCGGTTATCCTTAAGAGACGACAGGAATCCCGCGGGATTGAGCGTAAAGTCCGACGCCGTAGGAGCGTTCTCATATTGGCGGGCGAGGATATCGAGGCCGGTAATGGGCATCAGCTCGGCTCCTTCCGGGTCCAGTATCCATATCAGATTCGCGTACGCACCCGCGATTTTCTTCGCGGCGCGGCTGTAGTCGTAATTCGTAATAAAATTGTATTCATAGGAAGAGTATATGGTTGTAACGTTGCCGGTGTTGGCATCCAAAAGCTCGAATTTGAACGGTTCGGTTGGAGAAATTTTCAATCCGGGGAAGATTATTTCCGATGCGGAGTACCAATACATCTGTTTATTGCAGGTCGCCGGCATTTCCACGATCTCGGCTGGTTTGTCCTCGTTTTCCAGATTGATCTTTAGCAGATGGATTGTGTTCTCGAGCATATTGTTGGGCGCATAGTTCATCACGGCCATCTTCCCGCTCGGGGAAAAGGAGGGGCTCTTTGCCAGGCCTTTGGGATTGTCCAGCAGTCTGTAATAGGTCCCGGCATCGGCGACAAAGAAATTGCTGTCCGCGCTGGTGCTGATTCCGCTCATTCCGATGAAAGATCCGATAAATCCGATGATCAGCAGAATAATAATAATCGTTTTTACGAGAGATTCCTTTTTACCGAGGTTTTTTATGAATAACATATAGCCGGTGAAGGAAAATATAAATCCGAAAATCAGCAGTCTCACGAAGAATATCTTGTCATAAGGGTTGCTTACGCCGATTCTCAGGGTGTCTATTATCCTTAACGAGAAGAATGCTAAAATTGTTATTGCGATTGTAATAATTTTATAAGTAACCTCATTTCCTGAATGCTCTTTATGATCGCTGATATAGGGTCCTTTTTTTCTCTCCTCCTGTCCTAATGGGAACCCGCCAGCCTCCCATTGTCCTGCCCCTCCGGCGGTTTTTGGTTGAAAGGGCATGTCGGCTTCCTCCTCCCGGGCCCGGGCGAATGCAGGCGGAAGACTGTCATCATCCTTTCCGCCGTAAGAGGGGAAATCGAATTGATTTCTCTGGGAAGCGATATAGTCTCCGCTGCTGAGAACCTCCATTTCATTATGAGCTGGTTTAATATCTATGCCTGATTCGTATGCTGGTCTCTCTGTTTGCTGATGAACGGCGGGCGTCATAAATTCAGCGGAAAAAGGAACAGCTGCAGGAGCGACGGAGGGCATGGGCGGCTGCGGTGAGCCTGAATGGAGGGGAACGGGAATCGGTCTGACGGCCTGCTGCGGGAACTGCGGTGGCGGAGCGGCTGTGGGCTGAGCGGGAGCGGAGAAGCCGACAGGCTGCGTAGTTCCATTCTCAGCTGAAGACTGCGGGATTCCGAAATTCGTTGCCGGCGTAGCTGCCGGAATACGGATTCCCTGCGGAAATGCTTGCTGCGGTTGAATTCCCGGCATGCTGGGGGCTACAGGCTGTTGAAGCGGAACCGGGCTGATCGGTCTTGGCTGCGCCGGTGGAGCCGGATACACAGACCCGTCTGAGACCGGTCTTGGCTGAACCGGTTGCGGGGCTATTCTTTGTGGCGGCTGCTGGCCGAGCGGAGGCCTCACCGGCTGTCCCGGCGGCATACTGATTGGGCGAAGCGGGATGGGCGGCTTTATCGCCTGGGGGATATTACTCTGAGGAGCCGCCGGCGTTGCCGGGCGGATCGGAATCGCCTGCGCGGGTTGCATTTGGGGGTGTGCACCCGCCTGGGGAGGATGGATCAAAGGAGGTTGCTGCGCTGCCGGTCTTATAGGGATTCCCTGCGGAGGCACATTAGCCTGCTGCTGACCCGGGACGGAAGCTGGTCTCATCGGAATTTGCTGGACAGGCTGCACTGTCCCCGGAGGTTTTGGATGTCCGGGAAATTGCTGAGGCGCCGGATTTGAAGGGATTCGAGGCTGCATCGGCGGATGAGCCTGGGGCTGTGCATAAGGCGTGGCTGGCTGCGGACCGGGAGCCTGTTGCGGGTTCAATGGAACCGGCCGTGGGAGAGACTGCCCGAGCGCAACTGGTGTTGTGGATATCGCTTGAGGCAGCTGCGCCTGCACTTGTTGCGCAGTTGTTTCATTAATCCCTGACGGACTTATTTTGCTCAAAAAATCCTGATTTTCGATGATGGTCGTATCGAAACGCTTATCCGTTTGCTTTTCCACCGGTCCGCCGCAATAGCCGCACTTTTCTACATCTCCGACTTCTCTGCCGCAGTTTAAACATCGCATCAGATTACACCCCCTTTGAATTACTTAACCCTATATCTGCATTATAAGTCTAACAAAGGCGATTTACAACTGTGCGGAAGAAGTCATCATATCCTGATATTATAGCGATCGTTAAATATAATATGAGAGACGGAGAGACTATCCGCCTGAAAAACCTGATATTTGCATTCGGAATTAGTATTCCGCCGGATTTTGAGAATTGGTTTGCGGGCTGCTCATTTTTTATCTATTGCCGAAATTTCTTCGGGTATATCAATGCGCTTTATGGATGAGTGCAGCAATCTGTTAATCTGAATAAGGATGAAATTTCCTTTCCGGGACCAGTCTATGTTGCTTACAAACTGATCCGTTGTTCGATAATCAGGCTCCAAAGGGTAGATTTTAATATGTTTGTTCAGTTTCATATCGAACAGGACTAGGGCAGCTTCGTCTCTTGTTGCGCCGGTGTCCTGATAAGCGAACATCCATGCCGCAAGGAATCTTCCGCCGGGTGAAACGCTGAAATTCAGGTAGTTGTAGATATCGTTCGTCACGGAGGCGGGGAGCAGGGGCTCATCAACATTAAGAGCGGCCGTCGCCCCGAGCTGGAGTATGTCGTTATCAATTTTCTCGCCGATGCGCGTCCGAACGAAGAAAATCTTGTTCCCTTCGCTGTTGAATTCCGGCCAAGTATCCAAATATGGATATCCGATATCCCCTCCCCTTGTAATTTTTTTCGAAATGCCTGTAGCGGGGTCAATGAGCCAGATGCCGCCCATATAACAAGCGGCGATCAGGCCGGTTTTTTGGTTGAATGTGAAATGATATTCGGCCTTATCCGGCGACGTGTATATCCTGCTGAGCTGCATGAGTATCGTGTTTTCACTTTTATTTACGATTTGTTTCAGATACAAGCTGAAGGGCAATTTGCTTGTGAATTGATAATGCTGCGCGGCGATACCGTTCTGAAGATTGAAAATGTTGAAGGTTGAAGTGAAATCGAAATAGAGCTCGTTTTTCGAGGCCATCAATACCGGATTGTTCATCTCAGTGGGTAGTTCAATTTTTAGATCGGAAAAGATTATCGAGTCGTCATCGAACCACTGGAAATTTCCGTTGACGGCAAGCTGGGTATCCTTGAGATTAGATGTGATCCCTTTGTTCTGGGTTCCAAATTCGATCAGACCGATCCGATGAGCTGTCGATTCGGCTTCATAGACCCTTTTCGAATAAAGGGCCTTTGTGCCGCCGGATGATACGACAGGTTCCGTTGCGTCGAACGAATCGTCCTCGACTATAGTAATCGGATTGCCTGTTTTGATGATGAAAAAGTTGCTTGTCTTGTCCGGCTTGATCACGATCTTCAGGCTGGCCGTCCCATATAAGAAAAGGCCTGTAATGACCAGCATTAAAGGAATGAGAATCGGGAGCCTCCCCGCAAGATTTTTTATAAACAGACTTGAGACAGAGGCGATTGTTATTAAGATGAAGACGAGATATCTCATCGTTTTAAGCTGATCATAAGGATTCAAACCCGAGTTTATCGTTGCGAAGACGTCCATAAGAAAAAACGAAGAAACGGCTAGCAAGATGAATGCTATCTGAAAAATCACACTTATTATCTTTGTTCGGTTTTTATCCCGATAGTCATCACGCCTGGGATTTGCCGACTGATACGCGATTTGCGCTGAAGAAGGCTTTGCCGGAGACCCTGTTCTTAAGCCGGTGAAACCTGAATTGTCGAGCGAACGGGCAAAAGAGGGGGGAATAAATCCGTCATCTTTTTCTACATTCGGTTGATTTTCGATTTTTTGAGCATATACATCTTCTCTATGAAAAACCTCATCGGTTTGGCTGTCTCCGAGTGCCTGCTTGTAATAAATGGAAGGCTGGAAATCATAAGATGTCACTTCGCCTGTGTTGCTTCCGGGAGTATCCATAAATGGAGAGGGGACATTTTGTTGAGGGATTTCGGGTTGAACGAAAGAATTGAAGCCCTTGTTTTGATGTATTATTGAAGCTGGGCCTTCTCGTGTCGGCAACGGTGCTCTGGGGATGGCTTGCGGCGTCTGGTTATATCCAGCGGGGACAGGAGGGACGATATCCTGCGGGGGATTTCGAAATTGACTGACGGATAACCCTTCCGGCTGTTTGATGCCGATTTTTCTTGCCTGAAAATCTGGCATCGGCGGATAAACGGCATTGGGTCTCGTCCCCGCATTTTGGACTGCTGCCGGCTGGCTCGGTTGAGGCGAATGCGGCATTGCTGGAATCGGTTGTGGTTTGCCATCGGAATAATCGCTTGGTTGAATAACGCCGGTTCCAGGAGGAGCTTGCGCTGTGGTTTCGTGTATATATTCTTCCGGAGTCGGTTCCGTTGTTCCAGCTTGACCGGAAGGATTTTGGTTCGACCAATCTGCAGCGGCTGGTCCCCCATTTACTGTCTCTATGGGTTTATCTTCAAGAAGGGCATCGGCATCCGCAAACTCCAAGTCCTGGTCGAAGGAATAGACCTCATTTTGTCTGGGGGGTTCACCATCTCTGGTTTCAGTTTCCCCTGGTTTGGCAAACGCTGCTTGCGGTTTTTGATCCTCTGAGGGGACTTGAGTTTTTTCTTCGCCTGGCATCGGGGTGCCGCAGTTTTCGCAGCGTGCCAAATCCACGACATCCTCTCCGCACGTTGGGCATTTCATAACGCATTACCTCATAATATTTTCCCTGTGTCACCCCCTACTTTAAATAATATGCTTATTTTTGCATTTTTCAAGTTCGCTATGATATATGAATAGTTTGACCGGATTGAGAAATTGGATTGTTTTGTCCGTCCATAACGTTATTCATGCCCAAATATCCTGCAATACTAGTCCCATTTTCGGTTTTCAAAGTGACGAAAGGTTACTATTTGGAGGTTTTACGTCTTCAGAAATTGACGGGATATTGAATTACCGTTCAAAAGTATTATAATAAATATGAATGATTAAAAAATAAACTAAAAGAACAAAGTATCGGGAGTTTTCAATGAATATCAAAACGGGTAAAAAGATTTTTACCATTTTGATTATTTTCATCATTGTTGCATTTTCTCATATCCTTTCTCAGACCCCCGAGCGGGGAATAATCACGATGACAGATTTATCGGGTTTGTTGAAGCTGCTTTCAAACATCGAGGATTCGATAGTGAGGCATGAATGGGATATCGTCTTCAACAGTTTCCTGTCTCCTGAATTTTCATTGCCTTACAAGGCCAATGAAAGATGGAAATCCGCTGAATGGCTGGCTCTCATTTTTTATCCTGAGATCAAGCCGGCCAATCCCAAGGAAAGCCTGGAGATTGCTAACAGCATCAAGGCTATGAAACATTTCATCTCTGATATCATTGTCTACAAGGAGCCTTCCTGCGATTTCTCAGTGGAGATAAAAGGGGTGAGGACGATAGATTTCCTGCCGGGGAAAAGATATATACCGGTGGATATGCACTTCTGCAAGAAAGGGGACCTCTGGATATTGCAGATGCAGCCTTAGGTTTTAACCGGAAGAATCGGATAATCACCACTTCCAATTTCCATTTAATTTATTTTTAGAAAGTTGGAAGATTTGTATTTGAAAACGCCTTCCAGGATTCTATAATTTGATACTTTGGTGAGTGTGAAATGTTGGATATAAATTTTATCAGGGATAACACGGAAACCGTCAGAAAGATGCTCCGTGACAGGAAAAGCGACGCTGATCTGGAGCGTCTGCTGGAAGCGGATAATCAAAGACGCGATTTGCTGAACAAGATTGAAGTCCTTCGCCATGAGAAAAAGGAATCCTCCAAGAAAATCGGTGAAATGAAGCACCGCGGGGCGGTTGATGAAACCCTGTTGAAAGCCGCCTCCGGAATCGGAGATGAAATCCAAAGGCTGGAAGAGCGGCATAGAACGGTGGATGCGGAATATAATTCGTTGATCCTTACCTTTCCCAATATTCCACATGAAACAGTGCCCGTCGGCAAGGATGATTCATTCAACAGGGTCGAACGAGCCTGGGGTGAAAAACCATCCTTCACTTTCACCGTCAAGCCTCATGATGTCATTGCCGAAGGCCTGGGCATTGTGGATTTCAAAAGGGCTGGAAAAATCACCGGCAGCCGTTTTGCTACCTATGTCGGGGTTGGAGCCAGGCTCGAACGCGCTCTGATTAATTTCATGCTCGATGTGCAGACTATGGAGAACGGCTACATAGAAATGTTGCCTCCCTTTATCGTGAACAGCAAGGCTCTGACGGGCACGGGACAGCTGCCGAAGTTCGAGGCCGATCTTTTCCGCCTGGACTTCCGGGATTATTATCTGATACCGACAGCGGAGGTTCCGTTGACGAACCATTACGCCGATGAAATACTTCCGGCTGAAAGGCTTCCTGTCAAGATGACGGCCTTCACCCCATGTTTTCGAAGCGAGGCCGGGTCCTACGGCCAGGACGTGAAGGGACTCATCCGGCAGCACCAATTCAACAAGGTGGAGCTCGTCATGCTTTGCCATCCGGACGAGTCGTGGAAGCAATTGGAGGCGCTCACGGACAATGCGGAGGCAATCCTCCGAAAGCTGAACCTCCATTACAGGATTGTAACATTATCCACCGGTGATATGGGTTTTTCTTCGGCGAAGACTTATGATATCGAGGTTTGGCTGCCTTCCGAGGGGAGATACCGGGAGATCAGTTCCTGTTCCAACTGTACGGATTTCCAGGCGAGAAGGGCTTCCATAAGATTCAAGGACCCCGAAACCGGCAAGAATCGTTTTGTGCATACGCTTAACGGTTCCGGGCTCGCCGTCGGAAGGACGGTCGTGGCGATACTCGAAAATTATCAGGACAGCGAGGGCAGGGTGATAATTCCCGAAGCGTTGCGTCCTTATATGGACGGGAAGGATCTTATAAGCGGTATCATCTGATGTCGAAAGAAAAATCCGTCGGCTCGCTCCCCGGGATCAGAAAAAATGAGATTCTCGCCGGCCATTCATGGTTCAGGATAGGCGGTCCCGCCGATTGGTTTCTGCCCATTGACGATGTGGACGTTGCGGGCAGGGCTTTGCGAACCGCACGGGATGACGGGATGCCGGTTTTTATCCTGGGAGCTGGCAGCAATATACTGTTTGACAGCAAAGGGTTCCGGGGCCTCGTTCTGAAAGCGGAATTCAAAGCCCTTGAGGTTGAAGACGGGATCGTTTCCGCCGGTGCGGGGCTTCCTCTTACGGCGTTGATGCGGTATTCCGCCGAGAACCGGCTCGGAGGCTGGGAAGGGCTGTCCGGCATTCCCGGCACGGCCGGCGGAGCGGTGAGGGGCAATGCGGGCGCCTACGGAACCGAGATCGGGGCTTTTACGGAAAAAATATATTTTGTGGATTCGTCCGGCGCTATCGCCGAATGCGGCAAAGATGAAGCGGGTTTCGCATACCGGCATTCGATCTTCAAAACGACAAGCGATTTGATTTATCGCGTTGATTTCAGCCTGAATGAAATTGATCCCGCGATCTGCCTTGCAAGAATGAAGGAGATCGAGGGCGAGCGGAAAAGGAAGCACCCGCAGAAAAATACCGCGGGTTGTTTTTTCAAGAATCCCAAAGAGCACGGCGTTTCCGCTGCGCGCCTGATCGAGCGGGCAGGGATGAAGGGAAAGAGGGAAGGGGGCGCAGTAATATCCGAACTGCATTCCAATTTTATCGTAAACCTCGGCGGCGCGGTTTCCGGCGATGTCCTTGCCCTTGCCGGAATGATCAAGGAAACGGTCGAAAAGATGTCAGGGATCGTCCTCGAAGAAGAGGTGGAGATCGTCCCGGAAAATCCGGCGGCGACCGACTGATTCTCCTACCCCAAGGGACTCAAAATGCCTACTGGCATTTCTGTAAAATCCCCAGGCGCTTGCTCCGTGTGGGTTCGATTCCTACCTCCGGCACTCT
>Ga0315293_10000070_pt1 | contig 77726 bp, 99 predicted proteins | sample YL17G13_20_MG_FD_203071 | JGI IMG/M metagenome (GOLD analysis project Ga0315293, IMG submission 203071) | Sediment microbial communities from Yellowstone Lake, YNP, Wyoming, USA - YL17G13_20 | ecosystem: Environmental > Aquatic > Freshwater > Lake > Sediment | place: USA: Wyoming | collected...
ATTCATCATTGCTATGCTCATCGGTGGTGTATGAACAAAGAACCAAAGGTTCGTTGAGCATCTCAAAAGAAATATGCATTCTTCGAATGCATTATAGAAAAATGAAATGATTGGTGCCAAAATGCCCATACTTACCATAAGAACAACAACCGGAAGAGAGAACGTGGTGATTGATTCGATAGTCAATAAAATACAGAGCAGGAAAATTCCGATAAAGTCGGTATTTCATCCAGAAGATCTCAGGGGCTACGTGTTCATAGAAGGCGAGGCAGAGGACATTAAAATTTCTGTTAAAGGCGTGCCGCACGTGCGCGGCCTGATACAAAAGGACGTCAAGCTAGAAGAGCTCGAGCGGTTCCTGATACCTGAAAAAAGCGAGATCAAGATAGAGGTCGGTGATGTTGTTGAAATCATAGGCGGCCCGTTCAAGGGCGAGAAGGCGAAAATAACCAGGATAGACGAAACCAAGGGCGAAATTACTGTCGAGCTGCTCGAAGCTGCTATACCGATACCTGTCACCATCTCTGTGAATTCTGTGCGCATCTACGAAAAAAAGAAAGAGTAATGAGTGTTTCCTTCGGACGGTTTTCTAGACCGCTACTGCTCTTGGCATTGCTGTCATTGAATCTGTTTCTTTTGCAATCGGTTCTGGTTCATGCCTGTGTGCTAACGCGTAGTTTACGAGTGTTACGCAATCTATAATCTTGTCTCTGTGGGGGCATCCGCATCTACCGGTTTCTCCGACACCGCTACAAACAATGCCTATGTGTTCGCTGCTGTTTTCGCAACCTATGTATATTCCCAACACGTTTGCCGGAAGACCATCTCTTGAATAGCCGATTCGTTCCAGCGACAAAGGCTTGACAAGACCGTTGCATCCTTCATATGTGCATCTGCAAGAATCCGATTGAGCTGTTTGTGTTCCCACCAAACCCTTCACTAATTTCTCTTTGAAACTATACAAAGTTTTTGCGAAAATTCACAATGTTTTTAAGAAAATTTGTGGCCAATATTAATTGGTATCGATGAGCCCGCAAGAAACGATTATGGTGATATTGTACATCGTCGCTGTAGGCGGAGTTCTGATACTATTCCAGTTCTGGTCAGTAGGCATTATTATACTAATAATACTGCTCATCCTGGTCATGCAAAAAATGTATACGGACAGAAAGATAGGCGGGACTGATGAAAATATCAACAAAATAGTCGAGAAGACATCTCACGGTCTGGACAACATATCGCGTGGCGTAGAAGGGATAAGGAACGACTTCTCAAAATCCTTCTATATGATAGACAGCAGATTCCAGGAAGAAAGGAAGGTCAATGAATCGATGATGGAGCAGCACTACAGCGCCCTTGCCAAAAAAATGATTGACATCGAGAATCGCATCAATGAGATAAAGCGGTGGCTCGGAAAGGAATAGAAACAACCTTTATAACCTTTGCTTCTATACTATTGACACCCAAAATCCATGCCTCACATAAGCGGCATGGGCCACTGCGAGAATTTCTCTAGCAGGAGGGTATTTCAAAAGGTTTTAGTTATGAACATTGACGAATCTATCAAAAATATACGTGAAAACTCATCAAAGCGAAAGTTCTTGCAGAGCTTCGACCTGGCCATAAATATAGCGAACATCGACCTGAAAAAGCCTGAGAACAAAATTTCGAAAGAGGTAATACTTCCTCACAGCAGGAGCAAGGACATCAAGGTCTGCGTTATTTCTGACAACATGAAAGGTGAACATATCGTGGGCAAGGAGTTTATACTTAGCCTGGATAATAACAAGAATGTTGCGAAACAATTCGCGAGAAAATACGATTTTTTCATATCAGAAGCTCCGCTGATGGCGCTTGTAGGACGGATTTTAGGCCGGTATCTGGGTCCCAGAGGGAAGATGCCAAAGCTCCTGCCGCCTGGAAGGAGCCCTAATAATTTGATAGAGGAGGCGAAGAAATCTGTGCGCATCAGAATAAAGGACTCGCCTGTCATTCACTGCGCTGTCGGTGATGAGAACATGGATGATGCCCAGATAAAGGAAAACGTGCTGCACGTCGTGGAGGAAGTGAAAAAAGTGCTGCCTGCAAAATCCCAGATAAGAAATGTCTATCTCAAGATGACGATGGGAAGCTCTGTGAAATTGGATGTGAAATAGATACTTCGTGTTTCAAAAACAAGAGGTTTTTAAAATGCTCAAGAGAGAGAAACCTGAAAAGTTAGAGGAAATAAAAAAACTGGTGGAACAGTACAAAACAATAGGAGTACTGGACATGCACAAGCTGCCAGCTGGCGTATTGTTAAAGGTACGCAACAATCTCAAGGGCGTTGCTGTAGTCAAGATGAGCGGCAAAAGCATCATCGAGCGCAGCCTAAAAGAAACGAAACGAGGAGAGGGCCTGGTCGATAAAATCAAGGGTCCTCCGGCACTGATACTGAGCAATGAAAATCCGTTCAGGCTGTTTGCGCTGCTTAAAAAAAACCGTGCAGCGGCGTCTGCTAAGCTTGGGGACGTGGTAGCAAATGATGTTGTGATTAAAAAAGGCCCCACAGGAATCGCACCCGGGCCAGCCATATCAACTCTGCAGAAAGTCGGACTGAAGACACGGGTAGAGGGCGGGAAAATTGCGGTATCTGATGATAAAGTGATAATAAAGGCTGGTGAAAAGGTCAACGAGGATGCTGTTGCTGTGCTGAGCCTGCTGAAAATCCAGCCAATAGAGATAGGCATGACCATGGTAGCTGCATGGGACGGCACTGTTTATGATAGAGAAATACTGGATGTTGATGTTGAACAGTATCTTGCAGAAATCCAGTCCTGCGTCGGAAAGGCTATTAACCTGTCCGTGAATACTGACTATCCAACATCTCTGACGATAGAAATCATGCTGTCAAAGGCCTTTTCAGAGGCGAGAAACCTGTGCATCGAAGCCGGCGTATTCGAGAAGGAAATTATTGGCGATGTACTTGCGAAAGCCGCGATGGAGATGAAGGCCCTGAAGGACAAAATTAATTTTCAGGAGGTATGAAACATGAATTACGTATATGCCGCACTTTTGCTGCATTCGGCTGGAAAACCAGTGGACGAAGAGCATCTGAAAAAAGTGGTAACTGCTACAGGCGCGCATGCGGACGAATCACGCATAAAAGCGCTTGTATCTGCGCTTGAAGGTGTCAACATAGAGGATGCAATAAGCAAGGCAGCAATGCCGGTCGCAGTCGCTGCTCCTGTTGCAGCCGCACCAGCTGAAAAGAAGGAAGAAAAGGAAAGCGCAGAAGAGCTCGAGAAAAAAACAGAGAGTGCAGCCGAAGGTCTTTCAAGCCTGTTCGGATAGCTTTTTGTTTTTTATAAAAACATGATTAGCTGTAGGAAGGTTTGTGGCACCAATAAGGAATGATATTATGTCAAAAGTTCTTCTGATAAAGAAAGGTTTCTTCGAAAAGATAGAGCCAATTATGAAGAGGCGGCTGAAAGACATTAAAGGAAAGAAGGTCGCTGTAAAGGTGCATATGGGCGAATATGGAAATATCTATCACATAAGGCCGGCTGTTCTTGGAAGGGTTGTTGAAATCATAAAAGACATGGGCGGCAAGCCATTTGTGTTCGACACGCTAGCTAAATATCGCGGTTCCCGCGATACTGTGAAAAAATATCAGGAAACTGCACGAAAAAATGGTTTCACGCAGGAGTCGATTGGCTGCCCTATCATGATTCTCGATAAAATGAAGACGTTTCGCTCAAAGAACTTTGAACTGGAAATGCCCGAGTATGCAATGGATTCCGACGTCCTGGTTGTGGTTTCTCACGGCAAGGGTCATGCTCATTGCGCGGGATTTGGCGGCGCGATAAAAAATATAGGCATGGGGATGATAAGCCCAAAAAGCAAAGGAGAGATGCATCGCGCTGGCGGGCCGAAGCTTGTCGGCAAGTGCAGCATATGCAAGGCCTGCGAGGAAGAATGCCTGTTCGGCCACATGACCGTGAAAAAAGAGGCGGTAATAAGTGATAGTTGCATTGGCTGCGGACGATGCATAAAGGCGTGCCCGAACAATGCACTGGCCTACCTGAAAGCCAGTCTCGGCACGCTTCTTACAGAACCGCTTCAGGTTGTTTCAAAACAAATAGGAGATATATTTTATGTCACTGCGCTGGTCAATATAACGAGCCGCTGTGACTGCGCTGCTGACTCCGGACCGCCGCAGATGAAAGACATCGGCTTTCTTGTTTCCGAAGATCCGGTTGCGATAGATAAAGCGGCCATAGATTTGATCAAGAAAGAAAAACCTGACTTCTTTGAAGAGATGGGCCTAGAGCCGATGGACCAGATAAAAGCTGCTGAAAAATACAAGCTAGGCAGCAGTAAGTATGAACTGGAAGAGATATGAAAACTTCAATAAATTTGTTAAAGACCATGATAAATAACTGTGCTGGAAAATAGTGTCGGGGGTTTGAAACATGTACAAAAAAATGCATGTGTTCCGCGTGAAGCCTGACAAAGAGCTGATGGACGAAATAATGAAGTACTGCGAGTTGAATAACATAACCTCCGGTGTGGTTATTTCGCTGATTGGCTCGCTGAAGAAAGTGAATCTAGGCATACTAAAAGAGCTGCCTGGGAAGTTCATAAGCAAGCGGATGGACGGTCCGCTGGAGATTGCTTGTGGTAGCGGAACGGTCGCGACAAAGGATGGAAAAATCATACTGCACATACATATTGTTGTTTCTACAGAGGAAGGTGCTGTAGGAGGACATCTTGCCGGCGCTACTATTTTTTCCACTGCGGAAGTAGTGATTGGTGAGCTGCCTTTTCCCTTGGAGAGATACAAAGATGATTTCACTGGCTTGAATGAGCTGATGGAGATATGATATGCTTTCGCTCGGTGTTATTTTTGCTATAATCAGTTTTCTTGGCTGGGGGGTAGCAGATTTTCTTGCGAAAAGGGTTGTTGATAAAATAGGCGCTCTGTGGTCACTGTTGATAATGCAAATCATCGGGATTGTTCCAATAGTCATCTATTCGCTGCTTTTTCTGAAAATTCCCCTGCTCTCTCTGCAGATGCTAGGAATATTGGCGTTGTCATCATTCCTGCTCATTTTTGCATACCTGATTTTTTACAAGGCTATAAAGTACGGGCCCATCTCGATTGTATCACCGATAGCAGCTTCTGGCAGTGCGATAACCATTCTAATATCCGTTCTGTTTTTTGCAGAGGCTCTTACACTTGCACAAGCACTGGCTATTGCTGTGATATTCCTTGGTGTCGTGCTTGTCTCTGTTAAATGGAATAAATCATCCAAGAAGGTGTTTGCATCCTACGGCGCGCTGCTTGCTTTGTTTACTATGCTTGGTTGGGGATTTGCGTTTCCACTAATGAAGATTAATATGAACGTTATAGGCCCGGTATTCACACTGCTTCTTGTAAGATTTTTCAGCATTGTGTTTTTGTCAATCTACAGCTCAAGGCAAAATCGTCCAGTTATAGACAATTCCAAGGTTTGGCTCTATCTTATTACAATTGGCTTGGTAGATGCATTCGCATTCCTAGCGTATTATATAGGTGTGAGCATGGATTACTTGTCAATAATATCGCCGGTGTCATCAAGCTATCCTGCTGTTACCATAATTCTTGCCTATATCTTTCTAAAGGAACGGGTGCAAAACATTCAGAAAATCGGGATAGTTTTAATTCTGTTGGGATTAATATTAATTTCAGTCATATAGATAGAAGTGGTTGCCATGATATCAAAAATCGAGCTGAGAAAGAAGTTCTCCCGTGAGCCTGACAGATATTATCGAGTCAAGCTGTTTGATGAACTTGGTTTTGTGAGAAAACAGTGCAAGAAATGCGGCAAGTTTTTCTGGACGCTTGCTGACCGTGAGACATGCCCTGATTCTACCTGCCAAAAATATGAATTTATCGGGAACCCGCCAACGAAGGTCAAAATGGATTACATAGAAACCTGGAAAGCAATCGAAAGATTTTTCACGAAGAATGGTCATAGAAGCGTGCGAAGCTATCCTGTGATAAACCGTTGGTTTCCGGGGCTGTACTTTACAATAGCAAGCATTACAGCATTCCAGAGAAAGGTCGGCGGCGAAACGGTTTTTGAATTTCCATACAACCCGCTCATCATTCCCCAGGTTTGTCTTCGTTTTAACGACATACCGAATGTTGGAGTATCAGGAAGGCACCACACATCGTTCGTTATGATAGGCCAGCACTCGCTCTATGACGAAAAAATAAAAGCCGGTTACTGGAAAGACCGCTGCCTTGAATTGGATTTCAAGCTACTGACCGATGTGCTAAAAATTCCGGGAGAGGAGATTGCATTCCTGGAAGACGTCTGGGTCGGGCCAAACGCTTTCGGATACTCACTTGAATATTTCACGCGCGGACTGGAGCTTGGCAATGCTGTCTTCACGGAGTTTCTTGGGTCGCCCGCTGATTACACGATAATGGACAAAAAGGTAATCGACATGGGCGCCGGTCTTGAGAGGTTTGCATGGCTTCTGCAGGGTGTGCCAACAAGCTATGATTCTGCGTTCGGGCCTGTTGTCGAAAAATTGAAATCAAAAATCCATTACGACAAGGAGCTGTTCCTGTGCTATGCAAAAATATCCGGTTCACTGGATATGGAAGATGTGAAGAGCATCGGGGCAGCCAAGCTTGCTGTGGCGAAAGAGCTTGGGATGAGCTATGAAAAACTGAGGGAGCGGATAGAGCCCCTGGAAGCCATATATGCGATATGCGACCACAGCAAAACCCTGCTCTTCGCCCTGGGTGATGGCCTGCTGCCGAGCAATGTGGGCGGAGGCTATAATCTGCGTGTGATTCTGCGACGCGCGCTCAGCTTCATAGATGAATTTTCATTGGATATAGATTTGTATGATGTGTGTAGAATGCATGCCAACTATCTGAAAAAAATGGATTCCCGGGTAAAAGAAAATCTTGGCGATATAAAAGCTATCCTTGACGTTGAGAAGAGAAGATTCGACGAGAGCGGCACGAGAGCCGGAAAAACAATCGTGGCCATGCTAGAAAAAAAGGTCGCTCTCAGTAATGACAAGCTGAAGGAGCTCTATGAATCCAATGGAATAACACCTGAGATGATAATGGATGCCGCCAAAAAGAAGGGGATTCATATTGTGGTGCCTGACGATTTTTATGCAAAGATATCAGAGGGTCACGTGACCGAAAAAGCGGAAGAAGAAAAACTAAGAATCGGTGTGAAGGATTTGCACGCAACCGAGCTTCTGTTCTATCAGCAACCCAAGCAGAAGACTTTTACTGCAAAGGTGCTGAAAATTGTAGACAGCATATACGTGATTCTCGACAAAACATTGTTCTACGGGCGCTCTGGGGGGCAGGAGCCCGACAACGGGACGCTGAACGGGTGCAGGGTTTATGACGTGGAGAAATTAGGCAGCGTAATTGTGCATCTTGTGGAAAACCCATCCTTCAGAGAAGGCGACAGTGTGAATGGCATCATCGACATGAAAAGAAGGGAGCAGCTTTCAAAACACCACACCGCTACCCATATAATCAATGCAGCTGCTCGGTCGATTCTGGGCAATCACATATGGCAGCATTCTGCATTCAAGCATGTGGAGAGGGCCAGGCTGGACATCACACACTACGAATTGCCGTCCGAGAAGCAATTGGGTCTGATAGAAAAACTGGCAAACAAGATTGTGAAGGACGGCTTTCGCGTACGTACAACCGTTATGCACAGAATCGAGGCGGAGGAGAAATTCGGTTTTAGGATATATCAAGGTGGTGCTGTTCCTGAAAAAGAGCTTAGAATAATAGAAATTGTTTCCAAAAAAGGAGTGATAGACGTGGAAGCATGCGGAGGCATTCATCGCATCACCACAAAGGACATAGGAAATATAATGATACTGAAAGCAGAGCGCATACAGGACGGCATAGTGCGGGTGGTATTCACGGCGGGCGATGCCACAAAAAACGAAATCAAAAACCAGAAAAAAATCATCTCTGAATGCAAAAGAATTCTTGGTGTGTCTGAAGGCCGGCTTGTTAGCGAAGTGAAAAAATTATTTGAAAGGCGCAAGATGCTTCAGAAAAAGATAAAAACCATGAGAGAAGCGGCTGCCAAAAATATTGCCAAGAAACTTGACAAAAAATTCATCAACAATGTTCTGATAGAAAGTGTTGATAATCTTGAACTGGACGAATTGCAGGAGATATCCAGAATGCTTTCCGGTGATGATAGGGTGCTGGTATTGTTTGGCGTAAAAGACAGAATATATGTTTTTGGTTCTGCCGGTGCAAACACGCAAGCGGACATCGGTTCTGTGGTCAGGAATGTGTGCCAGAAGCTGAATGGCAGTGGTGGTGGCTCGCGGCTTCTTGGTCGGGGTGTGTGCAGCGACAGAAATAATCTTGACGCGGCCATAAAAGCGCTTAGAAAGGAGATGCTATGATGCCTGCCAAGAAAATACTTAAGGTAATGTCAAAAATCCTCAAGGTTGATGAGAAGGACATACCGAAGACGCTGAGCAGATTCAAAAACGAGATAAAGGAGATGGAAAAAATGGCCAAAAAGCGGCGCACGATCAAGAACTGACATTGGTTATATTCAACTGGGTTATATTCAACTGCATAAACCCGCAGTCAGCTGGCGGCTTGGTTAAAATCCCACAGAGCGGCATGAACACATCCTGCAGCGTGGTCACGTTTTTTTCTTCCTTGCCAAACCTGCTTTCTGCTATCATGCTCGGGCCAGTGCCGTCCTGAATTTTTTCCACGACTAGCTGATTGTTCAGCTCTTCCGGCAATGCGTCAACGTAGATCTGCAGGTCTGCACAGCAGTTTTCATAGTAATGGAATTCCATTATGGTATAACCCATCGAAATCCATAATTCTTTCTGCGACTGATTTATCATTCCATCAACAATGAATTCCGTGGGCTCTTCTGGTTTTGGAATTGGCTTCTCTGGTACGACACTTATTATGATGAAGGCGAAAGAAGAGCCGAACATCACTATAACTATGAATATCACCCACATCAGCCGCTTTGTCTGTTTTCTCATGAGGTTCACTCTCATTTCAGAGGGCTAGTATAAATGCCTCTCGAATTTCTTTCCACGAATGTCGCATGCATACTGTGCTGCATTCAGTCCTGCTATCGCGCCATCTGAGTACGCTGCAACTAAAATCTTCAGCGGTTTGGACGTGACATCGCCTGCTGCAAAAACACCGGGGATGTTTGTTTCCCTGTTTTCATCAACGGTTACGAAGCCGTTTTCATCTAGCTTGACGCCCAGATTCTTTGCCAGTTCAGCTGTTGGTACATATCCTATCTCTATGAAAACAGCGTCGACAGCAAGCATTTTTGTTTCTCCCGTCTTCGTGTTCTTGATTCTAACAGATTCTACAAACCTCTCTCCTGCTATCTGCTCAACAACGGAATTTAAAATAGCATCTACTTTCCCTTTCATCTTATCCATATTGGCGTCTTCAGCGCGGAATTCGTCCCTGCGGTGTATGAGATATACTTTTTTTACTCCCATTTCCTTTAGCTGGACCGCGCCACTGACAGCAGAGTCGCCGCCTCCTATCACAACAACATTTTTTCCTTTAAAGAGAGGGCCATCGCACAACACGCAATACGACACGCCGTGGCCGAGGTACTTTTCTTCTCCTGGAATGTTCGCCTTCCTGCTCACCAGACCGGTAGCAAGAATCACTGAGCAGCATTCGTATTCGTTCTCTTCTGTTTTTACAATAAAATGTTTATCTTTTTTTATAGAAATGGTTTTTTCGTCCTTTATTTCGACGCCTATGGCAATTACCTGCTCGCGCATCTTCTCAAGCAGCTCAATTCCTGGGATGCCTTTCTCGCCAGGATGGTTCTCAACAAGGTGTGACAGCGCTAGATTGGAGAGCTGTTCAAGTGAGTTCAGCACAAGGACGTTCACTCCGTTCCTTCTAGCAAACATCGCTGCCGTCAAGCCAGCAGGGCCTGCTCCTATGATAACTAAATCGTACTGCATAAGAATCACTATTAATAATGATTCAGAAAGGTTTTAATGATTTCAAAAATGGATAAAAAAATAGCCCCGGCAGGATTCGAACCTACGTCAACTGGTCCAGAGCCAGTTATGCAAGGTCACCATAATAATTATTATGTGTTTTGACCGCTACACTACGGGGCTGTTGCCGTCATATGCGTACTAACGTACGCCAATCTATCTTTTATTACTAACTTGCCTTAGAAAAAGATTTTAAAGCTCTTTACAGGCAAGGAATAATATGCTTAAAATCAATTTCTTGAACGACCGGAGGTTTTTGACTGACCAGGAACATACTGAAGAGGAATACCGTCGTCTGAGCCCCGAGGATGCAGAATCCGTAAGAGCGCATTATCAATATGGGAGGGATTGCCAATACTTTGATGCTCATATCGAAGAACTCGGGGTGCAGTACCCCGACGAATACGTTGCTGTTTATCATGGAGAAGTTATTGACCATGACAGCGATTTTGCTGTTCTTATAAGAAATATCTGGAGTGAGCATGGCGAAGATTGATTCAATCATGCCTACATCAAGCTTGTCGAAAAAGAACCAGGGGAAGAAATACCACAGGTGATGTGCACCCGTTCTGCCTGCTAAACTATTCCATGTCCTTCAGGGCACGTGTTCCTTTCTGGGTTATCACAAAGCATGTTGAGCCGATGGGATGTATCTCTGTGATGTACTGCTTAGAAACCAAGGTTTTTACAGCATGAGTAACAGGCACATCATGCCCGTTGTCCCGCAGGAATTTTTTCAATTCCTCCTTTGTGACAAGATGCGAGGTTGCTATCTTTCTCAGAAGTTTTGTTTCTGTCTGATTCATACAAACACACTACCTATTTGTTGTCAATCTTCAGTCTCGAATAACATTGGTATTCAAAATATAAAAAACTATTCCATTGCCAGCGACTCCCGTACCTTTTTTGATGCTGCCCTGCCTGCGAGCATTTCGACCAGCTTTAGAGCAAACAGCATGGCTGTGCCCGGAGAGCGCGACGTCACAACATTACCGTCTACTATGACTTTTGCATCGCGTGGCCGCGGTATGTGCTTTTCAAGGCCGGGAAAAACAGTTGCTATTCTTTTTTCGAGAATGCCTGCCTTTGCCAGCACTGTGGGTGCTGCGCATATCGCTGCAACAAGCTTTCCTTTCTTGTCAAATTCCCTTATCATATCCAAGACTGTCTTGCTGTTCAGCAGGTTTCTATAGCCTTTGCCGCCAGGCAGGATTATCGCATCATAATCAGCTGTCTTGACCTCGCTCAATTTCTTATCCGCAATTATCCTTACTTTGTGCGAACCTTCAACCATGGTAGAAATCAGTCCTGCGGCTGTGACTTCAATGTCCGCCCTGCGAAGGATATCCATCACTGTGAATGCCTCTATTTCTTCGAACCCGTCTGCCAGAACTATAAGAGCCTTGATAAAAACACTTCCTATGTCTTGTTTAAAAAATTTAGCTTATAAGTATTATGAACAATGTATTAAATAATTTTGAAGTGTACCGGAGGTTTTTATATGCCTGTGATTGGTTTTAATTTGAACTCGATAAAAGCAGATGTAGAGAACCGAACGCTAAAGGGGGGGCTGGATATCAGCAGCACTCCAAACATTAAAAAGATAGAGAAGAGGACTGTTTTGGATATGGACGTTCTTTCTATCGGATTTGTATTTGAGACCAAATATTCCCCTGATGTGGCAACGATAACGATAGAGGGCGAATTAATATACAAAACGGATGACATGAAAAAGATTCTTAAGACGTGGAAGGATGAGAAGAAGCTGCACGATGATGCGGCTGCCGAGGTGCTGAATATCATTTTCAGGAGATGCCTTACCAAGGCCATTGCGCTATCAGAAGATATCAACATGCCGCCTCCTATAGGCTTCCCTCTTGTGAAACCGAAGGAAGATTAGTATGGGCAAAATACGAAGGCTCGTGCTGGACGTGCTGAAACCGCAGCAGCCGTCAGTAATAGACCTGTCGAATTACCTAAGCGATCTGGATGGAGTAGATGGGGTAGAAATCGAGCTCATCGAGATGGATGTCAATGTGGAAAGCGTCAAGATAACCATAGCCGGGCACGAGATAAATTACGAGGAAGTTGAGAAGATAATAAACGAGAACGGCGGCACGATACATAGCATAGACGGGGTTTCGTGCGGGAAGAAGCTGGTAAGAGAGGAAGATTGACGATTTTCTATTATTACTGAAAGTTGGTAGAAATGGTTTTCGAGAAATTAATAAAGCGGCTGAGAGAGTACAACGAAATACTGGAACTGGATGCCATTGCAAGGCGATATCTAACGATGAATGCGTTCGATGGCGTGCTCACGATGCTGGGTATTCTGGTCGGTAGTTTTTTTGCCGGCATAACAGACACTCGCATCATAATAATTGCGGGGTTCGGCGCATCGCTTGCCATGGGCGTGTCCGGCTTCTGGGGTTCATACCTCACAGAAAAGGCGGAGCGCAGAAAGGAATTGCGCGAGCTTGAGAAGTCGATGCTCACGCGCTTGAAAAAGACGAAAATCGGCCGCGCATCAAAGGCTGCGCCCTACATACTTGCGATGATAGACGGGCTTGCGCCGTTTATTGCAGCGCTGTTCGTTCTCATACCGTTTTTCGTGGTATCAATAACAATGGCTTATTACATAGCCATCGCCTTGGCCTTTCTGCTCATATTCGTGCTGGGAATGTTCCTTGGCAAAATATCCAGAGAGAATATCATCCTCTCGGGATTGAGAATGACTGTTGCTGGAATAGTCTGCGTGCTGCTGGCGCTTCTGCTCGGATTCAGATAATTTTGGCTCTGTAGAAACCCTTACCTAAATTGATAAAAATAGACCCCAACCAAGTTGGGTTGTTGAACACCAACAGGAGGGGTCTGAAATGAATAACCCGAGCAAACTGATAAAGTTTGCGGAAAACTGCTCGGGTGTGGTCAGGAAGAAGATTCGTAAGTATTCATCGAAATACTCAAGGAAAACTTACACACAATGGCAATTATTGACGTTGTTATGCATTATGAAGCGTTACAGGCTGAAATACAGGGAAGCTGCAGAAATTCTGCAGCTTATGCCAGAATTGGCAGAATTTCTTGGCCTTAAGAAAATACCGCACTGGACGACTTTGAACAAGTTCTTTCTGAGATTGAAAAATTGCATGCTGACAATTCTTGTCGAGATTTCTGCTCTTGGCAAACGCATAGAAGCGTCTATCGACGCTTCTGGCTATGACAGACATTATGCGTCTAAGCATTATGTACGTCGCTGTAAGATGACTTTTGGTGATTTGAAGGTTACAAAGATCATTGACGTGCACAGATTATCCGTTCATCGAATCCATTGCACGACAACAAGAAGGCATGATTCGCAGATCATCTTACCTCTTGTTAACAAGACAGCAGCCAAGCTGCTGTCTTTGTACGGAGACGGAGGATATGATGCAAAATTCGTACGAGATTCTTTGCGATCTGATAAAACAAGACCTGTCATCAAACACAGAATTTTCTGGAATATTGATAAAGCACACAATGCGAGATTGAAAGATTATGGGAAAAGAAGCATGTCAGAAACAGTAAACTCTATGATAAAGCGCAAATATGGAGACAGCGTCTCCAGCAAGGCATGGAATAATCAATTCAAGGAAATGAATCTGAAGTGCTTGGTGCACAACATTGACCTAATGTTGGCTTTTATCAGAGGGTTTCTACGAAGCTATAATTTTTAACCAATTTCGCTTTTAAAAAAATTTGCATATATAATTATCATATGGACCCGTTTGAAAGGCAGGACATTCTGGACGAATTCTACATAAAGTGGAAGGTCGGCACTACTTCTAAATTCGTGGAAGATGACCTGATAAAACGCGGGATGAATCCCAGCGATGTGAAGATGTGCAGGAAGATTTTTGAGAAATGGATGGAGTCAAAAAAGCCGTGGTCGTACGTGAAACACATAAAATGACCTGATGCAAAGCAATAAATACCTGAGCAACTTATTGTTAAACAGTGATTTTATGGCAAAAAAGAAAGCAGCAGTAAAAAAGAAAGGAACAGCCAAGGGCTGTGGATGCTGTTAAATTTTTAATATTTTTTTCTTTTTTACTAAATTTCTATCCCAATGCTTCTGGCGTATTCTACCACATGGTCAAACTCCTTTATCTGAAGGCGCCTGCCTATCTCCGGTGATTCGTAGGCATGCCAGGCTGGCCAGTACTGCGGCAGTATATTCAGGCGATAGTTTGTGAGATTCTGTGAAATCCACTCCAGTATCGGCTTTGCATCGCATTCAATATGGCCTGGCAAGACTAGCAGACGTATCATCAATTCGCCGTTTTCTTCTGCCATCGCGATGTTTCTTTTCGCGATTTCAGGGTAGTTCTTGGTCTTGCTCAGGTGCTCTGCGCACAGCGGGTCGAAATACCTGAAATCAAGAAGATAGACATCAACAACATCCTTCAATAGCTCTGCTGTTTTTTCAGAATAGTATGAATTGCTGTTGAACACGACCGGGATGTTTGACTTGACTTTATTGAGCGCGTGCAGAATAAAGGGAATGTTCGGCGTTGGGTCGCCGCCAACGAAGTTGACATTCCTGCAGCCCTCGCCATGCTTTTGGTCGATCCATTTTGCAATACCAGCTGGCTCCCATTTTTCACCGTTCTCGTAATTCACGCTCTGCGGGGCATTCTGGCAGTAGCAGCAACGCATTGTGCAGCCTGAAAAGAAAAGCGTGGCTGACGGCACTAATTCTTGCTCTTCGCCCCAGTGCGTGTGCGCTCCGAAGGTGCGCGGTGTTGAGCCGACGCCGCAGACGCCGCGCTCGCCGCGCACGCGATTAACACGGCATTTCCATTCGCAGAATTCGCATCTCTCCAAAATGGCGTCTGCCTGTTTGATATGCTTCAGTAAGATTCCCTTCTTTTTTGCAACCAGAAATCTTGCCCTTGCCCTGTTTTTTAGAATCTTGAAATAGCGTTCCATGCCAGTATTTGGAAGGGAAAACTTAAGTTAGAAGTAGCTGTCTAGAACTTTTTTATCTCTATTCTTTCGTCTTTGTCTGAATCGTATTTATAAACCGAGATGCCCATTCTTTCTGCAAGCTCCCATGCCTCGTCTTCGGTCTCCCTGTCCTTGGCTGACACAACGCGATGATATTCGTTTTTGAAAATTATATTCCTGATTCCCAACTGTGCGAGGGTTTTCATGCAGTCATAGCAGGGGAACGTGCTGATGTAAAGCGTCGAGCCGCGCAGCCGCTCTGGCTGTATGCAGTTGGATATTGCGTTTATCTCGCTGTGCGCGCCCCTGCAGCGCTTTAGCTGGCCATCAACGCCATGTACTTTTGCACAGCCAACTTCTGAACAGTTTACGTCCCCGCTCACCGGGCCGTTGTAGCCTACGGAAATTACCCGATGTTTGTCGTCAACAAAGACGCAGCCTATCTGGTGGTTTATACATGATGTTCTCTCTGCCAAGGCCTCGGCAATCTTCATGAAGAGCTGGTCCCAAGAAAGGCGTTTGCGATATATCATATCTGCTCCTCCTTCTCGCCATGCGTGCTCACGCGGCCGCCCTGCCACTGGCCGCGGTACGCCGAATGAATTCCACCATCCACGCGAAAAAATAATACGTGCGCGATTCTGGCACCCAGTTCTATCTTCAGCGTATTTTTACTGTGATTGTGCAGACCAAATGTTAAATACCCGCTGTAGCCGGGGCTGGCTGTTGCTGTCTGCAATGATGCGCCTGACCTGAATAGCGTTGAGCGCGGACGGAAAATCGCGACCGTGTCGTCTGGTAGGTTTATTTTCTCCATCGTCTTAACGAGCACGAACTGGCCAGGCTGTAAATCGAAGGCTTTTTTTTGTTTTTCATCGTAGCTTGCCACCTCTTCCACATCTACAGTGAAGCGCTCGCTCTCGCCGAGGAATGACTCACCGTCTTTTAGTATGAACACCGAGCCGACGCGCAGGTCGAATCCCGTGCCCTCCGGGTTCTCGAGCTCGCGCTTTGACAGGTTTTCAACAAGGTTTTTTTCCTTCACCAGACGCAGGAGCTCTTTTGTTCCGATGACCATAATTACCAGCTATAGTTCAGTGGAAAAATTTATAAAACGAGTTTTCTTTTTATCTTATAATCTAGCAACAAACCTGGTTAAGGAGAGGAAAAACCGAACCATATCTATAAATATTTTAATTACTATCTAACAGTGGTTGTTATGGTGAATGGATTGCCCGAGGTCGTTACAGGGGGGTATTTCTCGATATTCCGTGGCGCTAGCCTTCTTGCTAGTCATGCTTCGTATAGAGAACAGGCTGTAGAAATTGCAGAGTATTTCGAACGGATTGCGCGAACAACTGAGCCTGTAATAGCTGTTTGTCTAAATCTCGCAGGCGAGCTTTACGCAAAACTTGGAAGAACAGAAGATGCGCAAAGATTAGAAGCCGAGCTTAGGGACATGGGAGACATAACTTCTGTAGAATACGCCGAGAGGATAAGGCGCGGGATAAATTTCTAGTTCTTTTAAATAAATTGCAAGGTCTAGATTCTAGGAAATTTCTAATAAGTTGTGGGTGTGGAAATGGATAGAGTACTTGCGGAAATTGAAGGTAATGTTACTAGCTATCCAGATCCATGTGATGAGCTGGTAGAGCGTTTCTCTAACGCAGGTGCTTCAGGTCTATATTTGGTTGCTAGCTCAAGATCTGAAGAAGAAAGAGAAAAGTTGCGTGCCCCAGCTTTTTCTAAATTTGATGGTCATGCGAGAGTAGAATATCAAAGACTGGTTGAAAGCCCATTCTCGCATATGTCTGGGCCAGGAGTCTTTGATCTTACATTAGATCGGTGGACGTATGAGGGTGAGGTAAGATATCTTTCAGATATCTGGCAATTACCCAGCGGACGTTGGGTAACATCGATTGACATATCGACGGATTGCCAGAATGACATTATGTTTCATGGGTATGGAATATTGAAAATAATTGAAATTGACGTGTGACCTATATGAAATGGCCGCTGCAGTTCAATGAGCTTCTTCACGTCGATGATTTAGACAGCAATGTCGCTATCGTCACGTTGTGGACGAAAAAGGAGCATGTGATGAAGGAATTGCACGAACGGTATGCCATCATAGGGCAGTTGTATTCAAGAGAGGAAGGAATAAGCGCTCTTGTGAGGAACTGCCTGGCCAACAAGAAGATACGGCACATCATTGTGACTGGCTCTGACCTGTACAGGAGCGGTGAGGCACTGATAAAGCTGTTTGAAAATGGCGTGGACGAAAACGGTAGGATAATCGGTATGGAGAACGCGTCTGTCGAAAAAGAGATACCCAGGACCGCACTTGAGAATCTAAGAGAAAATGTCCGCGTGTACGACATGCGCAGGCATGATTTTTCCACCCTCAATGAATTTATCAAGAAGCTTCCAAAGCTGCTAAGCTATGGCCCACCAGAGGTATTCCCAAAACCAGAGATAAAGGTGCCTGAAGCATTCCCGACAGACAGGAGCGGGTTCAAAATCCGCGAGCGCTACGTGGGCGATGCATGGCTGAAAATTCTGTATAACATAATGCGGTTTGGATACCTGAAAAAAAGCAAGTATGCGGACGACGCAAAAGAGCTGATAAACCTGGTTGCCGTGATAACTGATGAAAACCCGGATGAACCAAGGATAATGGATTATTTCAATTTCACGAAAAATGACCTGGACGATTACGTGCCGCAGGTTGTGACGCCAACGCATGTGAATGGGGTGTCGTACACCTATGGCCAGCGGCTGCGGAACTACAAAGGCCTTGACCAGATACGATTTATGATAGACGACCTTAAGCGCTCCAAGGATTCACGGCGCGCGATTGCATTTACATGGGATGTTGAGAAGGACATGACTTCGCAGCATGCGCCGTGCATCAATATGGTGCACGCGCTGGTTCAGGATAAGCTCTATCTCACGGCGTATATACGCAGCAATGACATGTTCAATGCATGGCCGAGGAATGCGTTTGCGCTCCGCAAACTGCAGTATATGATATGCGAGCAGCTCGGCACTGAAGCGGGCTCGCTCACCGTCGTAAGCGGGAGCGCGCACATCTATGCCACCGATTTCAGGAAGGCATTGAAGCTGATAGATGCGTACAAACCAGAGCCAGCACGGGTCGGCGACCCCCGCGGCAACATCCTGGTCAGGGTGGAGAATGGCGAGATTGTTGTGGTCCATCTCGACCCGGATGGCATGCGGATTGAAAGCTTCTCCGGAAAGACTGCGATGGAGTTGTACAGAAAGATGGCCCGTGAGTACCGCATATCAGAAATCAACCATGCCTTTGACATCGGATGCGAACTGCAGAAGGCTGAGATTGCACTAACGCTTGGATTGCCATACATCCAGGACATGCCGCTGGACTTCAGTGGTGCGGACAGAAAGTGATTGTATGGCTCGGACGTGCATCTGAAAGTGAACGCATGTGAACAAAAACCGCTTATTTTTAATTAAGTTAATTAAAAGTACCCTTAACTAGTAATAACTTACTAAAACACTCTTAAAGTGGCTTAATTGCGCTTAGTTAGCACTCCAAAGTCGAAGCTAATCCTTTTTAAAGGAAAAATTAGTTTAATTAATACAATTGACTGAACGCGGTGAACCTATGCCTGAACCCCCTCCGAGACAAGAACAAACACAAAATGCAGCTGCTGGAGCTGTTCAAGCCGCACCGAAAACGCATGACGAGCTTTCCAAAACAACCATCACGGTCTCAATCAAGACCCGCGACCGGTTGAGAAAGTTTGGCAAGTTCGGCGAGCGCTGGGACGACCTGATCAACCACCTGCTGGACGAGTACGAGAAGTCGAAGAAATGATATCGTTCATATATGATATCGTTCGTTATATAACCCACAACTAAAGTTGTGGGTTTCTGAACGATGACATCTAGAAAGACTTCAATATCCTATCCTCTGACTAAGGTCAGAGGTTTCAGAAGTCTTTCTCAGATAATTAGAACAGTTGCTTCAATCGTGATTGCGCTCATCTGATGCCTGAGCTAAGAGTACAAGAGAATGTGCTGGTCTCTTTCAGTAAATCTTCTCACTAAAGAACTATAGTACGTTCTGAATGCCCGCTCCACAAAATCATCCTTATCTGAACCTTCCAGCTCGACTCTGGCTCGGTCTGTCGTCTGGTCTATTGTTCGTGTCCTAAGATGATATCTCACGTCTGCATGAGAATATGGGATTAGAACCAAGCCATGTGGATACGCTGAATTACCTGGGCGGTTAGTGTTACCCCTAGATCCCTTGGTTCGCGCGAAGGGTCGGGCTTCATCATTGCCATCAGCACCAGCTGGTATCCATATTCCCTCTTTTGCCAACACGAAATCTCTAACCAGTCCTCCAAGATAACCAGCTTCCAAGCCCGTGCTTGTTAAGAAGCGACTCCTGTAAGGCTTCAGCTCCGCTACGCAATGCTTTTCAAAAAGAGGTCTGTCTTCCTTTCTGATCCAGGCGGTAATTGTATTTGTCATTACTCTCTATTAGTAGCAAATTTTTATAAACTTAACTACTCTACTCTGACCCGCCCAAGCGCTCTTCTTCCTCGTAGGTGTCGTCTTCAGAAATAGGTTTTTCTAACAGCGCCTCTGGTTCCTCGCTGCCTGATTCTTCGGTGGATTCTTCTGTCGATTCATCAGCAACCTCGGTTGCGGATTCCTCAGTCACAGGCTCTTCGGTTTTTTCTTCTATCGGTTCTTCGGTCGCAACTTCTTCAGTTGGCTCTTCTTTTTCCGAGACATCTTCCTTTACCTCTTCCGGCGCCTCCTTATTCTCCACCAATGATTTTCCTGCCCTTGCGACTTCTAACATCACAAGGTCGTCGAAGTCCTTTGCAATCCTGCGGGTTTTTCGCATAAAGCCCTTTATCGAGGATTCCACTCTATCTAACAATCTGTTAAGCGTGGGTGCGGTGAGCATATAGCCCTTCAGAAAACCCTGGCCGGTTGGAATTTTGACAAACTCCACCAAGCCCATGGTCCGCCACTTTCGGACCTCTTCATATGCTTGGCTTTGCGAGACATTCAGAATTTGTGCTATCTTGTCTATGCCAATCGGGATATTCTCCTTCCTATACTTGACCAACTCCATCAAGAGCATGGCGTGATCTGCCCGACCCTCTTTTCGCTTAAGACCGAGCCGCCTGACCATTACGTATGATAGGTCCTCTACTGTAAGGTTTGCCTTCTCGTCAGGCGGCGATATGCGCTGAAACACCATGTCTGAAAGTTTTTTCTTTGGCATGAGTATCATCTCAGGTAGGCTTGCATTGGTCTTTCTCGGCCTTGTTTTGTCCTGTAAGCCGGGTTTTGCCCGCTGGAGTAGCACACAAAATGGTGCCTCCACGGGCTGGTTTCGCGGTCGTAGCTCATTCTGGACCTGAAATCTGTCTGGCCGCAGCATGCGCACCCGCTGGTTCCGGCACCGAAGCTCGTGTGTGTGACCATAAAAACACCGTCATGATCTAGTTGTAGTAGTTTCCAAACCCCTGCGTTTTTGACATTCTTTGCGCGGAAGGTTGGTGATGTATACGATATCATTGTCCATGTTATTTATATTTTTTTCTATGTTTGGGAGGAATTATTGACAAAAATAGGAGTAAACAAGAAAGTTGATAATCCAGTTGAAAAAAATCGCAGAAACTTCAGAATTAGGTAGTAATCACTGTCTTGAGTAAATCCGCTCGCCACCGGACATTATTTCTTGGACCACTCCACCCCGAAATATTGGTTCTATGAGATCGCTTTCTTTAGGCACCCTTGCAAAGAAGCTGTAGGGTAGGGAACTCAGATATCTTCTATTACCTTCGCTGTCTGCTAATGTTAGGTTAAAAAATCTGTCATCATCTATCTCTGTGGGACTACAGCCAACCACCCTGTATAACATAGAAATGCATTGCTACCAATCCTTTTATTTGTTGTGCAATAAGGTCATGGGGTACTTTCTTGTTTGGGTCTGTATGTCAGTCGCTGCCTTTCTCTTTCGTATAGATATGTCGCCAAAGCGCACATACCTGCTAGGAGCGAAATGCCAGCTCCTTGTTCTGGTGTTGGATAGTTGCCTCTGGTTATCTCCTGTATTGCCATGCCCAGTACTCCGCCTGTTGCGCCTGCAAAAAGGTCTCGCGCGAACCTGCTATCTTGGCATGTATAGTCAGCTCCTGGTATGGTTCTGTTTTCATCCATGAAAGTAGGTGCTGTTATTCCTACAACTCCCATGCCTGCTCCTGCCTGCATATAGTCAGATGAGCCTGCTAATAATCCTGAGCCAAACAATGCTCCTCCTAGAAATGATGATGCGCAATCCCAGCTGTCTTTCACGACATCCAATGCCCTGCTAGCATAGTTTCTTTCAGAAATAGGTTCTGATTTTTCGTTGGATTGCATAATGAATATTGGGTATGTAAATACAAAAAACTTTTATTCCTATTCTTTCCCGTTGTATTTTTTCATAGCCTGCTCGGCTTCTCTTATCAGGTGCTCTGGCCAGCCTTTGTATCCAACCCCGACTATTCTGCCACCTTTTATAATAACTGGCACGAACGTTGCTGGCGTCGGGCATGCTATTCCGAATTGATATTCTGACATAACATCTCTTACTATTTGGGTGAAAAAGATTTATTGCTATCGTTCGCGTATCAGGTGCCTGCCCCTGCTATCATATATTGTGTGCGGATCGTTTCCACCACGAAACTGCATTGTTATCATATCTCCGGCCTGCAGTTCTTGAAACGCAGGCGTGAATGCGCAGCTTGAATAAAACAGCGCCCTTGTAGACTTCCTGCCGTGGTTGGCTTCGCAGAATAGATAGACTGCGCCGCCTATGTCTGTTATTCCAGTAACTCTGGCTTCTTGCTCGTATGTGCTACTCATCCTAAATACCTCATCATTGTGCATGAGCGTATGCCTTGATACCAAGCATGCTCATCTCTCTTTGTATTATAGGTGTATATTCTTCTGATTCTCCGTTGAGACGCTGCGGAAGGGTGGTTATCCATGCCCTGTATGCCCGAGTTTCTCTGTTTGGCTTCACCACGTTATCGCCTCGCACATATCGCACAAGGCCGTCTCTGGTAAGCTGCTCTGCAAGTTCTGACACCTGGTACGGATTCAAGCCCATGTGCGGGCCGAGATGCTTTACTACCAGCTGGTTTTGTGGATTTTCGTCTGCAGTTATCACATGCAGCATGAATCTGTCTGCTATTTCCATTCTATCAACCCCCATTAAGTTGCGATATGTAACTCTTCATGGGGGTATATAAAGCTGGGGTTGTTTTTTTAAACTTTTACATCCATTTTCATGGCATGAAGTTGACTGATAATGACAAAAAAACGCTAAGAATACTACTAAACGACGCGAGAACGAGCGATGCAGAGATCGCAAGGCAGTTGAAGGTGACCACGCAGGCTGCCAGAAAAATCAGGCAGAAGCTTGAAAATGAAAAAATAATCAGAAGGTATGCTGCGATACTGGACTATGAAAAACTAGGGGTACATGCATTCGCGGTCGCAATGATGAGGTCAACGCCTGAGGCAATCGAGAAGTTCGGGCTGGATGTGATACAGAAGACATCAAAGGATCCTAGTATAATAAGCTTCTTCCGCATACCAAGAGGCGATATCACGCACATCGCGCTTTTCGGCTTTCGCGACCTGACCGAGCTTGACAATTACTTTCACATACTGCAGACAAAGTTTGCCAGGTATGTTGAAATCAGAAGGATATACGTGTTCTCGAACAAGAGCTTCCTCAAGCAATCAGCCATGGGCCTGTTCGAAAAAATAATAGAAGAATTCGGCAAAGACAAGTTCCTGCCAAAACCCGTCTTCGAAGAGAAATAAAATCACGCTTCTGGCTGTGGGTGCGCATATGCTCTAACTCTGCTCTTGTCTTTACCTGACATTCCTACAAGCCTCATTCTGGAATTTGGAACACCGTCTATATATGAAGCTAGTACAGCTAGGTTACCATCTATAAATTCGCCTCCGATGAGTGCTCTGTAATCATGATTTCCATACTGGTCTCTTCTTGTTATTCTTATTTCGATTACTGGTTCCTCTCCCATTTTTCAACTACCTCCGAGATTCGTAAAAATTTTCTGCGAAATATCTTCTCGTATCTGTGCGAACGGATGGGTCAATAACTAATTCGTGCCTCTCCGGGCCAATTCCTTTTAGACACCTCGCCACCTCATGTCGTTCAAGGCATGTATGCGCAGCGTAGGGCGACTGAAGAATAAACCCCCGTCCGCTAACGCTATATGCTACGTATAATGTTATTCCATAGCCCACTTTTATACACCCACAAATTTCCCACTTAACAATTAATATATGCTGTGATATTTAAATGTTACTATTCAGAAGTTGCTATACGTGGGAACAATCCCCCTTATCCCACTTTTCATATCGGCTTTTTCTTGACCTCAGACAGTTTTATCGGTGGCGGAAGCGGTTTTTCTATCACAGGTGGTTTTACAATCTGCTGCGCTTTTTTCACTTCCACCTTCGGGAGAGGCTTATCTATTTTTTTTGGCTTCAGTTTTGTGAATTTCCTGAGAACGGATTCAAAGTGGCCCGCGAGCTCCTCTCCGTCTGGGGTGAGCTTGATGAATTTCACGCGTCCCTTTTTCTCGAAGTCAACCAGACCCAGATTACGAAATTCGTCAAGCAATTTCACTGTATGCGAATATGTGCAATCTGTTTCCTTGCTCAAAACTGAGACGTATTTTCCAGAGACGCCCATCTTCAGAGCCATCAACAGCCTGACTGGTTTTTTTCTAAGAAACAATTCCTCAAGTTCCATTTTCATTGTCATCTGAACACCCACCTTGATAGTTGTGTTTATTTACCCGCCTGGGTTTAAATATTTTTTAATATAGATGATGCACTAGATATAAGTAGAGATGATTAAATGCCTGAGAAACCTGCTATAACCTTGCAGCCGCTTCGCCGGATAATCAAGCACGCTGGCGCGAAGCGGGTGAGCGATGATGCGGCGCTGGAGCTGGCAAAGGTTCTTGAAGAGAAGGCGAAGCTGCTCGTGATGGAAGGAAAGAAGATTTCTGACCATTCTGGAAGAAGAACGATAATGAAGCATGATGTAAAGCTTGCCAGGCGCGTGCTGGAGCGGGGATAACATGAACGACGCCCTTGTTCAATACGCCAGCTTGGCCATTTCAGGTAGTCTTCTGTTTTATCTCACCTATGGATATCTATCATGCCGCAAAGTCGCTGGGAAAATGGGAGATTTTTGCAGGTCGTATGAAAGAATACCTGTTGCTGATTTTACTCCAGATATAGAAGAGAGAAGATTAAGCGGCCAATAACTTAATTACTACCCTTAATCGAAGCGGCGTCCTTCTGCGTTTTTTATAATTTTTGCTGTAAATAATACTGGTTTCTATGGACGACGAAGAGAAACTTATCAAGAAGCTGAACATTGAGAACCTCATCCCTGGGATGCAGAATGTTGACATAGTCGGCAGGATAAGCAGGATAAGCAAGCGGGATTTCTTGACTGAGAAGGGCAGCGGAAAGCTTGCCAGCGTCTCGATAAGCGATGAGACCGGTACCACAAGGCTTGTGCTGTGGGACAACGAGATTGGCAGACTGGATGAGCTGAAAGAAGGGGATGTTATTGCCGTTTCTGGTTATGTCCGCCAAGGCCTGTTCGGGTCTGAGCTGCGGCTCGGCAGGTACGGGAAGATAGAAAAAAGCGAGGAGCGCATCTCGCGCCGCGCTCGCATCACAGACCTGCGTGAAGGGCAGCTAAAGGAGATTCGGGCAGCGATTGTGCAGTTATTCGAATCGAATCCTTTTTACGAGGTCTGCCCGAAATGTCGGCTCTCGGTAAAGGAAGATGGAGAAAACTACACGTGCGTCACGCACGGCCAAGTAACGCCTGCATATGCGCTGCACATAAGCGGTATCCTGGATGACGGCACTGACAACATAAGGTGTGTGATGTTCAAGGAGCAGGCTGAAACGATTCTTGGCTTGAGTGTGGAAGAAGCAAAGGATATTGTGCTCAGAAAAGGCACGCCTGTGATCTTCCAGCATGCCAGGCTTGGTGAATATGTCTTCGATGGGCAAGTCCGCAGGAACAAATTCTTTGACCGCCTGGAATTCATAATAAACAAAATCAGGGACGTTAACGTGATGGAAGAAATCGAGTTATTGGTTGAGAAATAAATCAGTCTCGCCCAGCGACTACTCTGTAACCTTGTTCTGCTAGCGCTGCTCTTTCCTTTTCAGCCAGCTTTCTTTCTGTGCCAAGTACTCCATAGCATGTACAACTGAATGATCCTGGTGACGCATAAAAAGAAGGGTTGTTTCCCAATGTAAGTGCTGTGGTAATGTTCCTCTCATCTATCAGATAAATTCCCATTCAATCACCTTTTACTAATTTTACGATTTTTATTTTAATCCCCAACGCCGCTTTCGGTCACTGTGAAAACAGCTTCGCCCTCCGGCAGCGCGGGCGAGTCTATTAGCCGTGCGATGCGCTTGCCCTGCTTTCCGCGGCGCAGATAGATGCGCACTCCTGTGCCATGTCCTACAATGTGACCGCCTATGGCTACTGTTGGGTCGCCGAACATCATGTCAGGCCTTGCCATCACCTGGTTTGTGACATAAATAGCAAGGTTGTTTACATCAGCCAATCTCTGCAGTGTGTGGATGTGCCTATTGAGCTTCTGCTGGCGCGGCGCAAGCTCGCCGCGGCCTGAATAATCTGAGCGGAAATGCGATGTGAGTGAGTCAATTATGACGAGCTTTACATTTTTCTCTTTTACAATGTCTTTTATCTTCTCGGCGAGCACGACTTGATGGTCGGAGTTGTACGCTCTCGCCACAAATATATTTTTCAGAACTTTCTTTGAATCAAGACCCATGGCTTCTGCTATCTGCTTAATGCGCTCTGGCCGGAAGGTTGCCTCGCAATCAATAAAAACGCATGTGCTGTTCAGGCCGCCTTTCTCCTTTGGTAACTGAACATTTATTGCGAGCTGGAATCCAATTTGTGATTTGCCAGAACCAAACTGGCCATATGCCTCAGTAATTGTCTGCGTTTCCGCGCCGCCGCCCAACAAAGCGTCCAGAGATTTGCTGCCTGTTGTAATTTTGCCAATCTCTTTTCTCCGCTCAAGAATTTCTGATGCTGGCTTGAAGCCCATGTCGAGCTTTTCGCGTGCTGAAAGTATTACTTTCTCTGCTGTGGCGTCGCCGATTTCGCATGCAGCAGCGAGCTCGCCCTTGGACGCAGCCGCTATAGAAATAAGGTCTGTGTAACCGGACTCGCGCAGTTTTTGCGCACCCTTTGGCCCGATGCCTGGCAGGTCCTCCAGTGTATATTCTTCTCCTTCCTTTTTTTCCTTTTTTTCCTTTTTTTCGGTCTCCTGCTCGAGCTCTTCCATGATTTCCTCTTCGTTCTCCTCTTTCTTGCGCGGCATTATTATCAACTTAATACCTCTAGCGTATAGCTATTAATGGTCAGTTGTGGACGATTCGACTTCTTGGTTATGTTGATCGATACACCCCCTTCAATTGATACCGTCCCCTCCTCTGTTTCTATTCTTATTGCACCCTGTTCTACGCCAGCGAATCTACCAGTGTAAATGTCCGTATTATCATCGTATCTGCGCAGGCATACCTTCTTTCCTTCCAGCTCGGAAATTGGTATATCTTTATATGGAGGATTTCCATCAGAAAACATGCGTATGTTCAGGCATACTGGCTGTGGTCCTGTCATTCAATCACGTTCCTGCACAGAAGTTGCTTCGCAACTTCATACTCTTAATTTAATGCAGCAAACCTTTTAAGAGGAAAGGTATTTTTATACGTATTTTCTGTTTACATCTCTTTTCCAAAGCAGCCGGCTATTTTTTTCAAATCTTCCATCAACCCACCGAATTGCTCAAAATTCAGCTGCTGCTCGTTGTCGCTCAATGCGCTTTCAGGATTTGGATGAACCTCTATCATAAGGCCGTGCGCGCCAGCTGCTAGGCTTGCTCTGCACATAGCTGGAATCAGGCTGCGCTTGCCCGTGGCGTGGCTTGGGTCGACTATTATCGGCAGGTGCGACAATTCTTTCACCAATGGGATGGCTGATATATCCAGCGTGTTGCGGGTCTGCGGCTCGAATGTGCGTATTCCGCGCTCGCATAAAATCACGCGCTGATTGCCTTCTGACAAGATATATTCAGCTGCCATGAGCCATTCCTCTATTGTTGACGAGAACCCGCGCTTCAACAGCACGGGCTTTGCAGCCTTGCCGACCTTTTTCAGCAGTGAGAAGTTCTGCATGTTGCGCGCACCGATTTGATAGACGTCTACGTAGTCGCGAAGGATATCAACGTGCGAAGGCTCCATAACCTCTGTGACAATTGGAAGAATTTTGCGGGCCTGGCCGAGCATATCCAGCGCATCTGCGCCCAAGCCCTGAAAGGAATATGGCGAGCTGCGGGGCTTGAATACCGCACCTCTCAGAAGGTGCGCACCGCTATCGCGGACTGCTTTTGCTGTGGATAGAAATTGCTCAGCGTTTTCGATAGAACACGGGCCGGCAACAACAACGAATTCATTGCTGCCTATCTCCACGTCTTTTATTTTCACAACAGTATCTGTTTTCTTGTACGCACGGCTGGCTAGTTTGTAAGGCATGAGGAGTAATACTGCAAAAATAGATTTAAAATGATTCAGATGCCCAAAAGAGAACCTACGGTTCTCTTTGATTCATCTCTCCCTCCAGAAATATAGCTAGAATGCGAGAAAGGTGGTTTGCACCTAATAAAAACTAAATTATCTCTTTCTCGCTCACGATGACGAAGTCGCCGACGCTTTTTACTGACGAGAATGGAATGAGCACGCGGTTGCCTTCATCCTTTTCCAAGTTTAGGTCTCCTGTGTGCTTTGTCGGCTCTACCAGCACTATATTCAATAACTCGCCGGATTCTGAGATGAAGTTTATGTCGCCGACAACGCCGAACTTCCTGCCTGTCTCTTCAGAAATAACTATCTTGCCTACAAGGTCTCTTCCTCGTGATTTTATCATTGTACCACCAATCCTATGATTTATAGTGTGTATATGCATGCTGAAACTTAAATAATTTTGGGGTTTTTATGCACGAGTTGGCAAGGACCGCAACTCAGGCAAGATTGCTATCTTTTCTGGATTTATTCCGTGCGCCAAATAGCTTGGGGCTACAACATCGATGTAATATTGCAGTAAATCGGAATCCAACAAATCTGGTCGTTCCTGATAAACCCTCAGAACTGTTACGTCATATATGCGTGCTACCCGTTGACCTGTTTCTGTATTTCCAAGGGTTTCTTTGGCTTCTTGCAGTGCAGTCAATGCTAGGTTGATATCTTCTTTTGGTATGTTACGATAAAATGTGTATAGACTGGGCCGGCTCGGATGTCTGCACCAATCCATCAATTTGCGGTCTATTTCCCCTGCCAGTTCCCCTATTTTCTCTTGAAGAAGATATACAGGATTCACCATTCTTGTTGAATCTTTTTCTGGCAGTGATTGCGCCAAATCCAGGCCGTTTTTTCTTGCTGCCTCTAGTTTTTATAATATTTCTCTTGCCTCTCTGGTGCTGCAATAACTATCTATCGTTGAGAATCCTCGGCAGTCTGTTGCATAGCGCAGCATGTCTGATGTTGATAGTGGATCAAACCCTTTCGGTATTGGTGCTTGTTCACTTAGTGAATATAAATGACTGACATGCCTCGCCTGAGTTAATTCTTCAGTCGGTGTTTGTCTATGTCTCCTTCTAAAAAAGTTTAGCATGTTTAAACCTGCCTTTGAAACTTTGTATTTCTATGCATGGATTCGAATCCAGCCACGTCCCTTGCAATAATTGGTTTGCTGTGTGTCCAGCCATTCCGGCCTGCCGAATTGCATTCTCTATAGATGGGAATAAATCCAACACCATACTCTCTGCTTCGCCCAGAATGGCAAACATTCTCTCAGCGTAATGCCTTGCTACGTAATCATCCCACGTATTAAAGTGTGCATTCATAATTGACCACCATCGACTTTTATTCTTGGTCTGCGACACTAACCAAATCTTGTAAATATCTTTCTTTGTACTTAGGTGCCAAGACTTCCCTGCACAATGCTAATTGCTCTGCGCTCAGCAGGTCTGGCCTCTCTTTGTAGGCGTCTATAACAGCTCTTTCGCGCAACCATCCTATTCTTTCTCTTGCTGCTGGTTGTTTAACAACATTTCTTGCCTGCTCAAGTGCAGAAAGTGCGTAATCAAACCCTGGTTTCGATATATAGAGGGATGGAAATTCGCGCAGGGGGTAGCAGCTTCGCCCCAGTCCGTAAACAACATCCTCTGCCAACCTAAGTATTTCGTTTGAAAACCAGAGAATAATCCTGTCCTGGCGTGTTTCATCGCTATCAGAAAACTGAGAACCCATATGATATCTATCTACTGTGTTCAATAAACGATGCAGTTCCTGCGCAGGATTAATTGCTTCCCAATTATCAGATGGCATAAAGCCAAGTTCCTGCTCTACATATCTCGATACATCAGTTGCATCGAGGGGGTCATACCCTAAAGAAACTAACATGCTTGTTATTCGTCTCGAATCTATTAATTTCTTCTTATGTGAGGGATAATCCGGCATTTTTCATGCGGAAAAATTGCCAGAAATTTTAACTATATGCTTTGATATATATATCGTATAATAAATTACTTGATTTATGTTTTCACGACCAGGGTTTTCAGCTCGGGTTTCACCAGGTATTCGAATATTTTTCCTTTCTTCCTGCGCTCGATGTAGCCGTCCTTCATCAGCCGCTTCAGTATATTATTGACGCTCCTGACAGCGTGCTGGCGGGTGCGGTATTTTTCGTGACCTATTTTATCTGCCAGTTCACCCGTGGTCATGGGGTTGATGAGCATCTCGAGCACCTGCTTCTGCTTGGCTGGCAGGAACTCGAAGCTGACTGGCTTAGGCTCTTCGTATTTCTCAATCATGTCAGGCGTGATTTTTTCAGCGCCGCTCTTCATGGCATTGTTCACGAGCTGGTCACATACTCGCAGCACTTCACGTGGAAACCCGCCAGTCTGCTCATATATTGCATTTATAGCCTCTTTTGTGAATGGCTCCTCTCCATGACCGCCAACGCTCTCAATCCTCTTTTTAATCAGGTCGTGGGTATCTTCTTTTGTTAGAGATAGGAGCACTATTCTAAGGGCCACTCTTTTCCGAAGCGTTTCGAGTCGCTCGGTCAGCTGCTCTTCAAAAACCGGCATGCCTGCTAGTATTAGCGTGACGTTTTCTAACTGATCGCTAAGCACGCGTATCCATTCCAACACTTCAACGTTAGCTTCATGTATCTCATCAACCATCAAAATTGCCTTTCCTTTCTTTTCAAGAAATCTTGGTATCTGATAGATGTTCTTCAATTTACTGAAAAACGATGGAAATCTCTCGTTTAGGATGTGAACAAAGTCTTCCACCCGCTCAGGCGGCTTGCTCACATATATTATTTCATTTTCTTTATCCAGCTCTCTACTCATCCACTTCAACAGCGTGGTTTTGCCCGAGCCTGTGGGACCTAGAACGAGCACGACCTTGTGTTTTTGGGCTGTTGTGAGCAGTATTGCATCTCGCTGCTCCTCGTATCCGACCAGTAGCGAAGGCGATATGGTAAATGTGAACGGATTGTTATCCCATCCAACGGATTTAAACCAATTTATTACTTTTTCGGCATTTTTTGGACGTTCTGAGAGCTTCTGGCCTTCGATGGCTGGGTTGTTCTCTAACATAGTGCTCATATTAGGTGCGAGGGTTTAAATAAATTTGTTCACTTGAGAGTTCACGTTATTTATCAATCTTCACGTGGTATCTTGCAATGAGTCATTTTTTGTTCATCATGTTCACGCGTAAAAATTTTATTTTCATATTTTTGTCTAAAAACAAAAGTGAACCGCGTGAATGAAACGTGAAAATGTGCGTGAATGCCTAATATTGCATTTAATAGGCTATATTTATCATTATATCTCCATGCCAAAAACCGTGCTGTTCTCGAATTTTTGGTTGTTCACGAGACTTTCATAAAAATATACGTGAATTCACAGTCAATTCACGCTTAGTTCATTTTAGGTTCATTTCGATATTTATCAAACCTCTCATTTTGTGAGATATATATGGATCCAAATCTGGTATAAATATGACCAGAAATAATTTTTTATAATATAAAAGTCTTTATTTGGACTATTTATATAACAAAAGGGTATTCAAACACGTTTCATTAAACCGAGAAGCTTTATTATCTGGCCTATATCCTGACCCTCTCTTATCTTCTCTATGGCTAAAGGCCGGAGTCGTATCACACGAAGAATTGGTTTGTTCTCACCCAGTGTCGTGGTCTCGATAAGGGGGTTCAGAATGGTGTCAAGGTATCTGGAAACCGTTCCTGGCGATAGCTTGGTCTCCTCAGCTATCCTTCTGAGCCAAACACCGTCTGGATTCTTGAACAGGACCTCGACGATGGCTGCTATCTTCTTGCCGTCATAACCTTTCTTTCTACCCCTCATGTCTAATTTTTTGAACACCTGTTTATTTAAAGTTTTTGTGGAGCTACGGGTTATAAAACCGTGTTTTTTGCCACTTAATTGAAATTTCTAAGAAAATAGTCTCACAAAGGTATTCTACTACAAGTTTAAACAGGAATAAACTTTATAAGCAACTGCCTACCATAATTTTCTTATGACTCGGTGTTTTGTGGCTATTGACTTGGATGAGCGGATTAAGGACAGGGTCTTCGAGCTCCAGCAAAAGATAGCCGAATCCTCTCTTAAGCTGGTGAAAAAAGAGAATCTGCATATCACGCTGAAGTTTCTGGGCGAAGTGCCCGAGGATAAGGTTCATGGTGTGGTGAAGAGGTTGGAGAGTATTAAACTGCCCAGGTTTGACACCGAGGTCATGGGCATGGGCGCGTTCCCGGATATTAACTATATACGCGTGGTCTGGCTGGGTATAAGGGATGACTCGCAACTGGTTGAGCTGGCCAAGGCTGTGGATGAGGGGCTTTATGACTTCACTCACGACGACCAAATCCGTTCGCAAAGCGAACGGCAAGCGACCGGGTTCTCCTCTCACCTGACGATAGCCAGGGTTAAGTCAAAACCGTCAGCTCTCAGGGAAGTTATACTACAAAACAAGGATATTTTTATCGGGAAGCAGCGCGTGGAGCGGTTTTCATTAAAGAAGAGCATCCTGCTTTCAAAGGGTCCTATCTATGAGGACCTTTCGGTATTCACTCTGGCATGATGTGTGGTTATGAAAGATGTCAATTTGGCCAAAATCTGCCTTTTGCTGGCGATTGTGGGAATCGTTGTTTTGTTCTTTATTACCGAGATGATAAAGCCAGTGAGTGTGAAAATAAGCGAAATTGATTCTTCACTGGTTGGAAGCAGCGTGCTGGTGAATGCGAATATAAAGTCTGTGTCCACAAAGGATGGCAATGTGTTCATGGACCTGCATGATGGTGCTACTATAAAAGCTGTTATGTTCAGCCGTGATGCACAGAAGAACGCCGATGTTTATAATTTACAAAAAAATGACAACATAACCGCTGTCGGAGAGATAAGTATCTATCAGGGTGGGCTCGAAATTGTTTTACAGACAGTAAAAAAAATATAAAAACCTTTGGTTACAAATGAATTATATGAAATGTATTATTCTGGCGGGCGGTTATGCCAAGAGGTTGTGGCCACTGACCAAGTATATTCCAAAGCCGCTCCTGGACATAAACGGCAAGCCCATAATAGATATCATTCTTGACAAAATCATGGCCACCAAAAACATTGATGAAATCATTGTTTCTACCAACACCAAGTTTGAGGCACCGTTCAGGGAGTGGATAAAAGAGCAGTCCTCTGATGGTAAAAAAATGATGCTCGTTATAGAGCCGACCTTGGAGGAGGCCTGCAAGTTTGGTACCATAGCAGGCATAGAATATATAATAAACAAGGTTGGTGTTGATGATGATCTGCTGGTAATAGCCGGGGACAATCTGTTCGACTTTGAATTGAAGGATTTCATAAAATTCTACAAGGAAAAGAAAGCGCCTATAGTGGCTGTTTTTGACGTTAAGGACGTCTGCAAGGCCCAGCTTTATGGAATAGTTTCAATTGACAAAAACCACAGAGTGATAGATTTCCTGGAAAAACCGGAAGAGCCGCCTTCCACGCTGGCATCGACCGCCTGTTACATTTTCCCAAAAAAAACACTGCATATGTTTTCTGAGTACATGAAAGAGGGGGGGAGAAAGGACAGTCCTGGCTTCTTTATTGCGTGGTTAAGCAAGAAAACACCGATGTACGCCTACACGTTCAGAGGCCATTGGTTTGACATCGGCGATTTTGAGTCCTTGTTAAAGGCAAGGGAGCTCATGAAGGTCAAGCAAGAAAACGACATCCGGGTGAAGGCTGCTGTACGTGGGAAATCTTTCTAAAAAATTTTATAAGGCATGCCATTGTTCTCTTATTTACAATTGGGCCTTTTTTCAACATTGCTTTCTTTGACTTCCAGTGTGAAACTGGGGGTTGTTCTGGTCAAATTTGCTCTGCCAATCCTCTGGAATATCATGTAACAACAACTTGTGAAATGCAACCTGGGTATGAATGTCTCAAAGACTGCAAGGTTAGAAATTTTAGATGTGGTTTTGATCGAGATTTTTACCAAAGCTGTATGAGCATCGTTCTTGACACTCCCATAATGTCAAAAACCATAAGAATAGAAAACGACTATAAAGGTGGCACCAACTTTTCAGTTACTGTCAGAGACGTGGGGTCGTCAAGCGTTGGGAAAACAGATTGAGTGTTTACAAGAATGGCGCACCTGTAGATTGTACATTCACTGGTGGAATAGCCTATGGTAGCATAGGCACATGTTCATCATCTATGAACTGCACTGCTGGCGACACGATAAAGGTAACCTCACCAAGCAACTCCGATATAGGAAAATGTTAAAATTTCTAGCATTGCTTTTTCGTAATATCACTTCTTCTCTTCGGCTAAGCCGAGGCCAAATTTCTTCATCTCGGTTTCAAGGATTTTCATAAAATCCACCTTTATGCTGCCGAAGTCCTTTAACGTGTCGGCTTCTACTGTGAGGCGGATTACAGGCCCGGTGTTTGATGCACGGAACAACACCCAGCCGTTCTTCAGGTCAATGCGAACGCCGTCCATGGTATTCACGTTCTTGTATTCTGCTGAAAGTTTTTTCTTAATATTTTCAATGACCTGGAATTTTTTTGAATCTGGGCATGCATACGAAAAACGGCCAAAGGGGAATTTCGGTATTTCCTCCATCAGTTTTGATAACTTTCCTTCTCTTCTCGATATCACGCATGCTGCGTAATAGCTTATGGCAAGGGCGTCGTCAAAGGGAAACAAGAACGGCAAGGTATAGTGGCCTGATTTTTCGACTCCGAACACGGCGCGCTCTTTGTGAACCGCCTGCATTAGAAAGGTGTGGCCCACTGGGACACGGACCACCTTGCTTTTAAATTTTTCAGCAATCTTGTCTATGACGCGCGAGCATTCGACGTTCGCGATGATGGGACCCTTCCTGGTTTTTAGCAGCTCTGAAAGAATGATATACGACGCTTCTTCTGGCGTGAGGGTGCGGCCGCTGTCGTCCACAACAGCCATCCTGTCCGCATCGCCGTCGTATGCCACACCGAAGTCAGCCTTGCTGACATCTGCCTTCAGCACAAAGAGCTCTTCATCGATGATATCCGGCAGGCGATTGGGAAAGTTGCCGTCCGGCTCTTTGTACAGCACAACTGTTTTGAAGCCAGCTGTTTTGAACAGCTGCGGAGCGACCATGCCTGCGCAGCCGTTGCCGCAGTCTATTATAACTTTGCTTTTCTTGCGTGGCTTCATTCTTTTTATAAGATATTTTATACAATTGTCTATTATATTGGTGCCGTCTGTTTTTGATTTTCTGCCAAGGATTTTCGATGTTGTAAATTTCCTGTCCATAAAAATTTCTTTTATTGCTTTGTTGTTTTCTTCTGAGAAACCGACGCCATTGCTGTGAAAGAACTTGACGCCGTTCCACTCCTTCGGGAGGTGTGATGCCGTGATGTATGCAAGGTACTTCTTGTTCTGCCAAGCGTGGAACATGGCTGCACCCAAAGGCAGGACGCCCACGTCCTCCATGCTCTTTCCTGTCGAGAGTAAACCGGACACAAAGGCATCACGAAGTTTTAGGCTTGACTGCCTGACATCCCTTGAGACAACCGCCTCTTTTTTGGGAATGAATGTTCCGAAGGATTTGCCGACATCAAGCATGATTGATTCATTCAAATCCTTGCCGTATATGCCCCGGATGTCATATGCACGGAAGATATGTTCAACCTCTGATTTTTTTACCATTTTATTTTCACCATTTTGGCACACCGTTTTCCATTATTGTCTTTCTGTCTACTTGGATGGTTGGTTTCATTATTATAACGTCCTCGTGTATGGGGCATTTGCGCAGATTGCCGAACCCGCCGAAAGCAATATGCGCTGAGCCGAGTATTTTTTCATCGTGCAGTATGTTTCCTATCGGCTTCCTGTGCTTTGGGTTCGTTCCGATTCCCAACTCAACTACGTACGTTGCGCATTCGCCATTCTTCCTCAGGTATGTTATGAACTGTGCCGCTTCCTTGCTGTATCCTACTATCTTACCATTCGCTATCTCCAGTTTAATGTTTTTTGGCTTTAGGTGTCCGTTCCAGACATCTATGCATAACTTCCCGTTAACATCCGAGATTGGAGCTGCTGACACCTCGCCAGAAGGAATGTTGCGCAATGAGCCTTTTTTAGAGCAATCGCCGTCATCGCTGTCGAATTTTTGTTTGTTTATGCCGATCGTCAAATCCGTGCCTGATTTATTCGTCACCCTAACACGTTTTCCGCGCAGTTTTTTCAATAACCTGCCGTTTATCGCTTTCTGCTGAGCGACGCTGACCGTGAATGCCTTCACGAAGAGCTCGCCTGTTATTTTTGGCATGGAAGCAACGCGAACGCCATGACGTTTTCTTGCCACGCGCGTTTCAGGAGAGTGACTTATGCTTTTCGTTGTGGGCGCGATTATAACATCCACTGAAGAAAATAATTGCTTTAATTTAGGTAACGGCCCGCTGTTCGATCGTTTATCAGAGATGTGTACTGCTACTACATTTTTGCTGAATCCTTGCGATACCCTGAAAACAGCGTTGCATACCCTGCAGTTTTTTCTGTCTGTTACCACCAATATTTTTTCGTTCTTTTGGATTTTTAGATTGTTTTTCAGGAGTTTTAGCGCTGCTTTTTCCAGTTTTACCGTCTGTATCATACTATTCAATTGAGGCAATACCTTTTTATTCATTGAGTTTGAATTTATTTTCATGACCGGCACAAATCTTTCCAAAACATTGACAAAAAAACTCGCGAAGCGCATCATATGGGCAATGAATATGCGCTTGGACGAGACTGTAACAATACGCGGCGGGCTGCATGAGCAGGCACTAATAGAAGAAATCGCGTTGACCGCGTTAGAGCAGGGAGTGAACCCTTCTTTCGGAACAGCAAGCGATAGTTACGTGGAGGAGTTTTACAAAAGGGTTCCTGTAAAATATCTCAAACGCACTTCCAAGCTTGCGCTAAGGCAGGCGAGCGCCCTGGATAACTCCATTGGATTGGAGCGGTTGAAGGACCCGCGCATAATGGAAAAGGTATCTCCCGATAATATCGCTGCTGCTGTTGAGGGCAGTAAACCTGTTTCCAAGCTGATGGATAAAAGAAAGGTGAAATGGTGCTATGTCGGGTTTCCTACCGAGGAGATGGCGCGAAAGCTCGGTGTCAGATATTCCTTGCTAAGAAAATTCATTTTTGACGGGATGCTTGTGAGCCAGAAGACTCTGTTCAAGCGCGCCAGCTTTATTTCAAAAAATCTAAAAAGTGCTGAGCGTGTGCACGTCTGGGATGAGTTCGGCACAGACCTCACGCTCAGAATAGCTGGCCGCAAGATACTGCTGGCTGACGGATACATAAGCGATATGGACAAAAAGCATGGTGATATCGGGCTGAATCTGCCTGACGGAGAAGTCTTTCTAGCGCCAATCGAAACATACGGCAACGGCACGCTTGTCGCTCCGAAACAGATGGATAGATATACTGGAAAGTCGATTGAACACATAAAACTTGTTTTTGAAAACGGCAAGGTGAACATGCAAAAAAGCCGCGCCGAGAAGAATGAAAAGGCAATGAAGGATACCATACTCCGCTCGGTTGCGATAGACAAGAAGCATGAGAAACGTGTCAGAACTACGAATGTGGCTGAGCTTGGTATTGGATTAAATCCTCTAATCGACCGGGCTGTTGGATACACGCTAACAGACGAAAAGATAGGCGGAACCATACATGTTGCCATTGGTTATAACAAAGGCGCGTACGGCGGACGCAGCGAAAGCTGCCTGCACTGGGATTTTGTGACCAACAAAGGCATCAATCTTGAGACAATTGCAAGGAATGGGATAAAAAAGACTCTGATAGAGAAGGGTAGGTTCTTATTCGCCGGATGATTGTGGTGGTTGGCATCGTCTCTGATTCCAATCGATAAATTGTTCTTCAAACATCACTTGTGCAGCAGCTTCAGCAAATCAGAACGCGTTATTATGCCGGCTGGTTTGCCTTTTTCTACAACAAGGACGGCATTGTTGTATTCCAATAGAACTGATAGCACGGTGAGCGGAGAATTCTTGTCTATTTGCGGAAAGGAATTTTCCATCACGTCCTTTACGCGCATTGTTCCCAACTCGTCTAGGTCTGCAGCGTTTGCGAACTTATCCAGTATTCCTTTCTCAGAAATCGCGCCAACTATCAGGTCGGAGTCAACAACAGGCATTTGGGAAATGTTGTGTTTTTTCATGAAACTGGCTGCTTCTTTTATTGTCTTGCTTGGGTTTATCGAGATGATTTTCCTGTTCATCACGTCCTTTGCAACCAAGGTCTTGCCCTTGCCCACTTTTTCAAGCGCATTGAGTATATCTTTCATCTTAGAATAAGACGGGTCAACCTTGCCGCTCTCGATGCGCGCTATCAGCGACTGCGACACGCCTGCGGCTTTCGCAAGCTCAGCCTGATTAATGCCGATTTGTTTTCTCATGTTTTTTATTATCGATATTTCAGGTATGCGCATAGGCAAGACTTTGCTTTAAATCTATTTATGCTTTTGTGCATAATAACTGTTAATAAAATTACTCTGTTTTGGGTATCCCGAATATCTTTTGTATTCTAATATCACAACAACTTTTTACCCCGCAATCGAATGACGCTCGCTGAGCGTCTAGCGGTCTGGGGTAAAAAGTTGAATATAATAAGTATAAATTTGATTTGAATTGCCAGTTTGCTCTATTTCTTCAGAAATTGGTAAGTTTTTTGCATCCGTCTTCTGTGATAAGATAGTCGTTTTCTATCCTTATGCCATCTTTGACGTAGATGCCTGGCTCCAATGTGAGAATCATATCCTTCTCCAAAACGTCTTTGCTGTTCATCGAGATGCGCGGGAGTTCGTGCACGCTTATTCCTATGCCGTGGCCGAGGCTTGTTATGAACAGCTTGCTTTGATTTCCAAGTTTCTTTCTCACAAACACGTCGAGGTCTGCCGCTCTGGCACCTGGTTTCAACTTGTTTTCGACGTCTGCTATAATTTTTTTGAGCATGCCTTCATATTTGCTGTTGAACGTGCGGGTGACATCGGTGCAGTACCCGTTGAAGCGGGCGCCAAAATCAATGAGCAGTGTTTTGCCAATCTTTTCTGTAGTTGAGCGATGGTGCGGTACTGCTATGTTTTTCCCTGATGCTACTATGGTGCGGAATGCTGGCTCTGCTCCCCTACTAGTTATCTGGCAATCTATCAATCCGTGGAGCTCGCACTCTGTCATATGAAATATGTCCTCAGAGCAGATGTTCTCAAAAACTTTTTTTGATATATCTGCTGATTTTTTGATGCTTTCTATTTCTTCCTTTGATTTGATAGAACGCATCTGCTCTAGTTTTTCAGAAATATCAACAAACTTGCGTTTTTTATTATTTGGAATGCCGTCAAAAACCGACAGGGCTGTGTGCGGCTTGTCTATCCCTAATGCTCTGGCATTGATTTCGTCCATGACCTCTGACATTTTTTTTATTCTAACAGTGTTCTTTATGCACGTCTGCGATGTTTCTTCCAATATGTTAGTGAATAAAATGGGTTTTTTGAAATCATAATAAAAAACCCCAGGAATATCGCAGTTTGTAAAATAGAAAAAATTGGGGTTGTGCACATCTTCGGGTATTCGGTTGAAGAGCACAAACCCGTCGATGCCCGATGCCTTCAGTTTTTTGGCTCTATTCTGGAACACGCAAATCATCCATCGTCAGAATCTTGAGTCCCTGCGAACGCACGCTCTCCCTGTAGCCTGTTCCGACCAGGAATTTTATCTTGTGCTGAAGCGCTAGGTCGACAACTGCCTGATTTATCTTGCTGTCCAATATCAGGGCGTATATGTCCTTGAAGTCGCTTATAAGCACACTCATCTCGCTCAGCGGGACCTTGCTGATTATCTGCATCTTCATGTCGACAAGATAGGCGGCGCGCGTACCGATGAGGTCTTCAAGCAGGTCGCCGAAAAGACCTCTCTTATCCTCCTCCACCTCCACAATGAACGGCTCTTCGTCTTTTTCTGTCTCTGCCTGGGCCTGGTAGGCTGCTGTATTTTTACCGTTCATTTGGTCGACTGGAATGCGCTCGCGCAGTGCTTTGTATATCTGTTTCTTTGTCAGTTCCTCGACCTCCTTGCCTTCTGGCGCGCGCGCAACAAAGTCTATCTCTGCGACAGAGAACAGTTTTTTTAGTATCAGGTCTCCGCCGCGGTCGCCATCTAGCAGGGCAGTAGTGGTCTTCTCTTTCGTCAGGTCGACTATTGCATCAGGGACCTTTGTTCCTTCTATCGCAATGCAGTTTCTGACCCCGTTTCTGAGCAGATTGATGACATCTGCCCGGCCCTCGACAATCACGATTTCTTCTGCGTTCATGATGTCAGGACCGCATGAAAGCCCGTTGTAGTTCGTGGCCTCAAACGAGCGCACAGCCTGCTTTATCATCTCTGCTATCTTTTGAGAATCAGGTATTCCTTCCTCCATCACCGCGCGCAGGATATCCTTTGCCCGGTCAATGACGTATCTCCGCTTCTGGCTTCTTACGTCCTCTACCCTGAATATTTCTATTTTGGCGTCGCATGGACCCACCTTTTCTATTGTCTCCAATGACGCTGCTATCAGTGCTGTTTCTGATGAATCCAGACTGGATGGAATTATTATCTCTGCGTATGATCGTCCTTTCGACGTCTTCACCATAACTTCTATTCTTCCTATGCGGCCTGTTCTCTGCAGCTCACGCAGGTCAAGTTCAGTGCCAAGCAATCCTTCGGTCTGGCCGAATATTGCTCCAATTATGTCGGGCTTCTCCACCACTCCTGTCGCCTGCATTCTCGCGTGTATCAAGTACTTCGCGAAGTTTTGCGCTAACTTTGCCATTAATATCACCTCTGCGCATTGCTAGTAAGCAATGCTCTATTAGGGAGATAGAACTAACCAGACATCAGAGATGAATATGAAAACTAAACCCCAGTGATTCACCTTGTAAAAGTATGATTGTGTGATTATATTCTTCCCCACCAGCCAGCAACGCTGGCTGCTGTTTCTATTTATAACCGATATGTTTTTAAAGGGTTGTTTTTATCTGCAAAAATAAGTTATGCCCTAACGACGTAATTTATCACGTTCAGGATTTCTTTTTCTATTCTGGTGGATTGCTGCCTTGCCGTTGCTCTTGCACCTGGCAGCAGCTTCCTGACGTAGTATTCGGAAAACACCTCTTTCACAAAACCATCCCTGCCAGGCAGTATTGTCTGCAAAATACCTTTTATGCTGATTTTTATGAAATTTGTGGTTATTTCTTCTTTGCGGGTGCCGGATTCTCCCGACAGCTCGAATAAAAAAAGCGTGCGCGAATATTTGTCTACTGGGTATTTCATCGAGAAGGTTAGCTCGAACTTTTCTCTGGGGCCGCTTGTCAGGAACTTGTTTGTTTTCTCCTTAATAGCGGCGATGCGCCTGGCTGCTTCCATCACGCTTACTGCCAGCGCATATGGGTCTTCCCTTTCATAATAGAGGTTTTTTTCAAATATGTCCTCTTCTATGCGTTCCATATTTTAGAAATAGTTTTCCTTGTTAATAAAGATTACTCCATTGCGCACTCGGAGCAGAGCCACTCGCCGTCTACTTCAGATACATCTGCGTAATTGCCGCAATGCTCGCACTGGGCCGATGCAGTGCCTGCTTCCCTTGCCCTGGAGCTGCGAATTTTCATCCTTTCCAGCAGCACTTCAAAAAGAGCGGGCTCTATCCGCATTATATCTGTCTCTGTTATTATTCCAACCATGCAATTCCTGTCGAATACAAGCAGCTTCTTTATATTTTTTTCTGACATCAGCCGTGCTGCTTCCTCTATTGTTTTTTCCGGCGGTATGGTTACTGGGTTTTTTGTCATGATTTCAGATGCCTTTGTGGTAGGCGGTTTTTTTTCAGCAACACATTTGTACACAATATCGTTGTCTGTCACTATTCCCCGGACGTTTTCCCCTGCCATGACCACAACAGAACCAACCTTGAATTTTTTCATTACCTGTGCTGCCTTTTCTATGGTGTCATCCAAGGACACATACCTTATATCTGTTTTCATCACTTCTTTGACGAGGACGTTCAGCTTCATAAGCTCGCCCCAAGAGCACTATTAATCTATTACCCTGTAAATTTATAAGAATCCTGTTTTATAGGTTTAGAACAAAATATTAATGTTACATGCGCTGATTGGTGATTTCGTGGTGAATCCATACAGAAAGGGTTATGTTTTTGAGTGGCGGCTGATGCATAAACTATACGAGATGGGGTATGCCGTGATGCGGGCTCCCAGATCAGGACGAATAGGACTGCCTGTGCCTGACATCGTCGCTGCAAAAAATGGAAAGCTGGTGGTAATAGAGTGTAAATCACGTGAGGGAGCGTTCACTCTGCCGAAGGACCAGATTGCACAGCTGCAGGAATGGGAAAAACGCGCCGGAGCAACCGCGTATGTCGCGTGGAAGCTTGCGAGAAAACAGCCGGTTTTTTTGCGTTTAAACGACGTGATTGACAACGGTGGCAACATTGGTAAGAAGTTTCTGGCTGAGAAAGGGATTGGAATAGATGATATCATATGAACTCTGATTTGCATGATTTTCACAAACTTTCAGTAGATGGGCGGTTAGAACTAATTAAAAAAATCGCAGGCTTGACTGACGATGAAACCAAACTACTGAAAAACTTCGGGAACCTTGGTGAGGAGACCGCAAACAGGATGATAGAAAATGTGGTTGGTTCTATTGTTATGCCACTCGGCATTGCTACAAATTTTATGATTAATGGGAGGGACTATCTTATACCAATGGCGCTCGAAGAGCCCAGCGTGGTTGCTGCTGCTTCAAAGGTTGCAAAAATCGTCCGGGAAGCAGGCGGCTTCACCGCGAGCAGCGATGAACCTGTGATGATAGGACAGGTGCAGCTGGTCGGCGTGACGGATTTTTCATCTGCGAAAAAAAATATTCTCGCCAAGAAAGAAGAGATAAAGGAGATGTGCAACCGCCACGATGCTACGCTTGTGAAATTCGGCGGAGGCTTTCGAGGCATTGACTTCCATGAAATTGAGACCGAGGCCGGGAAAATGCTGATAGTAAACCTGCTTATAGACGTGCGTGACGCAATGGGCGCCAATGCTGTCAACACCATGGCCGAGGCGGCCGCGCCGTTTCTTGAGGAAATAACTGGCGCGAAGGTCAGACTGAAAATAATTTCCAATCTTGCTATCCACCGAAAGGCGAGGGCAATGGCTGTGTTCACAAAAAAATCACTGGAAGCAAGCTTCAAAAACAGGGAGATGCGTGGCGACGAAATAGTTTCTGCGGTTCTGGAAGCCTACCACTTTGCAAAGAATGATGTGTTCAGGTGCGCTACCCATAATAAAGGCATTATGAATGGTGTGGATGCTGTGACCATCGCGACTGGTAATGATTTCCGTGCGGTGGAAGCGGGCGCGCATTCTTTTGCAGCCATTGACAGGTATCATCCGCTCACAAAATACTACAAAAACGAAAAGGGCGACTTGGTAGGCGAAATAGAACTGCCGTTAGCTCTTGGTCTGATTGGCGGTGCAACGAAGACAAACCCGATTGCGCAGATTGCACTGAAAATACTTGATGTCAGAAGTAGCCAGGAGCTGGCGTGTGTGATTGCGAGCGTCGGGCTTGCGCAGAACTTTGCTGCTATGCGCGCGCTTGCGACAGAAGGAATTCAAGAAGGGCATATGCGTCTGCACGCAAGAAATATCGCTGTAACAGCTGGCGCGACTGGCGGCAAAATCGATGAGGTGGCCGCAAGGATGGTATCAGAAAAAAACATCAGCGTTGCGCGGGCAAAAGAGATATTGGAGGAAATGTAGTAATCAGAACGCCGCTTCCAGCCATGCTGCCACTACTATCAGAACTTCTGCTATTATCATGAAGACGATGGCGTCCTTTGCTACTTCCTTGAATTCGGGGCTCATCCATTGCTCGCGCAAGATTCCGACCGATAAAACGCCACCGGCAATGGCTGCAAAAAAGTAGGCCGCGATTTCTGGTATGCCGTGCAGCGCTATTGAGCCAAGCCCAACCGGAACGCCGTAAAGAAAGGCGGCTGTTGTTCCAAGCCCTGCTGTGAATTTGTTCACGATGAAACCCACGTATACTGCTATCACTGATGCATTCCACGAGAGAATAAAGATTGAGCCTGCCCCAAACAGGATGGAAAATGCGAATGCAATTAACATAACTTGTGTGTTGTTCACGAAGTATCTGCTGAAAGCATCGTCGCCAACTGCCTGTCCTGTTATGCCCTGCCCCCGAAACCAGTCCATCTGCAACGAGAAGACGTTCTCCATGTGGGGGTAGAAAACAAACACGAAGCTGAATGCGATTATCACGCCCAGGAAGAAAGCGGAGTATACCAATATGACCTTGCGATGCCGCATAAAGAGGTTTTCCTGTTTTATTTTTACCCGTTTGTTTTTTACAGCAACCTCGTCCCTTTTTTCTTCAACAGAAAACAGCCGCTGGAAAAATGGCACAAATAGGATGGAGACGAACGCGACTGCAAGAATGGACGCCTGTGTAGGAAACAACTGGTAGGAAAGAAAGATTGCTATGATGGAAAATAAAATTGCGAGCACAAATACATAAATGGGCCGGTCTTCTGCTGCCTTTGGGTTGAGTATCGATTCCAGGACCATGAATAGACTTTGTTGATATGTGATATTTATATCTGTTTCGCCAGAAGCGGACGCTTTTAAAGTTTTAAGCTATCTTATCGATACGTAAAGAATTAAACTTTTCTTACCGTCTTAATTGTAGTTTAACTTTGGTGTGCATATGATAGGCATTGTTGGATATGGTGCGTATATTCCGCGGTTCAGAATAAAAACAACTGACATCGCAAAAACTTGGGGGCGTAATCCGGAGGAGATAAGGGAAGCCCTGCTTGTGGATGAAAAGTCTGTTGCTGACCTGGATGAAGATGCCATTACAATGGCTGTTGAGGCTGGAAAGAACGCGCTGCTACGCAGCCAGATTGATACAAAGGATGTCGGCTGCCTGTTTGTTGGAAGCGAATCCCACCCTTATGTGGTAAAGCCTTCTGGCACTGTTGTTGCTGAGGCGCTTCAACTGCCGACCTCGCTGATGCTGGCGGACCTTGAGTTTGCCTGCAAGGCCGGCACTGCTGGCATAGAAATCTGTCATGCTTTTGTGAAATCCGGCGAGGTAAAATACGGCATGGCCATTGGCAGCGACACTGCTCAGGGCCGGCCTGGTGATGCATTAGAGTATACGGCTGCGAGCGGCGCTGCAGCGTTCGTGATTGGAAAAAATCCACTGGCTATCATCGAGGGGTTTCATTCTTACACAACAGACACCAGCGATTTCTGGAGGCGCGAGGGCCGCCATTATCCCAGCCATGGCGGCCGCTTCACAGGGGAACCTGCGTATTTCAAGCACGTGCTGACTGCAACGCGCGGCCTGATGGAAAAGCTTGGTGTGAAAAAGGATGATTTCGACTACGTTGTGCTACACATGCCAAACGCGAAATTCCCGATGCGGGCCGCGAAGATACTGGGTTTTGAAAAAGAAAAGTACCTGCCTGGTCTGATTGTGACGAAGATAGGAAATGCCTATTCTGGCTCTTCCCTGCTTGGGTTGTGCGCAACGCTGGACATCGCAGAGCCTGGCCAGAGGATTTTACTCACTTCATATGGCTCTGGCGCTGGAAGTGACAGCTTCTCTATCATAGTGACTGATGAAATCTTGCAGCGCCGGGAGCTTGCTAAGAAAACTGGCTGGTATGTGAACCGCAAGGAGTATATTGATTACGGAACATACGCGATGATGCGGGGGAAACTGAAGTTGTGATTTTTATGGGTAGCGAATATGCTATGTCGATATTTTCAAGGGATGTTTTTGTGAGAGCTGCTTTGAATAATGGCATGCCCATGAAAGAAATAGAGAGGGGGATGGAGATGGTGGAACATGGTGGTTATATTGTTGTTGGTGACGGGCAGAGCCAGGTAAGTTTTTATAACATAGATAAGATGCCTCGGCACATGTTGACTGAGGAGGAAAAAATGATGGATGCCTGCTGTAAGGCCGTGGTGTACGATGGGAGCGATAAAATTCATCGTGCGCCAATCGCTGTTTATTATTGGGGGGCTCGAAGATGAACGTTGCTGTTGTTGGCGTCGGGCAGACGAAGTTTGGCGAGCACTGGGGGAGGTCCCTGCGGGATATGGCAATAGAGGCTGGCTTGCTCAGCACCCAGGATGCAGGTATTGGTTTGGATGATGTTCAGTCGCTATATATCGGCAACATGTCTTCTGGTAATTTCATTGGCCAGGAGCATCTGGCTGCGCTGATAGCTGACCAGCTTGGGCTTTCACCAAAACCTGCTGTCAAGTGCGAGGCTGCCTGCGCGTCGGGTGGACTGGCATTCCGACAGGCGTATCTTGCTATAAAATCCGGCATGGCTGATGTTGTGATGGTTCTTGGCGTTGAGAAGATGACTGATATAACGGGTGAGCATGCTATCAGCGCTTTAATGGCTGCGGGTGACCAGGAATGGGAGTCGTCCATCGGGCTTACGTTTGCCGGGGCGTACGCCTTAATAGCAAGGCGGCATATGGAGATGTTTGGCACAACACAAGAACAGCTCGCAATGGTCTCTGTTAATAATCATAAAAACGCGTTGAACAATCCCTTTGCACAGTTCAATATGAATATAACTGTTGAGGATGTTCTGAAATCTTCAATGGTCGCCGAGCCGCTCCACCTGCTGGACTGCTCGCCTATAACAGACGGCAGCGCTGCTGTGATACTTGCCAACGAAAGGGGGGTATCCAGGTTTGAAAAGCCTGTCTGGATACTTGGCAGTGGACACGGGACCGATACACTGGCTTTGCATGACCGCAAGTCGCTGGTTGAAATGCTGGCCACGCGCACTGCCGCAAAACAGGCGTATGACATGGCTGGCCTGTCTGCACGGAACATAAACTTTGCCGAGGTGCATGACTGCTTTTCAATAAACGAGATTGTTGCAATAGAGGATTTGGGTTTCTGCGGCAAGGGTGAGGGCGGACGGTTTGTGGAGGATGGTTCAATCGCTGTGGATGGCGAAAAACCCATAAACGCAACTGGCGGGCTGAAGGCGATCGGGCATCCGGTTGGCGCGACCGGGGTCAGGCAGATTGTTGATGTTGTAAGGCAACTGCGTGGCGACTCTTATAATCAGATAAGCGGGTGCGAATACGGTCTTGCCCTGAACATAGGTGGCAGCGGGGCCACCTCGATAGCACATATATTTGGAATGGTGGGTAGAAAATGATGTATAACTCAATACCCTTATTTTGGCGGTTGAAGCGTGGGAAGTATAACTTGGTTGGCACCCGGTGCGATAAATGCGATATCACTTACTTTCCACCGCGCTCGATATGCCCTGCGTGCGGCGCGGTTGGCCTGTCTGTCCACAAACTACCAGAAACCGGGAAGGTGGTGACTTATACTGTGATTCATGTTGCGCCAGATGGGTTTGATGCACCATATAATATTGCTATAATTGAACTTATGGATGGAACCATAGTTGCCGGCCAGGTGGTTGGCAGTCCGCGCGATTTAACCGTTGGTAGTGCTGTTTGCGCAGTATTTAGAAAGATAAATGAAACGGGTGAGGGGCTGATTAACTATGGGTTTAAGTTCGAGTTGGTTGAGTGCGGTTATTAAGTCACTAATAACTTATTTACTTATTTCAGATCATCGCATGTCCAAACCGAATCGTTTAAAAATATCTGAATAACTTCTTGGGTTTTATGGTATGTGGTGTGATGATTCTATATAAATTCTTAAAAAATGGTTAGAGAGCCCTGTGTTTCATGTGTAGAGTTGGTTTTTTGCTTGAAGTCATACCATCAGTTCATATAACAATGTTAAATTAATAATAAACACACGTTTTCCATATGAAATAAGGGGGTGAAAGATACCCTTTTTGAAAGAAGGGTTGGAGCGAACAAAAGCTTAAATACATCTCTGATGAACGTAGGAAGGTGTGTGGGTAAGGACGTACTTTGGGATATTTTTAATAGGTTGGGTGTGTAGTGATGGTTTTCAAACCAACAAACGATTTAGATACCTATATTTCTCATGAAAATACATGTGAAACAGGGGTCGTTAGAAGCAATATTTTCATGAATTATATACAAAACGGCCCGATTATAAAGAACAAGGATAGCTTGGTTAGCTCTTTTGTTCCGGATGAAATCATTCATAGGGACGAAGAGATTGCCCAGATTTCTTCTGTGCTTGCGCCTAGCCTGCGCGGGTATCAGCCAAACAACCTTTTCATCTACGGAACGGTTGGCACTGGCAAGACCATAACAATGAAATTTATACTATCAGAACTAATACGGACCGCGAACCAGAATGGCGGGGGCGTGAAGCCGATATATATAAACTGCAAGATGAAACGGGTTGCTGACACCGAATATCGCCTGATTGCGCAGCTGCTGAAAGAGATGGGGGTGTATGTGCCAGATACAGGAATCTCGACAAACATCCTCTATAAGAGGTTCTTCGAGGAGATTGAGGCGTCCAAGGACAGCATATTCATAATAGTTCTTGACGAGATCGATGCACTGTTCAAGAAGATAGGTGACGAATTCCTGTATAACCTAACCCGATCGAGCTCTGAGCTCGAGAACACCAAAATATCAATAGTTGGTATAACGAACGACCTTTCTTTTTATGACCGGCTGGATGTGCGCGTGAAGTCCTCTCTTGGCGAGGAGGAGATAGTGTTCAAGCCTTACAATGCGCTTCAGCTCAGGGATATCCTCCTGGGACGCTGCATCACAGGGTTTAGCGCCATGCCTGAGGGGGGTGTGATAAACAAGGTAGCAGCCATGGCAGCGCATGAGCATGGTGACGCTAGGCGGGCACTTGATCTCTTGCGGGTGGCGGCTGAGATAGCCGAGCGCTTCAACGATACCATGATAGAAGAAAGGCATGTTGATATGGCGCAAGACAAGCTCGATCTTGATAAGACTGTTGAAACGGTAAGGAGTCAGCCAAGGCACTCGCAGGCGGTCTTGTACGCCATGATAAAGTTACATGAAGAGGGTAAAAACAAAAACAGCAACCGAGTGCAGGTGCAAGGCAACGGCGTACACTGGGCGGATAAGAGACTGCTTACAGGCGATGTTTACGACAGATACAAATCGATTTGCAATGCGCATAAAATGCCGACGCTGACGCAGCGCAGGGTGAGCGACCTGATTGGCGAGCTGGATATGCTGGGTATTATAAATGCACGGGTGATATCAAAAGGCAGGTACGGCCGCACCAGACAAATCACGCTGGCGCTTTCTGACAGCGTGCTGAGAAAAACCACGAACCTGCTGAAAGAGCGGTTTGTTTGAGCGATGATAAAAAGCGGACAGCACGACAGATAAAAATATAAAGGCCATATCATCACCGAGTTTTAAATAATTTATCAGGTTAATTTAATAGTGAAAGTATGGTGTCAGACAAGAATTCACAAAAAAATGAGCCAGCAGTGCTACTACTTCTTTTCAAGCAACGTATATGTCAATTCTTAAAAGGGAGGTAATAAAATGGTAGTATCTTGGAAGGGGTTGGTCGGAGGAATTAAACGAATGGAGATAGGAGAAAAGGATATTATTCTGATAGCGAACGGTGATAGTCGACGGGCTGCAAACCTGGCTGGCCAGGCGGCGCAGATGAATTGTGAAGGACAGTTAGGCGATGCGTTTCTTGAGGAAGGGTATACTCTTGTGCGCGCTCACCCAGAGGTAGACCCTGTGTACGGGCATGGGTTTATTGAAAACATGGCGCAGGGAAGGGATGTTTTTTCCAGAATACCGAGGGAGTCGAAGGTGGTTGTTGCCGAGGCGGTTTGGCAGTTCAGTCATCATGTGGCACCTTATTTACAGGAGCATGAGGGGCCAATACTAATAGCATCAAATTTTGATGGTACGTGGCCGGGCTTGGTCGGCGCATTAGGACTAAGGGCGTGCCTGGCAAAACAGGGAACCTATAATTCACTCTTGTGGAGTTCAGAAGGATTCGGCGACGGAACATCAAGAAAAAAGATGGGAGAGTGGCTGAAAACAGAAGAAATAGAGCATGACCTATCGCATGTCCATAGCTTCATTCCTATTGATATTGACTGTAAAGAACATCAGTCAGCAATTGACTTCGGTAAAAAGGCAGCAGAGGCATTCTACAACAGGCCGCGTATCATCGGAATATACGATCCTCGATGCATGGGCATGCTCAATGCAGCGTTTGACGAACGCGACATGGTAGGCACAGGAATGCAACTAATGAGTCTGAACCAGTCTGATTTGTTCGCAAGGATGGAAAAAGTGACAAGAGGAGAAGCCATGAATTATATCAAATGGCTTGTTGACAACGGATTCCACCTCAAGATAGGACCAAATCCCTACACTGACGTCACCGAAAGGATGGTTGAAGATTCCGGAAGGATGTACGGCGCGATAGTCAGGCATGTCGCAGAAGAGCGATTGGACGGGATTGGCATTGCATACCAGCTTGGATTGGCGAACTTATGCGCATCTTCTGACCTGCCCGAAGCCATGTTGAACAGCTCAGCAAGACCGCCTGTAAAATACGAGGGCGGCATAGTGATGCCTGGCGAGCCGATTATGTGCGCGAATGAAGCTGACATGGGGTGTGCAGTTGACCAGGCAATGAGCAATCTAATATATAAATCATCGGGTCTCGAACAAATGTGGTGGGAAACGACACAACATGATCTAAGATGGGGAGCTCCTTACAGCGGACGATGCAAGTACAATGGTATAGAGATTGACTTAGATTCTTACGTATGGGTGTTTGAGCTCTCAGGCAACACCCCTGCTGGGCACATGGAAAATGGTTGGGCAGACCTTACTGCTGTGAGACAGCCATATGGTTATTTTCCGGAAGGCGGCATTGCAACAAAGGGAACAACAAAAGCAGGCGAAATCATCTGGAGCAGGGTTTACATCGAGAATGGCGAAAGATATATGGACATCGGAAGAGGAGCTGCGGTTGTGATGCCAGAAGAAGAGACCCAACGAAGATGGGATGCCACAACAAAAGAATGGCCGCTCATGCACGCAATAACATATGGCGTGACGCGCGACCAGTTGATGGCGAAACACAGGTCCAACCACGTAACAGTGAGCTATGCTCCGGATGCAGCAACAGCAAACGAAATAATGTTTGCAAAGGCCGGAATGGCGTATGAACTGGGCTTTAAAGTCAACGTGTGCGGTGGCTATGCCCTCAAAAACAGCCTTGAATACGCGGCTCGCTCTGACAGTTTCACAGGTCCGAGTGAAGCGTAAAATTACATTGCACCTTAACATCCATACCTCCAACGTGGGATAGATATATAAAACGCTATTTAGCAGATGATTGTTTTTTATCCATTCGTGTTAATTTCTTTCTGTGGTCGGATGGAGAAGAAAAAAATAGTTGATGAATTTTTCAAGCACGGGGCATTGCTCACACCAGAGCTGCTTGACGGGTTAAGCAGCGAAAGCGACGAATACAGGAACCAATTTATCAGCAAAAAACACAGCGATTTTATACTACAACACAAACCACCGGCTGAAAACATAAAAATAATAAAAAACCTTACTGAGAAGCCGCCAGCAACAAAAGAAGACCATCTCAAGTTCTATACATCGATGTACGAAAAGATGAGGGCCATAATAACAGAGAGACTTCAGAAAAACTTCGTTTCCCTGAACAAGCTCACCTCCTTCAGGGACGAGGTCTTCGTGATAGGCATCGTGAAGGACATCAGGGAAGAGGCTGAAACCAAGAGGAAGATAGTGGAGATAGAGGACACCACGACGACCACATCCGTGATTTTCAACCAAGACGCGGAATGTGAGCTGGATGATGTGGTAGCTATACAGGCTATATCCGGCGGCAAGGTGCTGTTCGGCAAAAAAATACTCTATCCGGACATACCTCTGAGAAAGCCTGCTACTGGGCATGGCAGGGCGTGCTTTGTTTCTGACCTGCATATCAACCAGCTACCAAAAAAATATATAGAGAAATTCTTCACATGGATTGAACAGGAAAACATTGATGCGCTCTTTGTGGCCGGAGATGTTGGAGATTTCAAGACATTTGAGGAGTTGTGCGGGAATAAAAAGATATTTCTCATACCGGGCAACGCGGACACGGATGAAGAATATCCCTACCTGCCGAAGCAGACGGATAAGAAAAACATAACATCGCTGAGCAACCCCGCTATGATATATTTCAACGGACTGAAGATACTGCTTGTGCACGATTTCAACATCGAAATGCTGAAAAAAAGGCATATAGGAAAATCATCCGTGATTTTACCAGAAGATTTTCTTGCGCTCGACGACGTGCCGGACATCGTTCACTACGGGCATACGCATAAGCCGTTTGTGAGCAACTACAAATCAACCACACTGATAAACTCGGGCTCCCCGCTCACGAACTTCATGCCAGTTGTTGTTGATTTTCAAACACGCGACTGGAAGCAGGTAGAATTCAACATCGTTTAGTAGTACTTCAATTCATATGTTGGCACGGAGAAAAATGTTAAATATGTTGGTGCTAAGAAAGAGCTATGCTTCTACAAATACTCGATATAGATTATTTCCTTAATAACAACAAGCCGGTCATCCGCATTTTCGGCAAGACAGAGGAAAACAAGCCGGTATGCTGCTTCTTTGACAGCTTCTACCCCTATTTTTACGTAAGGCCAAGAAAGGAAGAGGATATAGCCAAGATTATAAAAAAAATAAAAGACAACGGTCTGGCTTATGAGGAAGCTGAAAAATTTCTACCTTTCGGATATCAAGAAATGCCGCAAAGAGTGATAAAAATAAAGACGGTTAATCCGCAGGACGTGCCAAAACTGAGGGCGTTGTTCGAAGGAGACGCTGACATATATGAGGCAGACATTCTTTTCAAGTACAGGTTCATGGCAGATTTTGGCTTAAAGGGCATGACGTGGATGGACATTGACAGCGAAAAGTCTTTCACACGAACATCCAAGCTGCCTAGCTACAGGGTCAGAAAAATAAATAAGCCGCAGGTTGAAAAAAAGGACGCATCACTGCGATATCTAGCGTTCGATATCGAATGCCTGCCGCTTGACACCACTCGCCAGCTGGATGCAAAAAAAGACCCAACGATTATGATATCTCTGGCGTTCGAGCCAGCCCACCGGGGCATGTCGAGCTTGGTTCTGATAGCAAAACCTTTCTCTTCGAAGAACAACAGCAAGAATACCAACACAGCGTCCTTCCCAACAGAGAAAGAGATGCTTGAAAAATTTCTTCAGATTGTTGATGAATTCGACCCCGACGTGGTTACGGGGTATAACATAAACAATTTCGACATCCCATATCTGCTGGAACGTCTGCACAAGCTAGGGTTGCCACAATCATTCGGCAGATGCGACAAGCCGGTTTTTTCCAGAAGCTATAGCGCAACGCAGGAAGCCACAATCACAGGCCGCGTTGTGGTCGACCCATACCAAATTCTTAAGAGAGACCCGAACATCAGGTTTCCACGATACAACCTCAACACAGTTGCCAAGATAATGCTCAATGAGCAGAAGGATGATGTGGTATATGGCGACATACCGAAGCTGTGGAATGGTGGCGAGGAAGGCATGATAAAGCTGGCAGATTATGCCAGGAAGGATGCGGAGCTTTCGTTGCGACTCCTACTGGAGAAAAAAATTTTGGACAAATTCTTCGAGCTCTCGAAAATATCGGGCGTGCTTTTGCAGGACAGCCTGGGCGGGCAGGCTACGCGGATAGAGAACATGCTGCTGCACGAATTCAAAAAAAGAAATATTCTGATGCCAGTCAGGCCACCAAAGCACGAACTTGATAAAAGAATGACAGAAAAACTAAAAGGCGCGACCGTTCTAGAGCCGAAAAAAGGACTCTACTCGGAATGCGTTATTGTGCTAGATTTTCAGAGCCTGTACCCATCAATCATAAAAAATTACAACGTTTCGCCGGACTCGCTCTTGCTCGACGGCACAAGGGTCGAGAGATATCATGAATCTCCTGTCGGTGCCAGGTTTGTTAACCAAGAAATTTACGAGGGGGTGTTTCCGTTCGTGCTAAAAAACCTGCTTGCTGCACGAATAGAAACAAAAAAAAAGATGAAAGCCGCAGCGGGCGATGAGAAAGAAGTGCTGGATGCAAGGCAGCACGCGCTCAAGATTCTTGCGAATTCCTTCTATGGGTATTGCGGTTATGTTCGCGCACGGTCTTATAAGCTGGAGATAGCAAATTCGATAACAGCTTACGGAAGAGAGAACATAGTAAACACGAAGAAGCTCATCGAAGAAAAATATCCGGTAGAGGTGATTTATGGAGACACCGATTCGTTGTTCATAAACACAAAGCAACTGGATATCGAGAAGGCTAATATAATTGGCGAGGAGGTATCCAGATTTATCTCGGAAAAAGGAAAATTTCTTTTTGAATTCGAAAAAACATACAAAACATTCCTCATTCTAACAAAGAAGCGGTATGCAGGATGGAAGTACGTTAAGGCATACGACCCGGAAACACAGCAGTTCAGGTGGAAGGATAGTATAGAGATGCGCGGAATAGAGACCGTGCGGCGCGATTGGTGCCCTCTCGTGACAGAGACAATGGAGGAGGTAATAGGAACAATACTGAAAGAAGGCGATGTACATAAAGTGATAACCCAGGTCAGGGACGTTGTGACTAAGCTGAACAACAACCAGATAGCTCTGGAGAAACTGACAGTGGTCAAGGGCATAACAAAGAGCGTGCAAAGCTATGAGGGAAAACTGCCGCACATAGAACTTGCCAGGAAGATGGCTGTCAGAAATCCATATGACGCGCCAAAGGTGGGCGATCGTCTGGGCTTTGTCATTGTGAGAGGCAGTGACCTGCTTTCAAAGCGTGCAGAGGACCCAAACCACATCAGAAAGCACAACCTTTCCATAGATGCAGACTATTATATCAACAACCAGCTGCTGCCACCAATAGAACGGATATTATACGCAGTAGGGGTTGAAAGAAGCGAGCTTGTCGGCAACGGCAGGCAGGTCAGCATAGCTGACATATTCAAGGGAATAAAGAGCAGAAAGAGCAACATGAGCCAGGAAGATATCCAGGGAACGGATTTTATATGCAAAAAATGCAGCAAGATATACCGAAGAATCCCATTGCGCGGGATATGCGAGTGCGGCGGGAGCTTCTTATAATAATAAGCAGCATTGCATCAAAAATTATATAAACCACTGGAACAAGATAGAATCATAAAAAACAGGGGCTGAATATGCACATCAAAATCATAAAAGGCAAGAAATATTATTATGAGTCAAAGCGAATAGGCAAGAAAGTGATAAGCAAATACATCGGTCCGGTGAAGCCGATAAGAAAGAAGAAGGACGAAGATTCGCAGGAAGCGCCCGTGCAGGAAGAGCAACAGGAAGAGGAAGACGATTTCTACATCGGGTGAATTCGACTCCACCTTTATATTCATCGCAATCTTCTTTTAACTCATGATAAAAGCTTTCATTTTTGACTGGGGTGGGGTGCTGGAGTTCGTTGACACGACGGGATTCAGCCGAGAACTCGCTTCCAAATATTCTGTTTCTGAAGAGCGATTCATCGAGGCAGAACGCAAAAACAGGAGGGGGCTTGATGCAGGAGACATCGACGAAGAGCAATATTTCATGAACATAGAAAAAGAATTGAAAATCAAGCTGGATAGGAAAGAAAGTTACAAACTATTGTTCTCAAAATACGTCAGGCCCAACAGGCCACTCCTGAACTACATCAAAAAACTGAAGAAAAAGGGCTACAAAATGTTTATTCTGTCCGACAACAACCCGCTTTTCTATGAACATATGAAAAAAGACACGGATTTTGAAAATATATTTGACAGAATCGTGCTCTCCTTTCAGGAAAACATGATGAAACCAAATAGAGAGATTTTCAATAAGGTTCGGCATGGCTTCAAACCAGACGAATGCATATTTGTCGATGACAAGCAAGAGCATGTTGCTGCAGCCAAAGAAATGGGGATGAAAGCTATACGTTATATAGACTTTCAGACTTTTCTGGGTGACGTGAAGAAAATGGGTATACGCGTATGACGTTAGATTCCAAAATAAAACAAAATCGTTGGCAATATTAAAACGCCCATGAGCAGGCCACGCTTTATTTCTGTAATGTTAACAAATATGCCAAGCGCGCAGCACAGACCAGCTAAAAAGAGGCCGAGCACACCAGTGAAGTAAAATACCATGATTAGAATAAGCGCAAAAATGAGCTTGCTCACCAGAGAATAGTCTATTTTTTCCATTATAGGTATGATTTTTTTTGACAGAAACAACGTCAATAAAGCACCTACTGCAGCTGAGATGAGAGCTATAACAACAATGAACAGAAATTCGTTCATACCTATTTTCATTATTTGCTGGACAGCGACCGCGACACCGCTTCTTGGATTGCCAATCAACCACAATGCAAGAAACGACAGCAGGATGTTTGCAACCGCAATCGCACCCAAGGTCATTAAAAAAGAGCGGTTGTTTTTTTCTATGGTTGCGAGGCCTGCTATCTCGCTTGAGCCAATGCCCGGCAGTATACCTGACACGATACCGCCCAATGAACCCAAAACGACGGGCTTCAAGGTCTTAGCCTTTTCTATAGTGTCGGTCGTTAGGTTCTGTTCAGGCACGCGGGTCCTGCTCTTCATCTGAAGCAAAAGAACAGGCAGACCAAAAAACCCTGAGAATATTGGAAACAAAACCAGCACATTGTCTACAGGCAGATTAAAAGAGAGCATGCCAATTGTGCCAGCAAGAAAAAAACAGACGATGGATAGAATTTTTTTCTTGCTGGCAAAGACCATTATGCCAACAAACCCCATCAGTATGAATGGTATCACGGGCTTGGATAATTCATAGATGTTAGGAACGGTGAGAATTATAACTGGCAGCAGCGCTATGCAAAACAGCACAGCGCCCAACCCGCCGATCACGGCCAGCTTGATTGCGGTGTAGCCTTCACCGTTCATCAGCATCCTGTGGCCGGGCAAGACGGATAGCGCAGCCTCTGGGTCAGGTGCGCCAAACAGAATGGAGGGTATGAAATCGACCAAAACATTGACCACGGCCATGGAAACTATCAACGCGAGTATAGCCAGAGGCGACGAGCTCAGCGTCATGAAAAGCGGTATCAGAAGTATTATCATGTTAGGATGAATGCCGGGCGCGATGCCAAAGAGGACACCAAGCACAATCCCGAGCGAGAGGAATATTAATACCTCGAAAAACATATTTTACTATTGATAATAAAAAATAAGAAGCAGAGATGAAGTCAGCACCACTTCACGACCCTCAAAAAATTACTTGGAAAATAAAAAACATGCAAAGAATGAAATATAAAGGAACTCTAATAGTAAAGTGGTTTAACGACAGGTTTTACCCCCTCACTTAATAGGGGTTAAAAACTGTACGTAGAAAATAGACAATTAACAATAAAAATGGCAGTCGGAATTCAGGTGAGCAAACGTGTTCAAGAAAAAAACCCAGGAAGAAAAGATACAGAACCTGATGAAAAGGTTCAACATAAACATAGAAAGAATACCAGCAAAAGAGGTCGTTATAAAAACCGAAAACAAGAAAATAATAATTTCTTCTCCAGAGGTCATGAAGACGAAGCTCATGGGCAGGGATGTATATCAAATAACAGGAGAGTTGATAGAGGCCCCTTCCATAGGCGAGGATGATATTGTGCTTGTCATGAAAAAGACAGGACGCGACCGCGAAACAGTTGTGCAGAAGTTAGAGGAGCTGAACAACGATTTGGTCCGTGCCATAATGGAACTGAAGAAAGGAAAGAAGAAAAAAGGGCAATAAGGATAGCATCATACAAGCTTCTTGACGATTTCTCCGAACGCCGGCCTGGTCACGAATATTCCAATCAGCACACCGATTATGGTGGTTATCGCAAATCCCCTAAGCAGGTAAACAGACATCAACGGCAGCATTGCGCCTATCACTGTGCCGCCGGCGCCCACGATTATGAAAAATGCACGCTGTATCTTTTCGCGCATGGTCATGTATTTTTCCTCGCCACGCAGCGCCTGGTCTATGAGGATGATTTGCGCATCAATCCCGGTTCCTATTATAGCGATCAAGGCGGCTATGGACACGAGGTCGATTGTCCATCCCAGCGTAGACAGACCCAATATTATCAAGACCTCGCTCAGTGCAATCACAAGCATCGGAAGAATTATCTTTATTTTCTTATAGCGCACGGACACGACAACGGAAACAGCGACTATTGCCACAAAAATCGCAATGAGCACGTTCTGCAGGAAGCCCTCCCCAAGCTTTGGCGATATCTCATCGAGCTGAACAATCTCAACGCTTGTAGGGAGAGAACCTGAACGGAGAATGGATTGGAGCCTTCTCTGCTCATTTACCGCAGCTTCCATTGTGGTTGCAAAACCGGTTATCGACGGTTCTTGGATTGCCTGGCCCTTTAAATCAGAAACGATGTTCAGCGAATCGACCAGTTCATTATCGAGGTAGAGATATAGTTTTGAAGTGAGATAACTCTCCCCGACATTTGGGTCGAAAACCCTATCCAGATTGTTTGTTATCTGTGCAAATTTTTCAGCCCCTTCCTTAGTTATTTGCACCTGGAAGAACCATTTGTAGCCATTCTGCACAGGTTCTATTCTTGAACGCTGCGGGTCAAAATAAACCAGTATGATATCGTTGCTCGTGAACACGGTGGCGGTGAGATTGGCCGTGTCTGTGCTGTTGTCGATAATTGCTTTGAACGGAATAGTGCCCAGGGTGAACTGTTCATTGTCCCGGACCGTAATGTTGTTTATACGGAGCACACCACTTTGTAGCGCTATCTGATATGGTTTATCAAGGGTGACGGTCTTGCCGTCAGAAACCTTTATCGGAATCGTTGCTTCGAACTTTCCCTGCCTTCCGAGCAGGTCGGTCAGTTCTTGCTTCGATCCACCGGCAATGGATATCTCAATGAAGCCCTGTTTTCCGTAATAGACTGGCCTGAATGTGGCTTCCCTCAGGCCATACAGATTGATTCTGGTTTGGAGTATTCCTATTATCTGCTCTATGGTGGCGTTGGAGCTTTCATTGGGCTTAATAAGCGCGCGTGTCCCGCCCTCGATGTCCAGCCCGAAGTTCAGGCGCGAGGATTTCACCTTACGCACGCTTATGCCTAGTGTCCCATTCACATCAACATATTTTATGCCTTTGTTTGTATCGAGCTTAACAAGTGTGTAATAATTTTTTTGCGTCAAATCAATGGTTGCGTCTTTGCCGTCGATTTTATATATCACATCACCTTTTATCAGGGGCACGGTTGAATTTTTGTCCTTGCCAACGATTTCCACACCAACCGGATTCATGTTTGGCGCAATAAGCAGGATAGATACGACTATCAGAAACAACCAGAGCATTAGTTTGTAGTTTTTGAACACATCGGAAATCTTCATATCATTCACTTGTTTGCTTCTTCTCCCTTTTCTCGACCCACCATCTCAGTATACCGGAATTGGTCAGCCATGTCGCGGGAATGTCGATTAGCAGTCCAATTATAAGCACGGTTGACATCTGCTGGAGTATGTGGGAACCTGAGACAAAATACATTGCCAGCAGGGCGCCCAGTGCAGCGAAGGTCATTGTCAGCCCGGTCTTCATAGCAGCATGTATTCTGTGTGGAATATCTTTTTCCTTTGTTTTCGTTAGTTCTGTCGTCAGAACGATGTCTGTATCGACAGAGTAACCAATGAGCATGAGCAATGCAGCCAATACAGCCAAGGAAAGCCGGACCTCTAGATAACCTAGAACCGCGATGGTGACAACGATGTCTGTTATTGCTGCGAGCAGAACAGCTGTGCAAGGGACAGGAGTTCTGAACAAAATAAAGACCACCACAGCCATAAGAATGAAAGCAGCAATGATCGCTATCTGCGCCTGCTGCCAGAACACCTTGCTTATTGTGGGGCCAAACGTTTGAATACTGTAGTCACCGGACACTCCAAGGGCTTTCAGATCTGATATTATTTTGTTTTCATCGGCATTCACATCAGCTTCTACCAGCAGGGTATTCTGAAGCCCGGTTACCAGACGAAAATTCACGTCAGGCAGGGCGGACTGGAGCGGTTTCAGGTCAGGTATCTGCGCAAGATTTATGGTAATCAATTTACCTCCAGTCAGCTCGATGTCCCTCTCCAAGAATGAGCCATGCACCAGCGTGTTGTTTATTACTACAACCACAGACACCAAAAGCATGGCTAGGGTAATAAACATCAGAGGTTTCCAGTGCCTGTGAAAGAACCTCTCAGCAGCATTCATATATTTCACATTCCAAACGAATCCACCAGTCGATTCTTAAGTTTTAATTGTATATTCTTAAAGGATTAAAATGCATTCACTGCACAGGCCGCATGCAAGGCACGCGTCGCACGATTACGATGTTATTATTGTTGGCGCTGGGGTAGCTGGCGCAACGCTTGCAGGAAAACTCAAAAAATCTAGCGTACTGATTTTGGAAAAAGAAAGCGGCCACAAAACAGATTCAGGCATTGTGTCTACCAGATATCTCAAGCTCGTTGGACGGCGCTCACTTATAGAAGAAAAGATCCGTGAGATGACATTCATCTCACCATCTGGCAATACTTTCACGATGACGTCAGAAAGACCGTTTGCCTACAGACTGAAAAGGAAGGCGTTTTCCAAGCACATCAGAAGCAAGGCAAAGAAAAAAATCTCCCATGAAGAGGCAGTTTCCGTAGATTTTCACTCTGGAGGCGCGGTGGTCAGAACAAACGACGACGCGTACACTTGCTCTGTTGTAGTGGGATGCGATGGCGCGAACTCTCTGGTGCGCAGGCACGCAGGCATTCAAGCTCCAAAAATATGCTATGGTTTGATATCAGAAAACAGCATGCCTGAACTGGCAGGCTCTTTCCACGTCCACTTGAACAAATACTTCTCCCCCGATTTCTTTGCGTGGATGCTCTCCAAGGAATACGGTATGATGACTGCCATCCGACCACGTGAATACTTCGATTTCTTTAGCAACAAAATGGGGCTACAACAAAAAGACGTATCTGGAGCTGCCATACCTATCGGTTTCACAAAATCCTATGGTGACAACTGCATGCTGCTTGGTGACGCAGCTGGCCAGACCAAGCCGCTCACCGGAGGCGGGATAATTTTTTCCATGCTGTGCGCCGGGCACGCTGCCAACGTGATAAAAATGGCTTTTGAGCAGGAGTACTTCAAGGCAGATTTGCTCAGCATTTATGAAAGAAGGTGGAGGCGTGAGATTGGCTGGGAGATAAAAAAACAACTATGGCTGAGGGGCTTATACAGAAAGCTGACAAACAGACAGATAGAAAAGCTTTTTGCAGATTTCGGACAGCAGTTGAGCAAAACGAAAGAGTTTGATTACGACAGACTCAGCTCTATTGCATACAGACTGCCGAAATGGAAGATGCTCAGCACTCTTATTAGCGTAATGGCGGGTAGGTGACCATGAAAGGCATACGCAAGCAGTACTGCTTTCATGTACGCTATAGTTGGTGCAAGTTTTTTACCCCTCATCTGATAGGATGTAAAAAACTTCCTAAAAACTGATAATACTTTTGTCACAACCTAATTCAGGCATGAACGCATTTCTACAGTATTTTTTTCATATCTATTTTCTTGCTTAGATACACAAATGACAGGCCGCCTATAAGGGTTCCGTACCAGAATGAGATGAAGCGGCTTATCATCACGCCTGCCACTGCTGTGGTGGACTGGACGCCGAGAATGCCCAGCAGCAGTATCATCACAGCTTCTGTGGAACCAAGGCCGCCTGGCAGGGTGCTCGCAACGCCTATCAGCACGGACAGGGCTATTATCCCTGCCAGTATAATTGGATTGATGGTCACGCCTATTGCCGTCAAGGTCAGATAGAATACGACGCCATCCAGTATCCAAGCCATAAGCGTTAAAGCAAAACACGACAAAAGGCGTTTTCTTCCTATACTGCTTTCATAGAAATTTTTCATAAAGTCTTCTGACAATCGATTGAACAAAGGAAGCCTGCGCAGTGCCTTGAATAGCCGGTATCCGAAATTCTTGTTGTGTAGCATGAACAGCAGCACTGCCAGAAGAGCTGCAAACAGCCCGATGCTGACTGCACTGAGAACGATTATCTTGCTCTGAAAACCAAATATCTGTAGAACCAGCAGAGACAGTATGATAAGCACGATGACATCAAGGATGCGTTCCCATATCACCGAAGGCAATGAAGTTGCCACGGGAATTCCTTTTCTCGCTTTCAACACGAATGCCTTTATCGGCTCAGCTATCTTTCCCGGCGTGAAATTGCTTATGGTTATGCCAAACATCTGCACAGGCAACAGCTCTCCAAAGCGCACGCCTTTCAGAAGCACATTCCATTTCAGAACACGCACGAATATGGCCAGTGTAGCTACACCAAAAGCAAGAATCAAGTAATTGAAATTGCTCTTTGCTACTGTTTCTGCCAAAAGAAAGGGATTCGAGTACCAAATCAGGAGTACAAGTATTAATATACTTATTCCTATAAAAACGATTCTCTTTTTCATTCAATCAATACCAATCACTTTTTAAACTTTTAATATTTCATAATTGACATGGCCATAGAATCAGGGGACCCAGTCAAGGAAGAGCATGAAGCGTCCAGAGAAGAACCGCGTAAAGAGAAAAAGCAGAGAGCGCCTGTAAAGTCGAGGCTTAAAACTTTTCTTAAAAAAAGGTGGACGGTTTTTGTGATACTAATCATCATACTCATGGGCATATACGTGAGGACGCTGGATTACAGGTGGTCCTATCTGAGGAACATAGACTCTTACATGTTTCTCAGGCAATTCAATGAAATCGTGCAGAATGGCGGGGTTTTTCCGTTGTTCGACCCGCTGATGAAAGTTCCTGAAGGAGAGATACGGCTGCCGCAGCTGTTTCCGTATCAGTATCTTGGTGCATACTCGTATATGCTCACCGGCATTTTCCTGCCTGGGCTGGAGCTCTGGCGGTTCCTGATATATTTCCCGGCAGTGCTCGCTTCGCTTATGGCGATACCAATGTATTTCATAGGCAAGGCGCTCTATGACAGGCGAGCCGGGGTTCTGGCCGCGTTTTTCATTGTTTTCGACATGGCGATAATCTCCAGGACGCTGGGAGGCGACCCTGATTCAGACGGAATAGTTCTACTTATACCACTGATTGCTATCGCTGTTTTTCTGTATGCGTATAAGTATGTGGACCGAGTGAAGAAAATAAACAAGGGATTCATATTATATTCAGTCCTGCTCGGTTTGGCATTATTTCTATGGTCCCAGTCGTGGGCAGGTTATTCATATGTGTTCTGGATTATAGGAGGATTTATAATAATAAAGCTTTTGGCAGATTTTATGAAAACCAGAAGGATAAAGCAGGTTTGGAACGATTCAAAGCACGTCATTGCTTGCATGGTCATAGCATTTTTGATATTCGCAACACCCATAATATTGTTCTTGGAAGGACCTGTAAAGGTATTGTCCGGGGTCATGGGTCCGTTCCAGTTCCTAGACATAAAGGGAGAGGAAGGGCGACTTTATCCGAACGTTGGTGTCTCGGTGGCGGAATTACAGGGTGCTGGTGGTTGGGGTGATATCATAAAAAGGACGAGCGCGATTCAGGACCCAGCGATAGTGCTGCTGATATCACCATTCTTTTTAATGGTTTTTGCCATGATGTATCTGATATATTCATACTACAAGAAAAGGCAGCATTTCGACACATTGCTACTCTTGCTGCTTTGGTTTTTGGTGCCGTTTTTCGCAACCACGTTCGCGGTGCGGTTCAGCATACTATTTTCAGCGCCGCTTGCGATTGGCTCAGCAATACTGCTGGCAAAAATCATAAGGCTTTCCAGCGGCGAGGACAAGGCGATAGAGGACTGATTGGATGGATAAAAAAGTATTTGTTGCAGCGCTGGTTTTGATACCCATAGCCATATTTTATCTAGGATTCGGATTCGAGGTAACGGTGGGGGTCTTTATAGTAGGCATGCTTATATTGTTCCTGACCAAAAAAATTGGCAGGATGGAAGCATCACTTGGCATTGTATTGTTTTTCACGTTCGCGATAGCATATTTCTTCTATCTGTATCCCAGCGTATCCATAGCAACAAGCCAAGGAACAGTACTGTCTGATAACTGGTGGGAGGCGCTCAACTGGATAAAGAACAACACAGCTACATGCGCACCTGTTGCTACATATTGGGACCCCGGGCATTTCATAACAGGCATTGCAAACAGACCCGTGGTGTTCGATGGCGCGTCGCAGGGCGCGACCAGGACCATTGTTGTCAATGGGACGAATGTCACAACATCGCGCATACAAGACATCGCTACCATCCTCTACACATCGGACGAGGAAAAGGCGGTTGACATATTAAGAAAGTATCAGAACGGAAACTGCAGCGAGATGTATTTCATAGCATCATCCGACCTGATATACAAAAGCGTGTGGTGGTCATACTTCGCAACGTGGGATCCTGCCAGGGAAGGTGAGAAGGGAGACAAGTATTCTTACATACCGATGCAGCTGTCAGGAAGGAAGCCTCTTATCTTTGCTGGCATTGTGGGCTACGAGTATAAGCTGTCAGACAAGCAATCGTTCATCTTGTACGACCAGAACAACACTATCAGGCCGATTTTTCAGCAGGAAAACCAGTTCATAAAGGTAAAAAGACTCATCATGATGACAAACAACGGATACCTGACATACGACGACCCGACTGCGGAGATAAAGGGTACGATTTATTCTCCTGGATTTCCTTCAGACGTGATATTCTACATGCCAGAAGAGATAGAGAACTCGATGTTCACGAAGATGTACTTCCTTAACGGATATGGGCTGAAGCACTTCACCCTGGTCAAAAACTGGGGCGGGGAGGTCAAGCTGTTCAAGGTCGATCTAACAGAAACGCATGCCACAGAGCAGACAAGCACGCAAACCAATGATACCCAGACGAATACCCCAACTAATACAACACAGACAAACGCCACATTATCAAACACGACACAAACCAACACACCACAGAGCAACACTACAGGAACAAACACAACACAGAATAATACAGCATTCAACACGACAGCAAATACCACACAAAATCAGTCAGCATAGTTATTTTTCGCACAAGAATGTGAAATGACATGAATATTTCTTTGGTATCAGCTGGGTGTACCATCTTGTGTTGTATTTGTAGCATTTCACCACCCTGAGATGTTTTTCAATGACCGCTCTCCACTCTGGTTCTGTCATCATTCTTTCATTTATCTGCCCGTGGTCCTTGACGCGCAGCATCTTGTGAACAAGGTATGCCGAGTTTGGGACGTGTATCACTGCTATGCCACCGGGTTTCACCACCCTGGCCATCTCATCCAGTGCGGCGTCCATATTGACGAAATGCTCCAACGAGCCCAGACAGGTTATTACATCAAACCAGCCATTGGGAAATTTCAGTTTTTCAGCAGGCGAAACCGAGAGAACGCTTTTCTTGCATCTTTTTTTCGCGATGGCTATGGCATTTTTACTGAAGTCCACTCCATATGTTTGAAAAAAACTTTCTGCAAACTGAAGAAAATTGCCATTACCACATGCTATATCAAGCAGTTTTTTATTTTTTAAAGCTGGGTGATATTTCAGGATGATGTCTACTATTTTTTGCTTAAATGGAACCGGGTTTTCGTAGCCGATTTCGTCGAATACATGCTCGTCGTACCACTTACTCGCCTGCTTTATATCAGCCCTTATTTTTTCTTTCAATGTATCACCGCTAAAATGTTTGTATAGTCAGATAGATGCCTTCGTTGACATGCCGCATTGTGAATAATATGAGCAACAGAATACAGACAGCATAAACCACGTACAGGAGCCAGCCCATTTTTTTATGCCTTTCTGCTACCGCGCTGATAGTCATGAAGACCGGGAACATGACAATGATATAACGTCCGATGCCATTTAGATTAGAAGACAATACTATGAAAAATATGCTGAAAAACAGATAGAGGGAGTATTCTCTTTTCAGATACTTGAAAGACAGAAGTAAAATCGCCACGAGTGTCAGCAGTGCTGTGAAGTTTATAAAATAGTACAAGGACCCATTCATTATAGAAACTATTGTATCATACAATGTGACCCATGGGTAGGTCACTTCTTTGTTGAAGGCTGAAAATTCTTTGAACTGGATAAACAGGTCTCCTGTCAGGTTGTATTCATAGAGGAAGAAGAGGGCTATGCCCAGCGGTATCAGTAGCAGATACAATGCCCTGTAATCAATCTTCCGCAATGAGAATTTTTTGGTTCTGAGATATATGTACGCCATCGGAAAGAACATGAGAACGCCCTGAATCCTTGTGAGGGAGATGCAGAATCCCAACGCGCCTACATAAAGCCACTGCTCCTTCTTCGCAAGCAGGAACATACTCACAGCCAGAAGCAGGAACAGGGTTTCTGTGTACATTGCTGTGAAGAAATATGCTGTTGGAAACAGCAGAACGTAGAATATTGTCCTGTAGGACGCTTTCTTCCCGAGCTCGGCTTTCACCAACAAATAAAGCGCGGTCACAGCAAGGAACGAAGCCACGTTTGCTATCAGGAACGCTGCCAGCGGATAGCCGACGAACCAGAACAGCTTTATCAGAAGCGGGTAGAAGGGATAGAGCGAGTAGTTTCCTATCCCGTTGTTGAAGTTGGGGTTGTAGCCGTTCTCTGCTAGGTCGAGATAGCCGCCGGCATCGTACTGGGCCCACCCATTGAGATAGGCGTTGTCGCTGCGCATCCTCCTGTGCTGCGAATCAGGCAGAAATCCTGCCGTGAAAGCGGCAGACAGAATTATTATTTTTGATATAATAAAGACTATGAGCACTTTCTGGAAGGTTTTGTCCCTGAAAAGATCCTTTACATTTTTTTTAAATTTTCTGGACATATGTTTTCTGTTAATATGGAGGGTTTTTAACGTATTAAAACTCATTTGTTATTAGAAAATTTAAAGGTCGGTGATATCCTTGAGCAGAAAAAAAATATGCCTTGTTTTCGGAACAAGGCCAGAGATAATAAAGCTGAGCCCAATCATACGCTTCTGCCAATCGAAAAACGCAGACTATTTCATGATACACACAGGACAGCATTATTCTTATGACATGGACAGGGTGTTTTTTTCTGAACTCGCATTGCCAAAACCAAAATACCGGCTAAAATCTCAAAAAGCAAGCCGCAGCCAGGCAGGTGCCATGATAGGCCAGCTTGTGAGCATACTTTCGAAAGAGGCGCCGGATGTTGTGTTTGTTCAGGGCGATACCAACAGCGTGCTGGCTGGAGCGATAGCAGCCTCGATGCTAAGGATACCGGTTGCCCACGTGGAGGCAGGATTAAGGAGTTTCGACAGGACAATGCCAGAAGAGGTGAACAGGATTATTGCAGACCACCTGTCAAGCTATCTTTTCGCTCCAACGCAGGCTGCAAAGCAGAATGCAACGAGAGAAGGCATTTCTGCCAGCAAAATCTACATAACTGGCAACACAATCGTGGACTCGGTCGACCAAAACATCGCACTCTCCAAAAAGTCAAACATTCTAAAAGAGCTCGGTCTTCAAAAACAGAAGTATATCCTAGCAACCGCCCACAGGCAGGAAAATGCAGACAGCAGGGAACGTTTGTTCGGCATAATCCGCGGCCTTGAGCTGGTATCTGAAAAGCTAGGAGTACCTGTAATATATCCGATACACCCCCGCACGAGAAAGATGGCTAGGAAGTTTGGGATAAAAACCAAGAACATCACCATGATTAAGCCGCTTGGGTTTCTGGATTTCTTGCAGCTGGAATCCAATGCAAAATTGATTATGACTGATTCGGGCGGTATGCAGGAAGAGGCATGCATATTAGGAGTGCCATGCGTCACGCTCAGGGATAACACAGAAAGGCCGGAGACCATTGATGCTGGCTGCAACATGCTATCCGGCACAGACCCAAAAAGTATTCTCAGTTCTGCAGAGCAAATGGTTGCAAAAAAATCCATAAAGAAAAATCCTTTTGGAGATGGCAAGGCAACAGAAAGAATAATGAAGGTCGTGATGCGATGATATCGATAGTGATACCTGCTTTCAATGAGGAACAGAACATACCGCGGATAAGAACAGAGCTTATCCCTGTTATGGAGAGAATTAAGGTCGCATACGAAATTCTGATAGTCGATGACGGGAGCAGGGACAGGACCGTGCAAAAGGTAAACGAGCTCATGAAGAAATCGAAAAGAATCAGGCTCCTAAAACACGGTATAAACAAAGGACTTGGTCATGCTGTCCGGACAGGGATAGTCAATGCAAAAGGCGATGCGATAGTTATGCTGGACGCTGATTTCACTTTTCACCCGAGGGAGATACCAAAGCTATATGATGAATATGTGAAAACAGGGTATGATTGCATCATCGGGTCGCATTTCGGGGAAGGCGGAAAGACAGAAGACATTCCAATCCACAGGCTGATTCTGAGCAGGATAGTAAATCTCCTGTATTCGCTTCTTCTTGGCCAGAAGATATCATCAATAAGCTCGATATTCAGGGTGTACAAGGCAAGCGCTGTAAAAAAGCTAAAGCTCGAGAGCGGCGGATTTGATATAAACGCAGAGATATTAGCAAGGATGCTGCAAAACAAGGCTTTGGTGGCAGAGGTGCCAGTCACTTTAACGAGCAGGAAATTCGGCACGTCCAAGATAAAAATAACAAAGGAGATGAAATCCAACTTCAAGCTGCTGTGGAAAATACTGTTCTGGAAGATTGGTTTCAGGTGAGGGATTTCCACCAAGGTGCATTGTTTTTATACCATGCTATGGTTTCTTTGAGCGCTTCATCGAATTCAAAGCGTGGTTTCCAGCCAAGCTTCCTTAGTTTTTCAAAATTAATGGAATACCTGAAATCGTGGCCAGGCCGGTCTTTTACAAACTCTATCGCCCTCTCGGATTTTCCCATCAACGACAAGACGGTTTTTGCCACCTCAATGTTCGTTTTTTCATTGCCGCTGCCGATATTGTATAGCTCGCCACTCACACCTTTTTTCAAGATGAATTCTATGGCAGAGCAGTGGTCCTCAACGAAAATCCATTCGCGCACATTCTTCCCACTCCCATAGATGGGAATTTTCTTTCCAAGCAGGACGTTGGTTATCATCATCGGCACGAATTTTTCGGGATTCTGCCTGGGACCGAAATTGTTGCAGCTCCTTGTCATGACTGCATCAATCCCATAAGTCTCTATGAACGATTGTATGAGAATGTCTGCAGATGCCTTTGATGCAGAATACGGGTTTCTGGGATTTATCGGAGTTTTTTCAGAAAAGGAGCCAACATCGATTGTGCCGTACACCTCATCGGTGCCTATCTGTATGAATTTTATGTCCATTCTTCTCACAGCTTCCAGCAGCTGGAGCACACCAAAAACATTGCTTTCTAGAAACGGCCTTGGGTTTGATATTGACCTGTCGACATGGGTTTCAGCAGCGTAGTTGATTATGACATCCACTCCTGAAGATGCTTTTGCGACATCAGCAGCGTTTGTTATGTCTCCTTTGATGAAGCTGTAATTGGCTGCTTTGATGCCCGAAATATTTTTTGGATTTGCCTCTTTCTTCATTGCATCCAGATTCACGATGTCGTGACTAGATGAAAGCATGTGCCTGACAAAGTTGTTTCCCATGAAGCCTGCTCCGCCAGTGACGAGAATCTTCATTTTACCATACCCTCTTTCAATTCATCTTCTGTGTACTCGACCTGTTCATCCTTGAGCTTGGGATCGTATGGCGGGTCAGGATAGTTTATCAGCCAGGCGTCCTCATCCCCTATGTTCAGCAAACCAGTCGGGGTATTGCTCGGTATGAACAGCCTGGAAGGCTTGCTAGCATCCAGTATGTATTCGAATTTTTTCCTGTTCTTGTAGACTGTGATTTTTATTTTGCCTCTTATGCATACGTATCTGGCTGCCCGCACCCGGTGGAGATGGTATCCCTTGAACGAGCCGGGCTTGATGGTCGTGAGGTAGAATATTGTTTTATCGCCTTCCTTGAACAGCTCGGTGAGCGAGCCGTTCTCTGCTCCGTCTGCGCCGAAGGTCGCCACCTTTTTGGCATTTTCAGTGTGCACGTCTTTCATGGAAACACCGGACAATATAAAAAGTTAATCTGATAATCTTTATAAGTGGTTATAAGTGGTACTATGATTCTTGTCACTGGAGCTGGAGGATTGCTAGGGAGCAAGCTTATCAAGCTGAGGCAGGATTTTGCCGGTACCTATCATTCAGACAAGCCAAGGATGGATATAACCTCTAGAAAAAATGTTTTCTCGGTACTTGAAAAAATAAGACCAAGTTGCGTGGTGCACTGCGCAGCGCTGACTGACGTGGATTACTGCGAGGACCACAAAAAGGAGGCGCATAAGGTAAATGTACTGGGCACGAAAAACATTGCCGATGCCTGCAAGGCACTTGGTTCTAAAATGGTGTACCTGTCCACGGATTTTGTTTTTGACGGAAAAAAAGGCAGGTACAAAGAGACTGACCAGCCGAACCCAACCAGCATGTATTCTTCTACAAAGCTCATGGGCGAGCACATGGCTGCTCAGACCGACAATAGCTTGATATGCCGCACCAGCGTTCTCTACGGAGCGGGCAGCGAAAAATTTGTGCTGTGGGTGATAGATTCGCTAAACAATAACAAAAAAATATACGTAGCAACAGATCAGTTCGCTTCGCCTACGCTGAACACAGAACTGGCTGAATGCATAATAAAACTTATTGACAACGGCTGTTCGGGAATATATCATACTGCTGGTTCTGAGCGCATCTCACGCTATGATTTTGCAAAGAACATAGCAAAGGTTTTTTCACTGGACAACAAGCTGATAGAAAAAACGCTTTCAGACAGGCTTAGACAGCGGGTGCGAAGACCACGGGATTCCTCGCTCAACACAGATAAGATAAAAAGAGAGCTTGGTTTCAGATTTTCTGGTACAAAAGAAGGGCTTAAAAAGATGAAGGCTGAAATGAAAACGGTATAGCCTTCTTTCGAAATCAAAAAGCTATGAAGCTATTTCAAAATGAAGGCTGAAATTGATAGTGATTGAGTCAGCCACATTCCAAAAGCAGAAATATGCAACATGCTTTCAAAATGAAGGCTGAAATTGAGATGGAATTTAAATGAAAGGAGTAATTCTTGCCGGCGGCTCTGGTTCCAGGCTAAGACCGCTGACAAAGGTCACAAACAAACACCTGCTTCCAGTTTACGACAAGCCGATGATATTCTACCCACTCGAGACACTGATAACAGCTGGAGTCAAGGATATACTTATTGTCACAGGGGCTGAGAACGCAGGTGATTTCTTGAAGCTGCTTGGCTCGGGCTCAGAATTCGGCGTCAATCTCTACTACCGCGTGCAGGACGGCAGCGGGGGCATAGCAGAGGCACTTGGTCTGGCTGAGGTTTTTGTCGGAGACGACAGATGCACGGTTGTTTTGGGAGACAACATAGTTGAGGATAATATTGAAAAATTTGTAAATAACTTTGAAAACAGCAAGGAAGTAGAAGCGTGCATTTTTTTGAAGGAAGTCGATGATCCGGAACGCTTTGGCGTGGCCGAGATTTCAGGCGACAGAATAATATCTATAGAGGAAAAGCCAAAAAAACCAAAATCAAATTTCGCAGTCACAGGCATTTACATGTATTCTCCTGCGGTTTTTGATATAATAAAAAACCTGAAACCCTCAGCAAGAGGCGAGTATGAAATCACCGATGTCAATAACGCATTCATCAGAAGAGGGACGCTTTCTTTCAGCCGCCTGAAAGGCTTCTGGACCGATGCAGGCACGTTCCAGTCGCTGCACAGGGCAACGAACCTAGTGAAGAAAAAGCATGAAGAAAAGCAAGTCTAGTACTAAGCTTTACCTAAAAGTAGTTAAAAAGTTAATGTTTTTAAAGATTCTCTTCCAAATAACGGCCATGACAACAATACGTCTCCCGGGAAGAACGGTGCTAGCACGTCTAGAAGACAGGGCGTATGAAATTACCGAAGGTCAATTGGTAATGATGCACGGGACGCGTGGCGGCAATCTTATCCTGGGCGCATTTGAGAAATATGAAGAATTTGAAGAATTTCATAGGTCAGTAACTCCACGAGTCAGGCTGAAGCCGGCGTATAGTTTGCGGCCATGTCAACTTTTTGGAGGCATTTGGGTTCCTATCGTCGAATACAGAAACGGGAGGTATTTCGATTCATTAGCTGTGTCTCACATCAAAGAAATGTATGTGGGAAAAGACGAAATTGTACACGCATTGCATAATATGGAAGGTTTCGAAGGTCATGCTGAGTGGGTAAGCAGATTAGAAGAACCTTACAGGCGAAGTCAGCGATTCTAGCTCATCAGTATCATCCACCACATCTTGAAGCCGTTTCGCAGTCCCTTCAGCATGCTGGAGCCAACACCCTTGCTTTCGCCGACGCGTTTTCTCAGGGTAACAGGGACCTCTATCACCTTCAACCCGTTTTTTAATGCTACAAGTATCATGTGTGGCGAGAAATCATTTCCAGTTACTTTAAGCTGGTGTATTATTTTATCCAGCGCTTCAGGTCTTATCATCCGGAACGTGCAGCCGACGTCTGTCAGCCTGACCTTGCCCCAATATCTTAGCTGTATGAGTTTCGCCATGAATAAATTGCCATAGGACATGAACCAGTTCACCTGAGAATCAGGCGAGACAATCTCTGCAGTTGTTCTAGTGCCTAGAACCAGGTCAGCATTTTCCAGGTAGGCATACAGTTTTTTCAGATCAGAGGCAGAAAAGGTCTGGTCACCCTCGGCAAGGACAACAACATTTCCGTATTTTCTGGCTTCTTTCAGTGCACGAATGCAGGCAGCGCCGTATCCCTGGATTTTTTCCTCGACAACCAGGGCCCCGGCCTTTCTCGCTTCTTTTGCAGTGTTGTCTTTGCAGTTGTTGTCTATCACTATTACCTTCACGACGTTTTCAGCATTTGTAAAATCTTTCACCGCTCCGGCTATTGCCAGCTCGTCGTTGTAGGCAGTCATGCCCACGCTGAAACTCGGTTTCCTTATCGGATGATAGTGCAGTTTTCGGTCGTGCCAGTTGGCTATAGGGACTATTACAACGTCTACGATACCGGTTATCACAAAAACCAGGAATAATACCTTTGCTGTATTGAATATTGGCACAAACGGCAGGTGCAGAAAGAACAGTAAAGCTGATATGAAAACGAATAACAGGCCTAACAAAGCCAGCATGAATCCGTAAAGCAGCAATTTTCCCATTCATACCACAACGATTGGAGGTTAAGATAGAATAGAAACGAACCTATTTAAGAATTATCTGGAAAAGAGACTGGTAGGTATCACGTATGGTGAAAAGAAAAGCAGCTTCCATGGCCATTTTTTTAATAATAATTTTAGCAGCGCTGATTAGGATATCCGGGATAAACATCGCGGTTTTCTTTGAAGAGGCCACCTGGACAGCCATGGCAGGCGAGCATTCATTTTCCAATCTCGGGATGACATACCCGTCACTGAGGGGGCTGTATACATGGCCACATCCGCCGGTCTCTGTAATTATGTATAAGTCAGCCACTCTTGCTTTTGGGTTATACACCTACACAATGCGCATGGTGCCAGTGATATTTGGCATCCTTAGCATAATCATGGTATATCTTCTCTGCAGGAAGTTCCTTGACATGAGAACCGCATTGATTGCCACGATTCTGATAGCGTTCAGCTACTGGCATGTTCTTGCATCGCTGGAAATAGACATTGATGGGGGAATATTGACTTTTCTGTTTTTGGCCCTCGCCTACTCCTTTCTACGATTTGAAAGCTCCAGCGAGAAGAAGTGGCTTATTACTACGGGAATTATATTTGGCTTGTCCTTACTGACAAAGTATACATCCTTCATATTTGTGTTGTTTTTGCTGACATACGTGGTTGCCAAGAAAGTTATTTGGAAAAACAGCCTGAGAAAGGAAGTGCTGTCATTGGTATACATAGGTGTGATAGGCTTGCTGGTATTCTCGATATTTCCCTTGGCATCCTTTTTAACAAACTCTTCCAGCTTCTTGAAAACGATAAGCCATTCCAGCGGATATGCCAGCCTGTTCCATCCAACGATAAGACCGCTCATCTATCTTTTTGTATTTGGCACACCGCTCTATATAGGACTTGCACTTCTTGCAGCGCTCTACTTCAGGAAAGGCATGAAACCAATCCACCTGTTTCTGATACTATGGATTCTTGTGCCGCTTATACTCTACAGCGTTTTTCTCGGCCCAAAGAATGCTGAAGGTCCGTATGAGAAATATCTGATGATATTAATTCCACCAATGGTCATGCTGGCAGGGACATTCCTAAGCAGGATATCATTCAAAAAAAGAGACATCTATGCTATGGCGACAGTCTTCTTGGTGTCATTTTCATTGATTTATCTTTCCAATCTGCAGCCTGCACGCTATATTGACCATGACATGAACAGCTATATTATCAATGCAGCCTCGTTAAAATGGGACTTCAATTTTCCTATAATGGCGAACACAGAGCCTGGATTCTATGTCAATTTCTATTCGCTGGCAGCGGTTTCTATACTATCAATAATTCTTATCGCGGCAACCGCTGTGCTCATGATTAAGAACAAAAATTTCAAGCAGATATTGATTATCTTTATCGCAGTTGGCTTTGCATTCAACCTCTTCTTTTTGCAGGAGTTTCTCACAAGCTCAACTCATCCAAGCATATCGAAGTCTGTGTATGAGATGGTGGATTACTACAAAGGAAACAACCTGACTGGTCCGATTTATACAAACGCGCTTTCATTTGCTTTCTATCTCAACAAGACAGACAGTAATCTGTATTTCTTCGTCATGGAGGAAGAGAATGATGAATTTGACACCGCGAAACAGCATAACGCCACAATGATAATCGGCGAATACTATCCCAATGTTCCAAAAACCAGTACCACTTGGAAGAAATTGACTGAATGCACTCTGCTGAAAAAATTCACTGACAAGAACGTGACGCTGGGATATATATTTTCATGCTAATCAAACAATCTCTCTATAAACTTCTGCTATTCTTGCCACTATTTTATCCCAGTCGTATTTCTCAGCGGTTTTCATGCCATTCTTGCTAAATTTATTTTGCAGCGCCTTGTCAGCCAGAAGGGTTTCTATTTTTTGGCGGAGCGCTTTTTCGTCGCCTATGGGCACGACAAAGCCATTCCTACCGCTCTCGATATAGTCAACCGGGCCCTCTGTGGCTGTTGATATCACTGGTGTTCCGCAGGCCATTGATTCCAATGGCACGATGCCGAAATTCTCGCGATTTGACGGCAGGACAAGCATTGCAGATTGTTTGATTTCCTTTATCAAAGCATCGTGACTCTCTATTTTTCCTATAAACTTCACACTGTCTGCTCTGATTTTTTTCGCAAGCTCTTTCAATTTTTGGCCTTCACCACCCTCGCCAACTATCCAGAGCTCGGCGTTCTTTATGCCTGAAAATGCCCGTATAAGCATGTCGATATTCTTTTGAGGAACAAGCCGACCTACGTAAATCACGCGGTTTCCATCCCTTTTCGTGGACTTGATTTTTTTAATATGCGCAACATCTATCCCGCTTGGTATGATTTCTATTTTCTCGGCCGGGAGGTGAAGCTTGTCTATCATTCTCTTCTTCAGCGCGGTGTTCAGTGTGATTATTTTTGAGAACGGCATCTTAGCTGACAGCAGCTCGAACGGCAACCCGAAGAATGAGCCGCGGCCGCGGTACATCTGCTTCCATTCGCTAAGATAGAGGTCGTGTATGGTCGCGACAACAGGCTTCTTTATGATGCGACCAGCGGATGCGCATGGTATGAGCGACAGATGCCCATTCGCATCTATGACGTCATAGCCGTCCTTGTTTTTTATCAGCTCCCTGATGAGATTTGACACATACTGTGTGCAGAACGCGTAGTTTCTCTTTGGAGGCTTGGTTATTGTTCTTCTGCTCATCTGCTTTATTCTCACATCAGGCAGCTCTGATTGCGAGGAAGAGGTGTATACATCCGCTTCCACGCCAAATTTCTTGAGCCGTTTTGCCATCTCATAGACACGGCGTTCCACGCCATATATAGGATAGAGTATCTCTGTGCACAGTGCGACTTTCATTTTTAAAACCCCGGTGCCTATGGCTTATAGGAACCAAGCCTTTTTATTTTTTATTTACCAACACATTTGAGTGATGCTTATGAAAATAGTTTTGATAGACCCCAGAGGCTTCTCGGACGGGCTGAACACCGGTCTCGGTTACCTGGCTGCCATACTTAAGGAGCATGACGTAGCGGTCGTGGATTTCAACAACAAGCTTGGAAACGAAGAAAGTAGGCTTTCCGCTGTGAAGGATGCTGATGTTGTCGGGATGTCTGTAAAGTCTTTTACGCTAAATGAAGCACTGAGATTGGCAGAAATAGTAAGAAAAATAAACCCAAATGTGAAATTGATTGCAGGAGGGCCGCACATAACAATAGATGGCTATAATTTTCTGAAAGAAAACATGATTTTTGACATAGGCGTGATAGGCGAGGGCGAGGCGCCATTTTTTGAGATAGCTTCTGGCAAGAAGCAGGAGGACGTGAAAGGGATAGTGTTCAGGAAAGGCGAAGATGTGGTCGTGAATGATGCATACGGCTGGATATCAAACCTGGATGCACTGCCGTTCCCTGATTACAGTGTGTTTGATTCTGTAGGCGATGGAATAGCATCGTACCTGCTTGTGACCAGCCGAGGATGTCCGTATTCATGCACATACTGCAGCGTGGGCAATGTGATTGGCAAGAAATGGCGGGCGCGAAGCCCGAAGAACATCATTGCTGAGCTTGTACAAGCCAAGGAAAAATACAGGAGCGAGGCATTCAAGGTTCTGGATGATGATTTTACGCTGGATATTAAACGGGCAAAGGAAATCTGCAGGTTGTTGATAGACAGCAAGCTTGAGATGAGATGGTCTTGCCCAAATGGGATACGCGCAGACCGGCTGGATGAAGAGCTGGTAAGTCTAATGCAGCAGTCAGGATGCAATTTCGTTTCTATTGGAATAGAGAGCGGAGATGCTGAGGTGTTTGAAAAAATAAAGAAAGGCGAGAAGCTGGGTGATGTTGAAAAAGCAGTCAACATGCTAAAAAGCGCGGGAATAAAGGTGCACGGATTCTTCATCATAGGACTGCCTGGCAGCACGTACAAAAAAGACAGGGAATCCGCTAATTTCGGAAAGAACATAGGGCTGGACTCTGCATCTTTTGGCATACTTGTGCCCTATCCAGGCACAGAGGTGTATACCATATTGAAAAACGACAAGAGTGTTAGATGGCTGGATGACTGGAAGCACGGCTTTCATATCGGGTTCAAGCCGAAATCTGTTTTTGAAACAATGCAATATACAGCAAAGGAAATGAAGAAAGCATACTATCTCAATAATATGGCTTTCATGAAGCTCAGGGATATTCCTGTGCTCATGAAGCTTTTGTTGAAATCTGCATTCAAGGTATGAGTGATTCTATATGTCAGAATACGGAGCGCGTGTGGTGCGGGGGACATCTTGGGTTCTGGCTTTGAGCATAGTGGGTGCAATCATAGGCTATCTGACACGCATCTACCTGGCCAGGGTTTTTTCTGTTGAGGATTACGGCCTGTTTTACGCAGTCTTGACCTTCATGGCACTGTTTTCCTTCATAAAGGAGTTT
>Ga0315293_10000071_pt1 | contig 77689 bp, 72 predicted proteins | sample YL17G13_20_MG_FD_203071 | JGI IMG/M metagenome (GOLD analysis project Ga0315293, IMG submission 203071) | Sediment microbial communities from Yellowstone Lake, YNP, Wyoming, USA - YL17G13_20 | ecosystem: Environmental > Aquatic > Freshwater > Lake > Sediment | place: USA: Wyoming | collected...
GCTCCAAGTCTCCGCTAATATCCCAAGATGCGCTGGAATAAATCGCACTTGCGGATATATCTGTAAATAATTGATTATCACCTACATAGAAATCATCAGAAATTGAGGCAGTGCCGTCGACAGATAAATTGTACGAAGGACTTGCCATTCCAATTCCTAATCTTGCATCTGTGGCGGGAAGAGCGAGAGAACCAGAGGCAGTGACATTGAACATGCTATTACCACCTCTGCGTAAATCAATCATATAATTATTGTCGTCGCCAGTTGCTGTTTCAGTGATGTTCATTAAAAGACCAACATAGTTGGCTGTGCCTGTTTGATTGATCAGTGGAGAAAAATACGCCCATGATTGCTCTAAATTCGAACCTGTCAGTTTGGAATTATAGCCACCATCATCGGTTACTCCAAAAATATAGGGATTACTACTATTATTGCTGGTTGGATTAACAATAAACCTCGCCACATTACTTATCACACTGCTCCCGCCTATATAAGTGTTGTATCCGCCACCCGCCGTATTCGAATTCAAATTTAGGTTGCCCGCACTTTGAACTGTATATGTGGCTCCGGCTACGGGCGATGTTAAACTTGTGTATGTAAGAACAGATCTCTTGGTCGTATCGGCACTAAAAAGTATTAAGCCCGGATCACTGTTCGCCGCCAGGCTAAAATCCGTATCAATATCCCCTTTATCAGAAATAATCAAAGTCCTATTTGTCTCATCTAACCCAATCCTCAAATCAGCACCTGCCAATCCTTCAGCATCAGAGTTTTTAATTATGTGTGAGTATGAACCACTGCCGATTGTAAAATCATCTGCCAAATTCAGTGTGCTGTCTAAGTATGTAGCGCTGGATATACTTGCTGTTAAATCTGAAAAAGTCACATTGTCTCCTATGGTTAAATCATCGGAGATTGAGGCGTGGGTGAATGTTCCCAGAGTTGTTGTTAAAGAAGTAAGTCCTGTGAATGCCCCACCGGTTAATGTGGCTGTGCCATCGGTAAGAATTCCTGCGTGCATTATATCGCCTACGGTTAAACTGTCAGACAAAGAAGCTCGGTTAAGCTCCAAGTCTCCGCTAATATCCCAAGATGCGCTGGAATAAATCGCACTTGCGGATATATCTGTAAATAATTGATTATCACCTACATAGAAATCATCAGAAATTGAGGCAGTGCCGTCGACAGATAACATGTATCCTGGAGCAGTATCTCCTATTCCTAAATTAGAACCAAAGTATCCGCCATTAGTTATGGTCAAATCATCTGATATAGAGGCGTGAACAGCGGTTAAAAGATTATCTGTTTCTATACTTCCAGATGCGATTACATTACCACTAGTATCTACTTTAAACACACTATTTCCTGATGTAGCAAGTCGTAATAAATTATTGCCATCGCCGGATGAACCATCGCCAAGAGTAGTTATAGACGGATTTACATAAAGAACATCAAGAGCGGCTGTACCTGTTTGTGCAACGCTTTGCTGAATGAGTAATTGCGATTGCTCTAGGTTGCTCCCATTTGTCCATTCGTTCCCGTTTATATGGATGAAATGTGCCCCCGTACTACTTCCTGACATATTAAAATCTATAGTAGGAGCCAGTAGAGTCATAGCATTATTGGGACTTCTAATATCTAATCCATTTGAACTATAAAGTTGTCCCCAGTCAGCATCCGAATATCCAAATCTTAAATACCTACTCGCATTGGCAGTAAAAACATAAAGAGCCGGTTGAGTTTGTGCAGTTAACCCTAAATCCGTGTCAATATCTCCTCTATCTGAAATTATCAAACTTCTATTTGATTCATCCAACCCAATTCTTAAGTCAGCTCCTGCTAATCCTTCTGCGTCGGAGTTTTTAATTATGTGTGAATAAGAACCGCTACCGATGGTAAAATCATCAGCCAAGTTTAATGTGCTGTCTAAATATGCAGCACTTGATATTGAGGCAGTTAAATCTGAAAAAGTAATATTGTCTCCAATTGTCAAATCATCTGATATTGAGGCGTGGGTGAATGTTCCCAGTGTTGATGTTAAAGAAGTAAGTCCTGTGAATGCCCCACCTGTTAATGTGGCTGTGCCATCATAGAAACTACCTCCTTTAATCCGGTTGGTAACTGACAAATCATCTGACGAAGAGGCGTGAGGGAAGGAAACATAATATGAATCTCCACTCACAACCCAGTTATTATCCAGCGTAGCGTTATCTGCCATATCATCAAAGTCAATGGAGTCGGAAGCAACTGCCCCGTCCCCAGTGATTGTGCCGCCTATTGTCAGATTTCCATCTACATTCAATGCCCCGGATATTGAAGCAGTAATATCCGAAAAAGTAATATTATCTCCAATAGTTAAATCATCTGATATTGAAGCGTGAACTCCTGTGAATAACCCATTAATATATGATGAAGATGCTGTTATCTGACCTGCTACATCTAATAATGTGTCTGGTGTATTCGTGCCGATACCAACGTTGCCATCGGTTGTAATTGTCATGAGTTCATAACTATTACCAGTAAAAAAATTCAACGGATGACTTGATACGGTTCCAATCCACCCCCCCATAATATTACTCGAATCTTCACCAATATATGTTCCGATTATGGTAGTTCCGTCGCTATGAGCAATGCCAAAGTTATTAGGATTTGTGTTAACCATCAATTTATACATGCCGTATGTATCTACAGCTGTTCCAATCCTAACTTCTTGATTGGCCGTATCCACTGTGAATAACGGTCCATAATCATCCCCACTCACCCAACCCGAAGATGCAATTACAAATACATCTTCCTGGTCAATATCTGGCTGGAATAAAACATTGTCACCTCTTACGGTCAAGTCGCTAGACATACTCACTGGTCCGGCAAAACTCGCTGTCCCTGTTCCACCAAAATTATATGATTGCGAATCGACATTCACATAAAAAATATTGTCGCCAACTTCAAAATCGCCCGATATAGAGGCAGTTGTAACAGAAAGGCCACTTGCGGTGAGCGTTCCGTCAAGGAACGTCGAACCGTCTACTTCCAAATCTCCGGATATTAATAAATCTGTTTCGTCATCCAAAGAATGTCCCGTAGTATTGGCACCATATCTTGAATAAGAAACCGTAGCAGCATTGCCACCGGCAAATTGAGTAGACCCGGAAACAATAATGTCATAAGGACTATTGAGAAAACCTACGATATCCCCCAAAACATTAATACTTTTATTAAAATCGGTATTTTCATTAAAATCTATTTCATTGTTAAATTCATCAATCCTGCCTACTTTGGTGGCTTCGGCAAAATAATAATTATTCTGTACCGTCATTTGATTGCCAATTTTCCCTTCGAGTGCAGACAAATCATTGGTCATTATTGCCAATATTGAGGACTTCCAGGTTGCTAATTCAGCATCTAACAATTCTTTATCCTTAATTACTGCCACTTCTTTTTGGATTGGTTGGGTAATTGTAATTTCTTGAGTAATCTGCCTAATCTCTTCTCGAACAAGTATTTTCTTACCTTCTATGTAACTCCTTAAATCTGATAACCGATGGTATAAATCTTTAATCGAATCAAACGAATCCCCTGGAATACTATACGAATAAAGAGGAAATAAAAATCTAAAAGAAAAGATATTAGAAACAGCACGAGGCAATGATGCAAAAACCCTTCCAATTGAAGAAAAAGCATTATTGGCAAAATGAGCAACAGAAGATGGGAATTTTATTATTGAATTAAATACTCTATATGTTTTATTAATCGCAAAATTTCCGCATCCTTCAAAAAGCGCTGCTATTCCTCTTCCTATTGAACGGAATACTCCTCCAAAAAATTTATTGCAGGAATGGTCTACCCTGACAAAACCCTTGGCAATTGTTTTGGCAATATAGAAAATTTTATTGCTTATATTTTTATCTATGGAAATTTTTACTGATGGAACATTAAAAATTAGGGCGAAAATCCTATTCGTCTCCAATACGGCCTTGCTTTGAGCAATATTAATTTTTTGGTTTTTTGCGAAAATCTTACCAACAAAATCAGCACAATAATTAAAAACCAAAGAGTCAAAAGATTCTTTGGTTGTTTCTTTAATCAGGGTAAACGTAGAAGAGTAAGCGCTTAAAACTGTATTAATATCTTTTTTAAAAGAGTCGGAAATTGGCAACGTTCCATCTTTTACTGAAACATAAATTGTGCCAATAAAACCTATTAAAATAATTGTGAGTAAAAAGGCGGCAAATGCTTTTTTAAAAACCGAGAAAATTTTATGTTCGCTTAATGCTGGTTGGATGGTTGTTTTTTCTACCTGTTCTGTATAATTCTTCAACCATCTAAAGGTAGTCATCCAATTCCTGCCAATTTTAACAGCTTTTAACTTTCCCTGGCGAGCCATCAAGTTCAGATGTTTCTGGGTGCAACCATAAACTTTCGCTGCTTCACTTAGCGAGATGTGTCTTTCTTTATTGATTTTTCTACTTTTATTCTTCATATGGTATTGAGTACCCAAGAATCAGCTTTAAATATGGTATCGACGACATTAAGTAATATGATTTTAGTAAACAAAAAACAGAGGTATGTATTATTAAGAATCTACGTAAAACTCTTAATCGAATATACCCTTTAACTTTAAATATTCAACTACCTTTATTGTAGCACACTTATAGAGTGTCAAGAGGACAGGGCTGTGGATAACTAAAAATGGCAAATTTTTAATAAAATTTGCCACAAATTACTCTGATTAACCTAATTCCTGCCTTACTGGCGCCTCGCTGCAAAGCGGGCAGGCAGGTCTATTAACCCAATATCTATATATTAAGTAATAGTCATTTAAAAATCGCCTTAAAGGCGATTTTTAAGCTAACTTATACGCTATTATTACACTTTTAATGCTTTTTCTTTGTCTATAATTTATCAATGTTTATTAATGTTTAATCAAAGATATCATCGTGTATAAAAATCCCGCCACAAAGACAATAATCATAATGGTTCTGACTAACTTAAATGGTTTTGCCTCCTTTAATTTGCCATAAATCAAAACTATACTACTGCATTCCACCATACCCATTACCGCACCCAGTAAAACTATAACCCAGACAAAATTATGCAACCCCAAAAAGAATAAAATTATCGGCACAAAACAAACTAAAAACCAGGCCAAGTTTTTATTGATTTTAAAATCATAGTGAAAGGACGATTTTAATGAAAGGCCAAGGGTAAAGAATGAAGTAATTGTGGCAAAAAATCCAAAGATTGCCCCCAGTAAAACAATCTTATTCCCCAGTATCCCAGTCAAACCACCAATGGCTTCTTCAGAGGTTTTCTCGCCGCTTATACCTATAATTATCATCATAAATATAAAATATAAAATAGCTGGTATTAATGTGCCAATAAAAATCGCTTTCTTATATGATTTCTTATCCCCACTAAACAATTCTCTTATTTCTGGAATAGCGGCCATTCCTGCGAGAGAATAAAGAATCACGCCATAGGGCATAAAAACATTCTTAAGATTAATAAATTTAAAATTATCACTATTAATATGACCGAGGCCAAAATATAAGAATAAAAATACGATTAAAACCAAAAATAAACCCATTAAAATATCTAATCTACTAATTATCCGTAGACCAAAATAAACAACCGTTGCTCCGATAATAAAAAATAGTAGATTAAAAACAAAAAACGGCAAATCAATCAAAGGAGACAAAATAACTCGGAGAAAATTGCCGCCGACTACAATATAAACCAAAAGAGAACCATAAAAACCGAAGATTACAAAAGCGCCAATTATTTTTTTCATTCTCTCCCCTAAATATAATCCTGCATATCCAGGCAAACGATGCTTGTCTTTGGTTTTAAAAACTATTTCTCCATAGAATAAATGGAGTAAAATCATAATTGCGGTCAAAAGACATAAAAAAACAGCTGCAATCAAAAAACCCGATTGAGCTGCAGTATAAGGAATCCCGAACATTCCGACCCCCACAATAGTACTTATCAAAACAAAAACAGCAAGAATGGATTTTTTCATATTAGATATAACCCGATTTATTAAGCCAATCAATTATATAGGCAAAAATCACTGCCCAAACCAAACTAATAATCAAAACAATTTTCCCTTCCTTTCTTAGCTTCGGCTCGGTTAAAAATCCAAGAGAAACCACCAATCCGGAAAAAATCGGATTTAGAATAGCGATAATAATCCCGATAATAAGCCATTTTTTCTTTGAGCTAATCTCAACTTTATCTTTTTTAAAAGATATAATCATTTAATTGAACCTTAATAAAGATTAATATCTAATCCTCTACTTTATAAACTTCGTCTCCTTCCTTTACTTTATCTTTCACCCTTAAACCAATCACATCTCCTTTCTTGGCTTTTTCAACCTGTTCGTGATCTACTTGCATAGAATCTATTTTCTGCTCAAAATCAGTGCTTGTGCCTTTAATGTGAATGGTTTCCCCAACCGATAAGCTGCCTTTGGTAATTTCAACAATACCCACCTCTATTTTACCAAAATAATGGGTTATTTTGCCAATTAATTCCTCCCCTTTTTCGCCTTTGGCCATATATTTATTTAAAAAATTAATTATTATTTATTCTTCTCTATTAACTTAATTACTTTAGACACTAATCTTTTAGGATCAGAGTCATAGACCACTTTCCCGGCGCCACGATGGCTATTCTGGATAATACTCTTTATCATATCAGCAGTCCCGCCAGTGCCGATTAAAACCCCAATTGGCTTTTGGTCCTCAAAAGCAATGGTAAATTCATTTAGAGTTCCTATTCTGCCACAAGCAATAATTACAGCATCAGAAGAACGGGTAAGCATTAGGTTGCGGCCAGCATAGTCAAACCCCGTATAAATAATAACATCATGATAGTCAGTAGGCAAGCGATAGCTCTTTATATGGGCGACTCTTGATGCGGCTGGAGATAAGCCAAAAACAATACCACCTTCTTCTTTGGCACCAACAGCTGCCCAATATGGAATGCCAGAAGTGGCTCCAGTAACCAAAATTCCGTTTTGTTTAATTATTTCCCGGCCGAGTTGTTTGGCCTTATCTAGGGCGTCTTTTTGACAGTGCCCTGTCTCGGCCGCCCCCGAAACACAAATCTTATATCTCATAATTTTATTATATCACAACTCTACAACATCGCCAATTTTCGGCATTGAAGCAGGAACTCCGAGATGATCTTTGATTAATTGAACCAATGTCTGAGATGCGTCTTCTTCGCCCTGAACAGTAAAAATGTGTTTTATTGGCTTTGAAAAATTAGTCAGCCAATTATAAAGCCCTTTCTGGTCGGCATGGGAAGAATATCCTTCAATTGAAGCTATTTTGGCTTTAACCAATATTTCTTCATCCATTATTTTTACTCTTTTTTCACCCCCTAAAAGTCGCCTGCCTAAACTTCCCTTAACTTGATAATTGGTAATTAAAAGACAATTTCTAGAATCAGGTAAATAAAGTTTTTCATGAAACAAAATCCTACCGCCAACAGACATTCCGGAGCCAGCAATAATAATTTTGGGTGGAGAAATTCTGTTTATCCCCTTAGAATCCTCTACATCCGCAGTATAATTTAATCCGGGAAATTTGAAAAAATCATAATCTTTTTTAATCAGTTGCGCCGCTTCTTTATTAAAATATTCGGGATATTGCTTATAGATTTCGGTTGCCTTTACAGCCATTGGGCTATCAATAAATATTGGAACTCTTGGAATTCGGTTATTCTCCACTAATTCATTTAATTCAAAAAGTAGTTCCTGGGTTCTTTCAACGGCAAAAGCTGGAATCATCAACACTCCATTCTGGCAGAATGTTTCTTCAATAATATTTTCTAAAATTTCTTTTCTTTTATCTCTATCTTCATGTATTTTATTTCCGTAGGTTGATTCAATTAAAATATAATCTGCTTCTTGGATTTTTGCTGGCGGATTCAAAAGAGGGGTAGGCGCATTGCCTAAATCACCGGAAAAAACAATTTTCTTGCCCTCAGCCCACAGTTCAATAATTGTTGAGCCCAACATGTGGCCAGCATCATTGAATCTAAAATAAATTTTATCTTCTAATTTGTGTTTTTTTTTGTATCCAACCGTCTTTACCAGGGCTAAAATTCCATTAACATCCTCGCTCTGGTATAAGGGGTCTCTGCCGCTTGCCAGTGCCTCTCTTTCAAAAATTCTCTGGCTGTCAGCAAGGGTTAATCGAGCCAAATCCTTGGTTGGAGGAGTCATAAAAGCCTTTCCCCTAAAACCATCCTTGTAGAGCTTGGGGATTAATCCAACATGGTCAATATGAGCATGGGTAATAAATAAATAATCCACTTCCTTGGGATTAAATGAGAAATTTTCACAATTTCTTTCCTGGCTTTCTTTATCGCCTTGCAAAATTCCGCAATCAATTAAAATTTTTACTGTTTTTCTTGAACCAGCTTTAGCTTCTAATAAATATTTAACGCCAGTGACCTCACTGGCTCCTCCATAAAAATGTAATTTCATAATTTTATTTATTAATCCCCATTATTTCTTCCCCAAATACAGTATTCGCATTCGGAGTGGTGGGACGGAATTGGGCTGTTTAAAAGTTTAATTGCGTCTTTTAAGGTTTTTCTGGCATTATTCGGGTCAATTTTTATTTTCACTGGTTCAACATTAAAAATTATTGTCCCGTTTTCTTTAACTTCCCTTGGATAATAATAAATTAAATATCCGAATTTCCCGACCGGATGTTTATTTTCCTCTAATAGTAAGGCATAACAATCAAGCTGATTGCTATAATACTTTTCTGAATCGCCTTCTCGAGGCGCAGAACCACGAGTTTTATAGTCCAGGGGCAGGAAAACTCCATTGTCCTCCAAACAATCATCCAGCGCTCCAAATAATGTCACCCCAAGGTCAGTATCAGTATATTCCAATCCTGTTCGCCAATTACGCCATTTATTTAATAGGGCATGGTCGTGAAGTAGTTTTCCTTCAACTTTCCCCTGTATTTCTGGCGGTAATTCACTTTTTTCTCTATATTTATCAAAATAAACCTTAATTACACTATCCATCCCGCCAGGCAAAGATGGAAATATCCCCCGCGGGCGGTGGATATTTTCTTTTATGTGCAACCAAAAACACCTCGGACACTCCAAGAATAAATTCAACGTTGAAGGAGAGAGTCGAATTGTTTTTTCCATCTTATTCTGAGAAAAATTTCAAAGAATCAATAATTACATCTAAATAATTATCTGTATCTTTCTTTTGATTCCCTCCAAAAACAACATTTTCCCATTCCGCCAATAAAACACCATTATCCAGAAGCCGAATATCTTCCTCTAAGACATCCAGGCTTTTATTCTCTCTAATTAATACTACTGATTTACTTAAAAGCGAAGCATAATAATTTAACTTTTCCAATCTTTCTTCACTTTTAATGCAGAGACTCTTGTCTGAGTTGGACTTGGTTCCGAAATAAATTGTTAAACCCCAGCCAACAACAGCCAAAATCAATAAAATAATAATTATAATTTTCACTTTCATAATGTTTTTTTTACCCTGTTAAATCCCGCGTAGCGGAAACTGCAAAGCAGTTATTTAACGGGGTGAATTATATATTTCACCTAATTCTTCTAAGATTTCTAACGGTATTGGTATTGGTCCGCGAACCGGACTTTTGCCCGGATACCGCCAAGCAGTGATGACCTTTGTTTTTCCTCCTTTTAAGTTTGAATACATTGCCCAGATTTCGTAAGTGGGCTTGCCTCGCCGCAGCCGAGAGACGGAGGCGGGCTGCATTACCGCCACAGTTCCTGGCGCAATTCCGAGTTCTTTTCTTTTTGGATTATTTATTACTCTTTTAATGCGATTCTCCGACAGCCGGTAAAACCGCATTTTATCCTTGGAGTGAATTGTCCAAATTATATTCATTACTTAACTTCGTAAGTAATCATTACATTCACTGTTACCTCATTTTCTCCGGTCTGAATATCCGGAGATGCACCGCCGCCGCCAACGCCATATTCTCCTTTGTATAATGGAATTGGATAACCGTAAATATTTTCGGAAAAATTAGTAACTTTACCCAATCTTACTCCTAATTCTTTGGCTAATTTTTCGGCTTTTTTCTTGGCATCAACAATAGCCATTGTCCTGGCTTGCTCTTTTACCTGGTCATCATTTTCCACTCCGAAATATAAAGAATTGACCTGATTAATACCAACATCTACTCCTCCCTGAAGAATGTCTCCTACTTTATCCAAATTTCTTATTTTAATATTCAGGGTCTGAGTAATTTGATATCCGATAATCTGGGGAATCCTGTTGTTTTCATAATTGTATTGCGGATAAAGATTATAATTTGTGGTTTTAATGTCTTTATCTTCAACACCAAAACTCTTTAAAAATTCAATCACCTTATTCATTTTCTTGGTATTTGCCTCTTGGACTGATTTCACCTGACTACCCTGCGTAACCACTGATAAATCTACAAAAGCAATATCTGGCTTAGTATAAACCTTGCCTTCGCCAGTAAAGGTGATTGTATTTTGACTCCCACTACCCTTTCCTGTTTGGCCCTTACCCAAAAACATGAGTGCACCAGAAATAACCATTATCACCATAATTAAAATAACTAAAATGGTAAAAATGGAAAAAATTATCCTGTGCGGCTTGATTTGGAAAAAATCTAACATATGTTTTTATTTACTAATTAATTGTTATCTTTTTAATTATATCATTTTGCTGGATTTTTAGCACTACATCCATACTATTAACTACCTGGCCAAAGGCAGTATAGCGGCCGTCTAAATCCGGCTCATCTTTGGTGGTGACGATAAAAAACTGACTGCCATTGGTATTGGGCCCGGAATTTGCCATAGAAATCGTCCCGACTTTATGCGGAATTGATTTTAGAAGATAATTAAAAGTGTATCCTTGTTGCTGCAAGGCGCTAATTATTTCATCTGCAAGACCCAAGGATTTTGGGTTAATTTCGTCATCAAAAATATATCCCGGACCGCCTGTGCCATCATTATTCGGGTCTTCGTCTTTACTTAATGGGTCGCCTCCCTGGATTATAAAGTCGGGCACTACGCGATGAAATTTAGTTCCATCATAAAATCCCTCTTTGACGAGTTTTACAAAATTATCAACTGTATTCGGCGCAGCATATTTATATAATTCCAGCTCAATATTGCCTTTATCGGTTTCAATAATGGCATTAACTATCTTTTTACCCTTGTTCAAATGGGCAATATAAATAATCGCAACAATAACAATAATCAAGGCCAAAGCAATAACAGAAACAATAATCAGGATTTTCTTTCTTTTCTTCTTTTTTGATTGTTCCTGAAATATTGCTTCTGCTTTCTTCTGTTCTCTGATTTTTTGTATTTTACCCATAATGATCTTGCAAAATTAATTTATGTATTATAATATAATTAAATGAGAGGAGAAAAAATGCCAACAGAAAAAACCTATCCCGACAAAGAAAAAGAAAAAGAAGAACGCGAAAAAGCAGGACACAAAAGAACCGTTGAATGGATTCTTAGCGAGGGAAAGCACACTTTTAATGTCATGGTTGCTCTTTCCGATAACTCGGTGATAACCGTCCCCAATGTTAAAGCAGATACGCCCGAAAGTGCATTGTTCAGGGCGGCGACTATAAAATTGGGGCTGGGAGAACAAAGATATCGCAAAGGAGAGTGCTGGACAAGAGATGAAACTGGTAAAGTGTTCTGCTTTGACGAGGAACCACCCCCTAAAAGCTCTTCGTAGAAAACTTACGAGGAGCCTTCTTTTTTAGGGTAGATTTATATCTAAACTGGCTCGGGGTTCTATAAGCAGTTTTTCCTTTATTCGCTCTCCTCGATGCGTAATTCTTCATATTGATTAATTCTATTGGTAAATTTATTGAAATTATCTACAATTTTAAAAATCGTGATTAAAAAAATAATTACAACCATAATCACAATAGCTAAACTGACCTTGGTTTCAACTTTTAATCCTAAAATATTTCTCATTCTCCCTTGATTACTGCCAAAGGTGTCAGCCGAGCGACCTTTTTTGATAAACCAGCTTGATGGACAACTTCCACCACTTCATCAATATTTTTATATGCTTGCGGCGCTTCTTCGGCAATTCCGCGCATACTATAACATTTTACCAGAATTCCCTTTTTCTTTAAATCATTAATAATTTCCTGTGGAAAAAGATTTCTCGTTGCTGCTGAACGTGACATTGTCCTGCCAGCGCCGTGGCAAGTAGAATACCATGATTCCTGGCCTTTTTCTGTGCCAATTAAAACATAAGAAGCAGTTCCCATTGAACCGGGAATTAAAACCGGCTGACCAGGAAAAGCTCTAGTAGCGCCTTTTCGATGAACTATCACTTCCTTTTCTCCGCCATTAACTTTGTGCTTTTCTATTTTAGCTATATTGTGCGCAACATCATAAACCACGGTTAATCCTGAGTTTGTCGAAGGACCTAAAACTTCTTTCCAGATTCTTCTAATATAATAAGCAATCATCTGGCGATTAGCCCAAGCAAAATTTGCTCCAGCTGACATTGCTTTAAAATATCTTTGTCCTTCACGAGATTTAAACGGCACACAAGCCAATTCCCTGTCTGGTAAATTAATATTATATTTAGCCATTGCTTTCATCATCACTTGGATATAATCAGTGGCGATTTGATGGCCGAGCCCGCGACTTCCAGTATGTATCATTACTACAACTTGATTTTTAAATAATCCGAACTTTTTGGCAGTTTCGTCGTCGAAAATTTCGTCAACTTTTTGAATTTCCAAAAAATGATTTCCCGAGCCGAGCGTTCCGACTTGGTCTCTGCCGCGATTTTTGGCGCGAGAAGAAACTGCTTCTGGGTCTGCTTGTTCTATGACTCCGTTTGATTCGCAATTTTTTATATCTTCTTCTTCCCCATAGCCTTGTTCAACAAGTTTTTTTGCCCCGTGTTTTAAAATTTTATCAAGCGCATCAATACTTAATTTAATTTGTCTTCCCCGACCCAATCCAGACGGCACTTCTTTTTGAATTTCTGTAGCTAATTTATCTAATTGGGGGAGAATATCTTTTTCCGAAAACTCGGATTTTAAAAGTTTCATTCCACAATTGATGTCATAACCAACTCCCCCAGGCGAAATTACGCCCTTTTCTAAGTCCATAGCTGCTACTCCGCCAATGGGAAATCCATAACCTTCGTGAATATCTGGCATTGCCATTGAATAATTTAAAATCCCCGGCAAACTTGCTACATTTATTAACTGTCCAACTGACCTATCTTTAAAAACCTCATCCAACATTTTCTCGCTCACATAAATCCGAGCAGGAACTTGCATCTGCCCAGTTTTTCCTACTTCCCAAAGGTAGTCATTTATTTTTTGGAAACTTGACTTATTTACCATATCTCAATTATACCATTTAATTTCTGTTTTAGTTTATGTGAATCACAATGACTCAAAACCCCCAAATACGATTGAATATTATTCTGATTTATTCTTTTAAACATTCTTTTCTTGGTTTTAGTGCGTAAAACGCGACAATACGGCAAGGTTACGTATCCAAGAAAATCAATTCCCTGATGATGTGTTCTGATTATAATTTTATTTGGGTGTAAAGATAATTTTAAATTATCCCTTAAAAATTCTCTTATCAGATTTATAATCTTTTTTAAATAATCTTTATTTTCATTTAGAATCACAAAATCATCCGTATAGCGAATATAATATTTTATTTTTAATTTATGTTTTACAAATTTATCTAATTCATTTAAATAGATATTGGCAAAATACTGGCTAGTGAGATTGCCGAGTGGGATGCCTTGGTTTTTATCCCCGGAATAAAAACTATTAATTATTTCAGAAATTAACCATAAAAAATCTTTATCTTCTATTCGCTTCTTTAAAATATCAATTAAAATTTTGTGGTCTATATTATCAAAGAATCTCTTGATATCGCATTTTAAAGCATAGAAACCTTTTGTATTGTTTTTGCTTATTGGAAAAGAAAATTTATTTAATCTTTTAATGGCTTTGTGCGTTCCCTTTTTAATGCGGCAAGAATACGAATCAATTATAAAGCTCTTATCATAAATTTGCTCTAAAAACCATGAAACCAGATGGTGAACAATTCTATCACGAACAGTTGCTTTATGAATGTGTCTTAATTTCGGGTCTTGGATATAAAAAGATTGATATTTAGAATGTTTATATGTTTGGTTCTTTAATTCTTGGTATAATTGGAATATGTTATCCTCTAAATTAAATCCAAATTCTTGGACGTCTTTTCTATTCTTCTTCCCTCTTCGAAATTCGTCCCAAGCCAAAAATAAATTTTCTAAAGAAATAATCTCGCGGAAAATATTATGACAAATTTTTATTCCTACAATGCCCCCCCCCAACGGTGTTGAATTGCCAATTTTTCATAAAATTATTGAATTATATGAATTATTTTGCCAATACCTTAAAATTTTTCCAAAAAGAGAAACATTCGGCATTGGCCAGAAATGCGACAATATTCTATTAGAAATATTAGAATTGATTATTATTGCCTCGCAAATTCCTAAAAGCCAAAAACTGGCTTATTTAGAAAAGGCGAGTGTAAAATTAAATGTTCTAAAAATCCTGTTCAGGATAATTAAAAAATTAAAAATCATCGATATTAAAAAATATATTGCCCTGGAAAATTATTGTCAGGAAATCGGGAGAATGCTTGGCGGGTGGATAAAATCAATAAAAACAAATAAATGAAATACCCTCTTTAAAAGGGTATTTCTTACATTAAACAGAGAAAGAAGTGCCGGGAAGAGGCAAGGCCAATGTTGCTGTTGGGCTTGTCATTGTTCCAGTTGTTGACATTGAAGCCATTGGAGTCAAAGTTGCCGAGGTTGACGCGGTTGCCATTAGAATCCACATATTTGTCTGCTTTCATCTATGCCACCAGAAGTTGAATCTTTTTTAAGAAGTCTCCTTCTTGTATTTTATTCCGAAGCAGTCTCTCAACTGCACTCGAGACATCTTCGCTAAAAACAGACAAGAAGTTCAATCTCTGTTCTTCAGAGTCCTTGCGATACTGGTCCGTAAACCTGTATGCATTAGCAAGTTATTTTCATTATATAAAATTTAAAAATAAAAAGAAAGAACCCTTGTCCGTTTCACAACGGTCAAGGGTTCAAACGCTCAAAGATCAAGGTTTCGGGAACTTCCGGGAAGAGGCAAGGCCAAGGCCGCTGCGGGGCTCGCCACTGTACCAGTTGTAGACATGGACGCCATCGGAGTCAAAGCGGCCGAGGCGGACGCGGAGGCCATGAGAATCCACATCTTTACATCTGGCCCACTTGGTAGGATTGAGAAAGATTCCGTTTTTCCGGTAATAGAGAAAGCTTTTCAGGGTTTCCTCTATTGCTGACGGAACCTCGTAATCCGCAGTGAGCATCTGAGTCTGTTGCTGAAAGGTTTTGTCTGTTGAGTTGGGAACAATCTCCAGATGTGTGAGATACCAGCGGAACTGCAGAGTGGTTTTGGCAGCGAATTCCTCGTTCTTGTACCAGGGGTTGTCCGCACGGAACGTCGGCTGACCTGTTCTGGGATGGAGTTCGTAGAGTTTCATTATTGTCAGAGGAACCCCCTTGAACTTTTCCAGCCCTAGATGAGCGAAGTGGCACTCTTTGACAACCTTGCCACATAAGGGGCAGGTTGAATTGAGAATGTCTTCGCCCCACGGAAACTCGCTGATTTTTCGGAGTTGTTTGTTGGAGAAGTTCAGCCCGTAAAAAGCTGACCATTCTTCAACTCCGAAGAAATTCTTACCGAGAATGGCACGGGCGAGTTTTTGGTGGACCGATCCTTCGATACCGCCCCGAAGCATGAATTCCGCCACGCGCTTGGCATAGTCTGGCTCGGAACGAAGACGAGCCAAATGCTCCCCGGTAACGCCACGATCCTGGAGGGCCTTAAGGCTTGCTCCGATTTCCCCGAAACTTGCGGTCCAAAGACCGCCGAACAGCTTTGTGCTTTTCATAGCACACCTCCTGTTTAAAATTTATCTCTTTGTCCCTTTCGAGACTTTAGAGATTTCTTGCTTTTATTTATTTTAAAGGACAAAATCCTTATTTTTATATCTAACTACATTATAGCAAATTGCCGCCTATATGTCAAGTAGTATGGCGGCCTTTAATAATCTGTCTTCATTTTGCTCTATTTTCAATCCGTGATATGTCACGGCTTTGATGTCTTCGCCGAACGATTCAACTTTATTGCCGATCAGTTCGCCTTCCAATTCTTTATCATTGAATTTGCTAAATTTTACATTATTATAAACTTCTTTATTGGCCTGAATCCGATACAAAACCTCACTCAAAAAATCCACCAACAAAGCATTTAAATCTACGGATTTAACTTTAATGTTTCGGATTTCGGATTTCGTGCTTCGAATTTGCGGCTGCAAAACAGCCGCCATACCGCGCATTGCATTTAAAAAAAGTTCTTTTTTTGTTTTGCCAAAGGCTTGAATATGCACATCTGCCGGATGTTCTAAAATCTTATAACCTTTATTTTCCATATAATTTTTGTAGTTCTTCTCTTGCTGTATCTCTATCGTCCCAATGGAACTTTTTATCCCCGATAACCATTGTCTGCTCTGTGCCTTTGCCCAAGATTAAAACAATATCATTTTCCTGCGCCAGAGATAAGACCCTATTAATTGCCTCACGCCTATCTAAGATAATAATTGGTTTTATATTTTTGCATCCAGCTGCGATTTCATCGGCAATTTTTTGTTCTTTTTCATCATAAGAATCCTCATTGCAAATAATAATAATATCCGAGTTTTCCGATGCAATTCTGCCTAACTCCGGTCTTTTCCATTTATCCCTGCCCCCGCCAGCAGAGCCGAATAAGGAAATTATTTTGTTGTGCGGGATTGTTTTCACGGTTTTAAATATTTCTTCAAAAGAATCCGGAGTGTGCGCCAAATCCACAAAAACTTTAAACGGTTTTTCAATAATTGATTCCATTCTCCCGGGAATTTCTTTAATAATTTTTAGCGTATCCACTGCTTTATCTAATTCAACGCCCTGGGACAGTCCAATCGCAATCGCGGCTAAGGCATTATAGAGATTAAATTCGCCTAATAAGAGAATTTTTAAATTGACTTTATCCAGTATAATATCTGCTTTTTGATTTTTAATCGCAAAAGTGTATTTTTTTTCAGCTTTAAATCGTAAGAAATAATTCGCGTTCTCATCATCAATGTTTAAAATGTGGATTTTTTTGGCGATTTTAAATAGCTTTGCTTTGGCAGCGCGGTATTTTTCAAACGAGCCATGCGCTTCAATGTGCTCTGGTCTTAAATTAGTGAAAACTGCGGTCTGAAAATTAATAAATTTATGGCGATATTGCTTAATTCCTTCGGAAGTTACTTCAATTATTGCGTATTTGCAACCATTTTTAAGCATTTTTTCCAAAGCCGACTGAATAAAAAATCTTCCCGGTATAGTCATGTGATATTTATTCATGACTTCCCCCTTGCCATAATTTATGGTCAAGGAAGAAATCCAACCCACCTTATATCCAGCTTCTTGGAAAATTTTTCCCGTTAAAACCACGGTTGTTGATTTGCCCTTTGTCCCAGTAACTCCAATTACATTAAGCTTGCGCGATGGAAATCTATAAATTATAGCGCCAGCCAGCGCCAATAATAAATGGTATGGTGGCTGAAAAAAATTAAAAACAGGACGCGGAATAATTTTTCGCCCAATATCCAATAATTTTTCTAAAAAATTTTTTCTTTCTAACATATCAAATAATTTTTCTTGCAATTTTATATAGTAAATACCAAAATGGCTGAAATATCAAATCGTAAGCTCCGGGGTAGGAAATTTCTCTACCACTAAAGCCGCGTTTAAATCTGGTCACGCCCGGCCATTTTTTTTCGTTTATTCCCCAAAAATCATATTCAATGCATCCGCGTTTTTTCGCTTCTTTTATCTGTTCCCATTGCAGCAAATACGGTGCCATTAAATTTCTATGTTCATAATCCGACGCGCCGTGAAGATAAATACAGGTCTTTTCGTAAAAAACCACTATATTCGCAACGATTATTTTATTATTAAATTCCGCCACAAATAACTCAACCCCCGGAATTTCCAGCATTTTTCTGTAATACTCTTTGGGATAAGAACGAAATCCGTCGCGTTTTACTGTTTGCTCTGTTAATCCCCAAAAATCATCAAAATATTGCTTGCCGCGTTTAATTTCTATGTTTTTTTTCTGCGCCAACTGGATATTATAACGGGTTTTGTAGTGCATTTCACTTAATAATTCCTGTTCGGATTTTGCGATATCTAAAATTATAGTTTTAATTGGCTGGACATTGTGAGATTCTTTGAATCCGAAATTTTTAAACTTAATCTCGTCAATTTCTTCGACTGGTTCAATTTTGAGAAAAATCGCATTTTCTTGTTTAGCGAGTTTTCTAACGTCATCCAAGAATCCTTTTAAACGAGCTTGCCCGCCGAAGTCCGAAGGGCGCAGGCGGGAAGCATAAAGATATCCTTTTTTAAACGGTAAATTATATTTGATTATTCCAACCCCTTCTATCCGCCAAATTTTTCTATTTAATAATTTCTGGAATTCCAGCCAATTATCAGATTGTAAAAACGATTTCATTTTTTGCTTAGCAATTTTAATGCTTCCCTGACTTTATCGCCAACTTCCTTAATGCTATCGGGAATTTTTCTCAATACTTCTCGTGCCTCATAAAGCCGATACCCCAAACTGATTAAGGCGTCTATTGCCTCGCTGTCAGCTCCGGCTTTATCGCCCAATAATTCGCCTCCCGAAACCTTATTTTTTAGCTCTAAAATAATTTTTTCAGCGGTTTTTTTGCCGATTCCCGAAACTTTAGTTAAAATGCTACTTTCTTCGTTGGCAATGGCTTTCTTTATGGTTTCTACTGATGCAACGTTTAAAATGTTTATCGCCCCCCTGGGCCCAATTCCAGAAATGGAAATCAATAACTCAAAAAATTCCAATTCTTTTTGGTTTAAAAATCCATATAAATCCAAAATGTCCTCCCTGACGTGAAGATGAGTGAATAATTTCACTTTGTCTCCTTTTTTCGGCAGGTTTTTGAAAGTGCTGCCAGAAATATAAATCTTATAGCCCACGCCATTAACATCAACTATCGCATACTTATCTGCACTATATTCAATTTTCCCCTCAATAAATCCAATCATATCATAATTCTAACCCTTATTTGACCTTAAATCAATAATATGATAATATGGCTTTAATATGCCAATTACTAAATCTGCGAAAAAAGCATTAAGACAAAATAAGAGGCGAAGAGAAAGAAATCTTCGTCGGCTTGATGTTTTAAAAAACACAATCAAAAAAATCAAAAAATTAGTTGCCGAAACTGAAAAAGCCGCCTCGGAAGGCGAGCTTCGCCAAAGGCGAGAAGAAGCCTTAAAACTTCTTCCGATAACCTACAAAGCAATCGATAAAGCCGCAAAAGCCGGCATAATCAAGAAAAACAACGCGGACAGGAAAAAATCCAGATTAACGAAATTGATTTCTAAATCTTCACAATAAACGATTCTAACGCGGTTTGGATATCTGTTTTCCCGAACTTTGATTCAAAATCTATTGTCATTAACTTATGATAGATTTTTTTTAAATCTTCAAAAGTAAAATTCTTTGCCTGTTGAGTGGTTTTTTTAAAAACAAACGGGTGTAAGCCGAGCTTATCAGATGGCTTGGCAGATTTTACCTTAATCAAATTCCTGAATTGATAAACAAACATTGAAAGCAAATAATGTTCGTCCGCCCCTTTTTCTATGTGCCGACTAAACAACATCATTGCTTTTACTTTGTTTTTATAACCAATTGCATCAATCATTTCAAAAATGTTTAAATCAATTTCTGGCCTAACAAATAACTCGATGTTTTCGGTCTTTATGGTTTGGTTGTAGGCGAGCAACTTATTTAATTCATTGCTCAACCGCCAAAGATTATTACCAGCATATTCAATTAATTTATCAATTGCTTGGCTATCGATTTTCCCGTCCTGTTGTGTCACATAATCTTTAACCCAGTTTCTTAATTGTAATTTTCCCAATGGCTTGAATTCTTTACATTCCGCCGATTTTTTTAAATATTTGAACAACTCGCTTTTAGCATCGATGTCTTCTGTCCAAAAAACAACCATAATATCTTTATCGTTCTCTATGCTTCGCTTTTTTAAAAATTCCAATATCTCTTTCTGAATTTCCTGGTTTGAAGAAAATATATTTTCAATAATCATTAATTTTTTCTGGCCGAACATTGAAACTGTGTCGGCTGTTTGCCGCAATTCCTTAAAAATCTCAATTTCTTTGTCACTGGCATCAACTCTAATAAAATCAAGCCAATCTGCGTTGGCCTGCCTGCCGGCAAGGCAGGTTTTTTTATTTTCCTCAACAATTTTCCTCATCTCTTCTTTCGACCGATATGTATCTTGTCCGTATAAAAATATAATCATAATATTTCCCACTTAACTTCTGTGCTTGGCTCGACAATTTCTATCCAGATTTTGCCGGGCATGAATTCGATTTCTTTGCCTCTGTTGTCTAAAAATGTAAGCTTTGACTTACTGTAGGTCCCTTCTTTTTTCCAAAAGCCCTTAATTTCCTCGCCATTCTGATAAACAATCGTCTCGCCTTCGCCTTCAACATCAACTTCATTATAATCCGGCGGTTCAATCATCCGCGATTCTGTACGCATAATCACAATTACGCTTGCCTCTGCCTGATTACCATTATTTTTATCAATTTCTCTTTGATTGTCGCGCCATCTGCGATAAACATTATCTTCTTTATCGTAATCATAATAAACCTTGAAATGCCCGCCATAACCAATTACCAGTTTCCCGTTGGTTTGAATTTTTGATTCGGATTTTTTCAAATGCAAGTATCCCGTAAATTTATTTTCCATCCGATAACCCAATTTTTCTGCTGCATTAATTAATCTTTCCAAAGAACTGAACCCATTATGCGGCATAGGAATTCCGGATTTCTGCCAATAAGCATTGTAAGGGTTTTTCATCGCGTCAATATTATCAATAATTCCTTTATTCAGCTGGTCATAGGCAAAATGCGAACCACCCCAATGAGCATAAATTACATCCAACCCCAATGCTATTGGAATATAATCGTGCCGCGCGCTCCTAACTGAACCGATTTCATCTGGTATTTCGCATTGGTAAACAGCCATTATTCTGGTAATACTGCCGGTAATTACCGGCATTTCAACAACCATATCTGCCTGACTGATTCCTGATAAGGGCCGAGTTACTGGATCTGTTGCCAGCATTACCGCAATCGGCCTACGATTATAATTTTCGCATTTTAAGCCGGTAATCGGACTAATTCCATTTTTATTTTCTTGTTGATTATTGTTTTGGCTATTATTGCCGATACTTACACTTCTATTCCCTAGTTTCCAAAATAAAAATCCGGCAACAGCTAAAATTATCACAACTATCAGAATTATTTTGATTTTTTTCATATTTACTTCTGACAACTTGAACAAAAATAAGTGCCGCGACCACCTAAAGCAATTCTTTTAACCTTATTGCCGCACTTAAAACATTTTTCTCCTTCGCGGTCGTAAACCCGATGATATTCTACATATTCTCCTGGCTTACCAGATAATTGCACGTATTGGTCAACCGAAGAACCTTTATGTTGTATTGCGTCAGACAATACTTTTTTTATTTGTTCAAATAATAAATCCTTTTCCTTGTCTGATAATGAGCTCGCCGGCCTTACGGGATTAATTCTTGCCCGAAACAATGATTCATTGGCATATAAATTACCGATTCCGGAAATAAATTTCTGGTCCAGTAATAAAACCTTGATTTTGGTTTTCTTGTTTGCCAACAATTCCTTAAATTTATCAGCATTGATGTCAAACGGTTCTGGCCCAAGTTCTTTAATGAATTTTAAGTTGCGCCAATCATCAACTATTCTTAATTCGCCAAAAAGCCGCGTATCGTTAAAATCCAGTAATTTTCCGTCGGACAATTTAAAACTCACTCTGCTCATTTTTCCATTCCCCGGATAAATGAGCTGTCCGGTCATTTTCAAGTGAATGGTCAAAGATTTTCCCGAAGGCCGCGTTTGACGCGGCGAGGATAATTCTAAAATCAAGAGTTTTCCTCTACGAATTATATTTTTAATTGTCGTGTTTTTTAGTTCCGCAACAAATTTTTCCTTCTTCGGCTCTCTGATTACTTTCGCGTTATTTACAACCACGCCAATAATTTTTTTATTGACGATTGCTTTATCTAATTCTTGTTTAATTGTCTCCACTTCCGGTAATTCAGGCATGGAACAAATTTAAAATTAAAAGTCAAAAATTAAAAATTATAAAAGAGTTTGCTGTTTAGAAATTTCTGGCTCCTTGGGAGCTTCTCCGCCGGATAAACGTCTTAATAGTGTATGGAAGCCCAGTTCTTCGAATAATTTTTTAACTTTTTCTAAATCAAAATGATTTTGCCAGTCCAACTGCTTTAAATCAATTTTAACCGGAACCTTAAGACGAATTGTTGCCAAATTTTTACTGAAAAATGCCATTTGCTTGTCTGTTTTTAGTTTTTCGGCAACAGTTTTACTCTTTACCCTGTTTATATTTTTATATAAATTCTCCAATGTCTTGAATTCTTTTAATAATGAGGTTGCGGTTATCTCGCCAATTCCTTTAACTCCCGGAATATTGTCTGATGGATCGCCGCGCAGGGCCTTGTAATCAATCATTTGGCTGACTTTTAAGCCGTATCTATCCTCGACTTCTTTCTCGCCATAAATCACTGTGTCGCTCAAACCTTTTTTCATTGTATAAACCCTTATATTGTCATCAATCAATTGCAATGTGTCCAAATCGCCGGTAATAATCAGGATATCTATTTTTTTATTGGTGTATTTTTTCGCCACTGTGCCGATAATATCATCTGCCTCAAACCCCTGTTTTTCCAAAACCGGAATTCCAAAAGCATTAAGCACGTCTTTTGTTTTCGGGATTTGCTCATAAAGTTCGTCCGGAGTTTTTGGCCTTTTGGCTTTATACCCTTCGTATTCAATGTGCCTGAAGGTCGGTGCGGCCAAATCAAAAGCAGCTGCCATATAATCCGGCTTCAATTCATTGATTACCTTGATTAAAACCGAAGAAAATCCATAAACAGCATTCGTAAGCTCGCCCTTACGATTAGTTAAAGGCGGAAGCGCGTGAAACGCCCGATGTACCAAGGCATTCGCGTCAATTAAAACTAATTTTTTCATGAAATTTTTATTTTCCTTTCATTTTTACCCAATATTTCAAACTTTATCCAAATCGTATTTTTCGGTAAAATTTTGCGAATCTTTTCTGCCCACTCAATCATGATGATGTTTTTGGGAATGGAAATAATTTCCTTAAAATCCAAATCCAGCACGTCTTTGGAGTTTTTAATTCTATAACAATCCAGGTGGTATAAGTTTTTATAATTTTTCATCAAAACAAAGGTTGGGCTGGTAATTTTTGCCTTAATCCCTAATCCTTTGGCAAATGCCTGGATAAAGGTGGTTTTGCCTGCGCCCAAATTACCAACCAATCCAAAAATAAGGGTATGCTTTAAAATTTTCCGCCTCCGCCGAGCTGCCTCCTTCGCCGAAGTAGCTTTGGCTACGAAGGCCGAGTCGGCGAGACAAGCCCTAGCCAATAATTTGGCCAGTTTTTCTGTTTGTTGCTGATTTTCGAGGATGAATTGCCCCATACAACTTAATCTTATCAGTTTTTTAATAATTTTTAAAATGAATTTGCCCCGCCGATGGCGGGCAAGCTTGCAAAATTAATAGTTTTAGAATAAGATAAAAACATGGCACTAAAAGATAAAGACCAAAAACAAAAAACAGACATTAAGCTTCAGCAGCTTCGACGAGAAAGCGAAGAACAAAGAGCTAAAGACCTAGCTATTAAGCTAGGTTTTCCTTATTTTGATTTAAGAATTTCCACCGTTAATGAGGGGGCTTTGATTCTCGGCATTGAAGAAGAGGCTCACAATGCCCAAGCCGCGATTGTTGAAAAAAAACAAAACGAACTTTATATTACTGTTTTAGACCCCACCAATGAAACCACTAAAGCATTTATCAAAAAATTGGAAAATCAAGGATACCAGACAAAAATTATTATTACATCCCAAAGCAATCTAAAGAGAATTTGGGATAAATACAAGAGATTAAAAATAAAAAAGACGGAAATCACCAAAGAAGCGGAAATCAGCGCTGAGGACCTGAGGAAAATCCAAATTGAAATCAAAGACATCAAGGATTTAAAAGATAAATTAAGCCAGGCAAATCTTTCTACTACCCAAATTTTAAATATTATTATGGCTTCCGGATTAAAACTGGGGGCGTCTGACGTGCATTTTGAGAATGAGGCAGAAGGAGTAACCAGGATAAGGTTCAGGTTGGACGGAATTCTACAAGATGCAACCGATATTCCTTCTTCGGCTTATCAACTTCTGCTTTCCAGAATAAAAATTCTTTCTGAATTAAAATTAAATGTCCATAATGTGCCGCAGGATGGAAGATTCAGTTTTTCCTCCGACAATAAAGATATAGAAATCAGAACCTCAATAATCCCAGCTGATTATGGCGAGAATATTGTCTTAAGAATTTTAGACCCGAAAACCATTAGCTTAAAATTAGAGGATTTGGGAATTCAGGCTTATGATTACAAGTTTATTGAAAATGAATTAAAAAAGCCCAATGGGATGATTATTACCACTGGACCCACTGGCTCTGGTAAAACAACGTTGCTATATGCGTTTTTGAAAAAAGTTAATGATCCGGGACTAAAAATAATTACCCTTGAAGACCCGATTGAATACCATGTAGAAGGAATAGAACAAACTCAGGTTGAAGCTGAAAAAGGATATACCTTTGCTGGCGGGTTGCGTTCTATATTGCGCCAAGACCCAGACATAATCTTGGTTGGCGAAATCAGAGACAAAGAAACAGCTGAAACTGCGATTAATGCTGCTTTAACTGGCCATTTGGTATTTTCTACCCTACACACCAATGATGCTGCTGGCGCAATTCCGCGCTTAGTGGATATGAAAGTCAATCCAACCATGATTCCGCCTGCTTTAAACTTGGTTATTGCCCAAAGATTGGTGAGAAGGATTTGTCCGAAATGCGCAAAAGACATTACTCCAGACAAAGAAACAATGGAAAAAATAAAGGACGGATTAAAAGGTTTACCCGCCCGAGCCAGCTCGTTAACTCGCATGGCAGGCGGGCCGGATTTTAAAAATATAAAAATCCGGCAAGCATCTCCGCAGGGATGCCCGTACTGCAATTTTACTGGCTACAAAGGAAGAGTCGGGGTTTTTGAGCTGTTTATTATTGACGATGCAATGGAAAAAACCATTTTGAAGACCCCGTCAGTTGCTGAAATCAAAGAAACCGCGATTAAGGTTGGAATGGTAACAATGAAACAGGATGGATTATTAAAATTATTAAATGGGATTACCACAATAGAAGAAGTGGAAAGGGTATTGGGAATTTAAAAATCCTTCCCAATAACCTGCAGGCAAGTGACATCGGCTTAGGATCCGAAGTTTAGAATATTTCCGAGGAATACTACAGCTTTGCCTCAACAAGGAGGGAACCAGAATATCCTAAACTAAGAAATATTCCAAAGGGTAAATTTATATAATAAATTGGTTACCCTTATTGCCTGCAGATTATTAGGAAGGACTATACAAGCATTATAGCAAATTACTTAACACTTGTCAAGTCCGAATGTTCCATGCATACAAATCCCAAAGAACAAAACGAAGATCAGATATTAGATAAAACCCTCAGACCATATACGTTTGAGGAATATTTTGGTCAAGAAAAAATCAAAAAAAATCTAAAAGTCCTTTTACAAGCAGCAAAACAGCGCAGCGAATCAGTAGAGCATATTTTATTATACGGCGGCTCTGGACTGGGAAAAACCACCTTAGCGCATATTATTGCCAAAGAACTGGGCGCGAATATCAAAATTACCTCTGGCCCGGCAATTGAAAGAATCGGGGACTTGGCTTCTATTCTCACTAATCTGGAAAAGGGCGATATTTTATTTATTGACGAATGCCATCGCTTAAATAAATTGATAGAAGAATATTTATATCCGGCAATGGAAGAATTTTCCTTGAATATTATTATCGGCAAAGGTCCGTCTGCGCGCAGCATTCAATTGGAATTGCCGCCGTTTACTTTGATTGCTGCCACCACCAGAATCAGTTTGCTTTCCTCTCCCCTGCGCAACCGCTTTGGCGCAACTTATCATCTTGATTTTTATGAACACAAAGATATTGAAAATATTTTAAAACGCTCAAGCAAGATTTTAAATATTGAAACCGACGAAGGAGGGACAGAAGAAATCGCCAAAAGAGCAAGAAGAACCCCGCGAGTGGCAAATCGCCTATTAAAAAGAGTCAGGGATTTTGCCCAGGTCCACGGCGAAGGGAAAATTGATAAAAAAATTGCCGAAGAGGCCCTGACAATGTTGGAAATTGACGATTTGGGGCTTGAACCAGTAGATAGGTTGATTATATCAACTATTATTGAAAAGTTTAATGGCGGGCCAGTTGGGCTGGAAACCATTGCTGCTGCCACATCTGAAGAAAGAGACACGATTTGTGATATTTACGAACCCTATTTGATGCAACTCGGCTTTCTCGCTCGCACTCCCCAAGGCCGCGTCGCCACCCCCGCTGCATATAAACATCTTGGATTAAAATCTGCTAAAGATATTCAGAAAAAGTTAATAGAGTAAATTGAGAGCACAGAAAACAAAATAGCCCAGCAATGGGCTTTTTTAGTCGGCGACTGGATTATCAGCCCAGGGCTGATCCGCCTCGGGCGGAGAATCCGGCTGGCTTTAATATAAATAAAAAGGCGGCTTCGTCTTGCGACGGGGTGCCGCTGGACCCCTTTGTTGTTCAGCTCGTTTTCTTACGAGCCAGATACTCCCTGCCTTTGCCAACATCCGTGTTGATCGGCACGTTCTTGGCGCAAAGCGGACATTCCGCTTCGTCCCACGCGTCGAGCTTGACATTGACAAGCGCAAAGAGCTTCGGCGGATCTGCCACGTCTTGTGGCGTGATTCCTCCACGATTACAGAGAACGCCGAGACCGACGATGTTACCACCGAGAGCGCGAGTTGCTTCGATGACTTTCTTCGCCGATCCACCAGTAGTAAGAACATCTTCCACCACTAAGACGTTTTTCCCAGCCACGATTTTGTCGTAGCCCCGCTTGATGACGAAAGTGTCACCATCTTCCGCTTTCTCGGCATAAACGCCGAACACTTCGCGTCCGGTGATTTTCGAGAGATGATGAGCCGTCCACTGCGAGAGGATTACGCCGCCGATAGCCGGAGCGATGACCACTTCCACGTCGTCGTCTGCGAACTGCTCGGCAATTCCTCGGCACAAATCCGATGTCTCTTTGGTGTGCGGATACACCGCGTCCTTATTGACATAAGCTGTGCCGTGCAGGCCGGAAGTGTAGACGATATGGCTGTCTGTGATTATTGCGCCGACTTTACTGAGTACTAAGTTACTGAATAGTCGCAAGCATTCTTGTTCGTTCATGTTTTCACCTCCTTTTACAGAACCGAACTGATTTCTTCCGCGATTTTCTTTGCCGCGTCTGCGGGTGTTCCGATTTCCGCCGGCGGCTTGGTGATCGGGCGACCGATAACCAGAGCCGTTGCGCCGGCTTTAACTGCTTCCGCCGGAGTCATGGTTCGTTTCTGATCTCCTGCGGCTGCCCAAAGAGGCCGCACGCCAGGCGTGACAACCAGGAATCCAGGCTGACAGTAGTTACGTATCGCTTCGATTTCTTTAGGCGAAGCAATAACGCCGTCTAAGCCACACTCCTGCGCTAGCCAGGCAAGATGTCTTACAGCAAGACGCTCGATACGGTCTTGTTCAATTTGCTTTTTTTCTTCAGGATCTGCGATGTTTAGTTCATCATAAATCCCCATTTCTGCCAGATCTTTGTGATCGAGGCTTGTCAGAAGTGTTACGCCCAGAATAACCGGACGCTTCTCGTTCCCACAAACTTCCTCAACGGCGTGCTTTGCCGCTTTCATCATCGCAGAGCCGCCGAGACAATGGACATTGAACATCTTTACGCCCATTTTGGCGACTACTTTTGAGACGCCGGCTACTGTGTTCGGAATGTCGTTGAACTTACCATCAACAAACACCTGACCGCCGAGCGAATGAACGAACTTGACGACCTTGGGAGCTCCCACGGCCGTAAGCAACTCCAGCCCGATCTTAAAGCACCCGACGTACGAAGCAAGGCTTTCCACGAGAGATTTCGCCTTGTCCAAACTGTCCACATCCAGAGCCACGATAATTCTGTCCTTTACTTCCATGAGAAAAACCTCCTTTATTTGGTTTTAAGAACAATAGCCAAACCCTCCTTTGATTTGGCTATTTCATATTATATTAATAGCAACAAGAAGTCAAGAAATTTTTGGTTGAAGAATAAAATGGATTAAAATCTGTTTAATTTGATAAATAAAAAAGTGGCTTCGTCTTGCGACGTGGTGCCACTGGACCACTTGGTTGTTCAATTCACTTTCTCGTCTTTTCTGATAAATAGATTCGGCCGCCAAGGATACTTGAGAAACACTGAGCCAAAACTGATCGCCTTGGCTCCCAGATCACGAAGATTGGCGATATCCTCAAAATTCCAGACACTCGGGCCAATGACGGGAACCATTGTCATTTCCGACAATTCCTTCACTAACTTCCAAGTGTAGGGTTGGACAACCTTGCCCGACACGCCTCCTCCTCCAAGATGAACGAGTGGACTGCGTTGTCCCGGAAAGACTACTGGCCATGGTACGCTGTTGATGGAGAATGCTTCAGTAAGGCCTTTGACCCCATCGACGATGTTTCTTATGTCATGAACCACGGAAAGTTTAAGGATAACCGGAAAGCGGCTGATTGATTTGACCACCTCGCAACTCTCAATAATTTTCTCCGTATTCACAAGTAAGTCGTCTCTGGTATTAGGACAGGAAGCGTTGATTTCTATCCCTACCAGGTCGAAGTCATTGAGCATTCCCATCATCAAGGCTAGTTCCTTTGGTTCACCAAGTATTGAACCCATCATTGGCGCTTTGCTGGAATTGATGCGTGGCCCAATCTCACGGCACCACCATTCAATACCAGGGTTAGTTAATCCGACTGCGTTGAGCGTTCCGCCAGATATAAGGCGGATACACCCAAATGGATTGTACCAACGAAGATTGCCCCGACGAGGTTTGAGAGTGAGCGTCTTGATAACCGTTGTAAAAGCGGTTTCGTCAAGAAGCCCAATCCACCTAAGGGGCCGTTCCCAAGGCCACCCCAAGCCATCGAAAGCCAACGCACCACTGGCGGCCATGTACTTAAAAACGTGGCCATTGGAAAGTCTTATCATATTCTTACCTCCCTTGTTTGATTTTAAGAGCAAATTAAGCCAAATTCTCCTTGAATTTGATTTGACTAATTTTAGATTATATTAATGGCGATAAAAAGTCAAGAAATCGCCTTCGCACAATACTATAATCCAGTGAATCGATGTTTTATTTTAACAAGATTTTGTATACAATATAAGTAAGAGCGAATTGGATTAATAAAATTAATTTAATTGAAATATATGAAAAAATTATTTTTGAAAATAACTATTTTAGTTGTTCTTTTTTTAATTCCAAAAATGGTTTTTGGAAATGTGGTGATAAATGAAATTATGTATGACCTGCCAGGTCCTGATGGTATCGACAGTCAACACACGCATTCTCGTGAATGGATCGAAATAAAAAATATCTCAACTGATGAGGTTGATCTTAAAAATTGGAAATTTAATGATGGCTCTAATCATATTTTGAATGAGCCCCCAAAAAATGGCGGACAAGGATCTTTAATAATTCCGCCCGGGGAATATGCGATTCTATCGGATATGGCTGATATCTTTTTACAAGATCATCCGGGATTCAGTGGTACGGTTATTGATACAGTTATGAATCTAGGCCAACAAAAAGATACAACTTATATCTTAAAAATATTAGATCCTGAAAATGCTCCTATTGATGTGGTCTCATATAATATAAGTCTTGGCGCTAACGGCAATGGGAGGTCATTACAAAGGGAAAATCCCAATGGGACTACTTGGGGAAGCGGAAATCCGACGCCAGGGGCATTAAATAATATCTCCCCAGAGGAGCCTACCTCGACATCAGAAGAATCAACACCAGAGCAACCCGAACCCCCTTTAATGCCAACAGGAACTAACAATCCCCCGATTGCTGATGCGGGTGATAATATTATTGGATTTGTCAATCAGGAAATTGAATTTGACGGAACCCAATCGTCTGACCCGGATAATGATGAACTGGCTTATGCTTGGAACATGGGCGACGGAAAATTAATTGAAAAACCGGAATTTAGTTATAAATATATGTATCCTGGCACTTATTTGGTAACGCTGATGGTTTATGACGGCCAATATTATGTTCTGGATACGATTACTGTAAAAATCCAGGCAGGCCAGATTACGATTAATGAATTTCTGCCCAGTCCAGACGGCACAGACGAAGAAAATGAATGGATTGAAATTTATAATGACTCGGGTGAAATTGTTAATATTTCCGACTGGCAATTGGATGATGCAACAAGTGGCAGCGCGGCTTTTATGTTCCCTGAAAATACTTTAATCGCGCCGAAAAGTTATTTGGTTTTTTCGCGACAAATTACCGGTATTGCTTTAAATAATGATAAAGACAGCGTGCGCTTGCTTTTACCTGAGGGCGTAGTATTTCAGGAAATAAATTACGAAAAACCGATGACTGGAAAATCATCGGCTCGCTCTGCTGAAGGATTTGTTTGGGCCACACCAACGCCCGGAATGGCAAATATTATCAATCCCTCGAATGCCTCGGGATTGATAAACAAAAATTTTGTTTATCAACAACCAATCAAACCCGAAACCACCAAACAATCCTCGGAAGATTATGTAATAAATTATCAAAATGCCAATCAGCCCGAGATTGAAGGAGGATATGAAACCATAACCAAAACCGACGAACTAGCATCGGTCAAACCGATCTCTTCCAATTCGAATCTGATTAATCTAATTCTACTCATTCTTGCCATAATTTTCGGCTCGGCATTTATCGGACTATTATTAATAAAATTCCGCAAAAAATTCACTTGACCTTATTAATAAGTTCTGCCAAAATTTAAATGTATGTCAGGACACAGCCATTGGGCGGGAATTAAACACAAAAAGGGAATAACCGATCAAAAACGCGGCAAAATTTTTAGTAAAATGGCTAAAATTATTGAAATCGCTGCGCGCAAGGGCGGAGACCCAAATATGAATCCTTCGCTGCGCTTGGCTATTGAAAAAGCGCGGTCAGTGAATATGCCCAATGACAATATTGAACGGGCAATCAAAAAAGGCAGCGGCGAAAACAAAGAGGAGCAATTAGAAGAAATCACTTATGAAGCATATGGCCCGCACGGCGCTGCTCTAATTATTGAAGTAATAACCGATAACCGCAACCGGACTATTTCCGAAATAAAGCACATCCTTGCCACTTTCAATGGTAAATTGGCTGAAACTGGCAGCGTAAAATATCTTTTTGACCGCAAGGAAGGAGAATGGATTCCAAAATATTCAATGGACATTACCGACGAGAATACCAAACAACAATTAGAAAAACTCTTTGAAGCCCTGGACGACAATGATGATGTAAACGAGATTTACTCAAATATAAATCTCTAAAATTAAAAATAAAATACCAAAAATAAAAGATTTTTAACTTTTGATTTGTGTTTTTTATATTTTATATTTAATATTTTATTTTATGATTATTTTGGGTATTGATCCAGGGACAGCAATAATTGGATTTGGTTTGATTGAAAAAAACAAATCTAATCTACGATTGATAAAATACGGATGCATTAAAACATCCGCTAATTTATCTACGGCTGAAAGATTAAATGTTTTACACAAAGAATTGGGCTCTTTACTAAAAAAACACAAGCCCGATATTGTAGGAGTGGAAGATATTTTCTTTTTTAAGAATTTAAAAACCGCAATTAAAGTCAGCCAAGCAAGAGGAGTGATTTTATTAACCATTGCCAAGGCAGGAATACCAGTTGCTGAATTCACGCCCCTGCAAATAAAACAGGCAGTTGCCTGTTATGGCAGAGCGGAAAAAATCCAAGTCCAAAAAATGGTCAAAACCCTTCTTAATCTAAAAGAAATCCCCAAGCCAGATGATGCAGCTGATGCTTTGGCTGTAGCAATCTGCTGCGGCAATACAACCAGATTTCAATGTGAATAAAGCGCCTTGACCAAGTCTGACTTGGCTTGACAAGGCATTTTCTATGCTTATAATAAGCCCTATACCCTCTGAAATAGAGGAAAAGGTCGCTTCATAATTGACCCATTAATACTAATTATTAATTAAGATTAAGATATGGCTTACATAAACGATGAATTAGAAAAAGAAGGAGAAGAAGAAAAAGAAAAAGAGGATGATGGATTAGAGCCCGAAGAACCAGATACAGAAGAAGAAAACACGGAGGAAGAAGAAAAAGAAGAAGAAAAAGAAGAAGAAGAATAATAATAATAATTACTAAAACCCCGCAGCTGCGGGGTTTTAGAATCTTGTCAATTAAGGTTAATTGATTTATGATGATTATATACCTATGCCGAAAATTGAATCATATTATACAAAAAATAAAAATAAATTTCTGACAAAGCTCGGATTGTTTTTTTTAAAGCTCGGCCTTCCAATTTTGGTTTGGCTGTTTATTTTATTTTTTATTATAGTCATCGGGGTTTTTGCTTATTTTGCAAAAGACCTGCCGAGCCCCCAGAGTTTAACCGAACGCCAGGTGACCGAATCAACAAAAATTTATGACAGAACCGGAAAATTTATTCTCTACGATGTGCATGGAGAAGAAAAAAGAACAGTTATTCCTTTTGAGGAAATCCCTCAATATTTAAAAGATGCTACGATTGTTGCCGAAGACAATGATTTTTACCATCATTTTGGTCTTGATTTTAGAGGAATAATCAGGGCTTTTCTTGCTAATTTGCGTGGCAAACAAGTAAGTCAGGGCGGTTCAACTATTACTCAGCAATTTATTAAGAATGCCATCCTTACTTCAAAAAGAACGCTTGGCAGAAAAATTAAAGAAGCAATATTGGCTATTGAAATGGAAATAAAATATTCCAAAGATGAAATTCTTAATTTTTATCTCAATCAAATTCCTTATGGCTCTAATGCTTATGGAATAGAGGCAGCTGCACAAACATTTTTTAATAAAAGAGCCAAGGATTTAACGCTCGCAGAAAGCGCTCTTTTATCTGCCCTAACCAAAGCGACTACTTATTATTCTCCTCATGGCTCGCATCTTGACGAATTAAAATCCCGGCAAGAATATATTTTAGAAAGAATGTACAAACTTGGATATATCAATAAAGAACAATTTGAGCAAGCAAAACAGGAAAAACTTACTTTTGCTCCGCCCGGAAGCAGCGTAAAAGCACCTCATTTTGTAATGTATGTGAAAGAATATTTAGAAGAAAAATACGGCAGGGACTATATTGAAACAGCTGGGCTTAAAGTTTATACAACTTTGGATTGGGATTTGCAACAAATTGCTGAAAAAGCAGTAAAACAAGGCGCGGAAACCAATGGGAAAAAATATAATGCCCAAAACGCTGCTTTGTCGGCTATAGACCCCAAAACCGGCCAAATTTTAGCCATGGTGGGCTCTAAAGATTACTGGGCAGAATCTTTTCCTAAAGGATGCACGCCCGGGAAAAATTGTCTTTTTGAAGGGAACACAAATGTAACCATTAGACCACGACAACCCGGTTCTTCGTTTAAGCCATTTGTCTATGCTCGGGCATTCCAAAAAGGATTTACCCCCGATACCATTGTTTTTGATTTAAAAACCGAGTTCAATCCCAATTGTTCGCCCGACGCAATCCAAGAAAAAGACCAATACGGCTTAGAATGTTATCATCCTAAAAATTATGATGGGAAATTTAGGGGTCCAATTTCCCTAAAGGAGGGACTTGCCCAGTCCCTAAACATACCATCAGTAAAGGTCCTTTATCTGGCTGGGGTCAACGAAACAATCAATTTGGCACAAGACATGGGAATAGAAACATTAAAAGACCGTTCCCGTTATGGGCTTTCTCTGGTGCTGGGCGGAGGAGAGGTTAAGTTATTGGAAGAAACTGCCGCCTTCGGTGTGTTTGCCACAGAAGGAATTAAAAACCCAATAGAGGCAATTTTGAAAATAGAAAACAATAAAGGGGAAATAATTGAAAAATATCAAAGTAGGCCCCAAAAGATTATCGAGCCCCAAATTGCCCGTTTAATTTCTGACATTTTATCCGATGACAATGCAAGAGCTCCGATATTTGGCCAAAAATCCAATCTCTATATAGAAGGAATTCCGGTTGCGGCAAAAACCGGAACCACTCAAGAATACCGCGATGGCTGGACAGTCGGCTACACACCCTCTTTAGTTGCTGGTGTTTGGACCGGCAATAATGACAACACTCCAATCAATAGAGAACCAGGAGTAATTATTGCTGCCCCCATCTGGCATGAATTTATTAAAAAAGCATACCAATTTAAAAAAGAAAATCGGCCCAAGGCCGATCAGCCTCGGGCTGATTATTTTGATTTACCAGGTCAGCCAGATGAATTTATTAAGCCAGACCCAATTATAACAGATAAAGATATTTTAAATGGAAAATTTATTAATGAGCTACGAGCAAAAATAGACAGAATTTCAGGAAAATTAGCCACCAATCTTACGCCTCCGGATTTAATCGATGAAATAATCTACCCTCAAATCCATTGTATTTTATATTATATTAATAAAGACGATCCTCAAGGAGAAAACAATAGCAGAGACGATCCCCAGTTCCAAAACTGGGAACAACCTGTTTTAAACTGGATAAACACCCTGGAAAATGGTCATATTTATAATCAAAACCCACCACAGGAATATGACGATGTTCATGTGCCGGGTTATTAGTGGGGGCCGGATCGCTTTTTTGTTTTGTGATTTTTCCGGCTCTTTTTTTTAATAACATTCTTATTCTTCTGGTTATCATCTCCCCAGTTTTTAAATCGTTTTAGAAGAACGGATTTAATATGGAACATATTATAACTTAATCGGCATTACAATGTAGGTAAAATCACTCTCTCCATCTGGCCTGATAATTCCAGGGCTGAATCCTCCGTTAAAACCAATAACTACTTTTTCTGCGTCGATACTACTTAAACCGTCTAATAAATATTTGTGATTAAAGATTATTTCCAAGTCCTTCCCCTTTATTTCGGCCTCTATTTCTGAGGAGTTTTCACCTAATTCAATATCTTGAGAAAAAACTTCAATAATTGATTTTTTAGAATCAATTCTTAGTCGAATATCGTTTATCTTGCTGCTGAAAAGGCTTCCTACTTTAACAATTTTAACCAAATCCTCTCTTTTCACTATGGTGGTGGTTTCAAATTGTTTGGGTATAAGTTGCTGGTAGTTGGGATAATTACCTTCAATTAATCTGGAAATAATTTGCGTTTCGGGTAAATTAAATAAAATTTGGTTATTGTCAATGCTGATTTCAAGATTCTCTTCTTCTTGATTTGAAATAATCCTAATTAATTCTTGAATTGTTTTGTAGGGAATAATAACTGAATTTATGCCACCTTTCTTGTTTTTGCTGTTTTTTATGCTTAATATTTTCTCCCCCAATCTAAAACTGTCGGTAGCCACAAATTTTATTTTGGTTTCATTACTAAAATCAAAAAACACGCCGGATATTTCTGGTTTAATATCGGACATTGCCACAAAATTAACAATTTGTTCCAAGCATTTTTTAAATTTAAAAGAGTTGATTTCTAAAATCGGCTCATTCTTAATTTTGGGAATTATAGGAAAATCCTTAGCATCAAATCCCTTGATAAATGATTTATAATTTTCGCATTTTAGATAAATTATATTGTTTTTGACATTTATTTCTATCTTTTTATTGGGTAGGTTATTTATAAAATTAGTTAAAATTTTTGCCGGCACAGTGATACTGCCTTCTTTTTCTATTTTACAGGATATTTGACTGGTAATGGCCATTTCCAGATCGGTTGTTGATAATTTCAATTGTTTTCTCTCTATATTTAAAAAGATATTATTCAAAATGGGCAGGGTTAAATTTTTACCCGTAATATTTTGGACTACATTAAGTCCCCTTTTTAAATTTTCTTGAAGGCAAATAATTTTCATATTAATAAATTTAATTATATTTATAATTTAATTATTATTATAGGTTTTATTTTTTAAGCTAACTAATAAAAATTAGCTTTAAAATCAATGAATTATTTGGGGGAAATTAAGGGATAATAATTTTATAATATGTTAATAAATTTATTGTGTTTTTATGTTATCTTGAAATAATTAACAAATTATCCCTATGCGGATTCACTATATATTCTTTCCTTAATTAGATTTAGTTCTTGTTCAAGATTGTTATCTGCCTCTATTTCTTTCCCGATTTTTTCACAGGAATATATTGCAGTTGTGTGATCTCTGCCTCCTAGTTTTAACCCTATAAACGGATAAGAACTTTTTAGTTCTTCTCTCATTAAATACATTGTCACTTGCCTTGGTTTTACCACCTCTTTTTTTCTGCTCCTGTTTATTAAGTCGTTCATATTTACATCATAAAAATCTGCTACGGCTTCAGCAATTTTTTTATAATTGGTTCTTTTTTGCGGGTTTGAAATAATGGTTTTAAGAATTTTAACTAATTGTTTTTGGTTGGGAACGACATTATTTAATCTTATAAATGCTACAACCCTGTTTAGCGCCCCTTCGAGTTCGCGAATGTTTTTTTGAATATTAGAGGCAATATAATTAAAAGATTCTTCGGGCAGGTTAATGCCGATATTAAGGGCTTTCTTTTTTAAAATAACCAATCTGGTTTCAAATTCTGGTATAGAAATATCCGCGATCATTCCTCCCTCAAATCTAGAGCGTAGCCGCTCTTCAATCGTAGGAATGGCCCTTGGCGGTCTGTCGCTGCTTAAAATAATCTGCTTATTTTTTTCGTACAGACTATTAAATGTATGAAAAAATATTTCTTGTGTTTTTTCTTTGCCCGCCAAAAATTGGATGTCATCAATAATTAACACATCGGTTTTTCTGTATTTTTCTTTGAATTGCTCTACCGTTCTACTAGAAATAGATGATATTAAATCCGCGCTGAATTTTTCTGAAGATACATAGATTACATTTTTGTTTTGGGATTTTAAAATTTCGTTTCCAATCGCTTGAATTAAGTGGGTTTTACCAACGCCTACCCCGCCATAAATAAAAAGAGGATTATATGTTTTACCAAGGTCTTTTATTACCGATTGGGAGGCGGCAAAAGCCAATTCATTAAAAGACGCAACAATAAAAGAATCAAAATTATAACGCGGATTAAGATTGGTGTTTTCGTCTGTCTTGTATTCCTGAAGATCTAATTGTTCTTTAAAATTAATCGGCTTTTTCTCTTTTTTCTCTAATTCTTTCTTTTCTTTAATTTTTGTGGCTTGCTTGGCCGTAGAGGCGATAATGTAGCTGACTTCTTTGATTCTGTCCGCATTATTTCTTAGTGCCTTTAATATAATTTTATTATATTTGTTTTCTAACCATTCCCTGGTAAAACCATTAGGAACGCCAATAATTATCTTATTATCTTTTTGGGAAATTATATTTGTGTTTTTAAACCATGTAATAAAATTAGCCTTTGAAATTGAAAGCTCTATCTCGCTCAAAACAGCTTGCCAAAGCTCATGGTTATTCATATATGAGAATTATACCATAAAAATTTATTACCAAAAATTAAGTCAACAGATAACTTTGTTAATAAGATGTTAATTATTTGTGGAATTTTTAAATGAGAATAATTTGGCTTAATTGACCAATGCTTTATTTATTGGTAATGTTAAATATATGGCACAACAAGGACTAACATATAGACCAAAAAGAAAAAAAAGAAGTAGAGTTCATGGTTTTAGAAAAAGAATGAGAACAAAAGGAGGTAGAAAAGTTATTAGCCGCAGAAGAAGAAAAAATAGAAAAAGACTGACCGTATAAATAAATGCTTTCTTCGCAAAATCGTCTCAAAAAAACAGGCAATATCAATCAAATTTCCAAGAAAGGCAATCTTGTAGCCGGAAATTTTATTTTTTTAAAATTCACGAAGAATAATCTTGACATTAATCGCTTTGCCTTTGCGGTTGGTTTAAAAATTTCTAAGAAAGCCGTTTTAAGAAATAAAATAAAAAGAAGGTTGCGAGAATCAATTAAAGAAAATCTTTTAAAGCTGAAAACGGGATCCGATTTTTTAATTGTTGCCAGGCCCAGAATTATTAAAGAGGGATATAGGGCAATAAAAAAAGAACTTGAAGCCCTATTTAAAAAAATAAAAGCTTACCAATGAAATTAATTATTTTGAAATTAATTAAATTCTACCAGAAGAATTTATCTATTGTCATAGGTCGCTTGAGGCCTAATTATGGTTGCCGTTTTTACCCAACCTGTTCTGAGTATTGCTATCGAGCAGTAGAAAAACTCGGAATCATTAAAGGATTATTTAGGGGCCTTAAGAGAATTTTAAGGTGTAATCCATTTAATAGGGGTGGAATAGATTTATGTTAGGCAACATTTTTAACCAAGTTTTATATGAGCCAATATTTAAATTCTTGGTTTTTTTATACAACAATATCCCCGGCCATGATTTAGGGGTCGTGATTATAATTTTAACCCTAATAATCAGGATTATTTTATTCCCTTTATCGCAAAAATCGATTAAATCACAAATGAGGATGGCTCAGTTCAAAGATCAAATAAAAGATATTCAAAATAAATACAAATCTAAAGAAGAGCAAAGCCGAGAATTAATGAGGTTTTATAAAGAGAACAAAATTAATCCTCTTTCGGGATGTTTGCCGCTTGTAATCCAACTCCCGATTTTAATTGCACTTTATCGAGTTTTTATTAATGTCTTAGATCCTAAAAATGGATTATTGCTTGGTCATACGTTTTTGGGCATCATAGATTTATCTAAAGCCAGTCCGATTTTGGCAATTTTGGCTGGTGTTTCCCAGTTTTTTGCCTCAAGATTAGCAATGAAGCATACGGTTTCAATGCCGCAGCCGGGCGCATCAGGTAAGGCTGCAGGTGTTCAAAAATCAATGAGTAAACAAATGGCTTACCTCTTCCCAGTTCTTACAATTTTTATTGCCTGGAAGTTTCCAGCTGGACTGGCCTTTTATTGGGTCGTAAGCACATTATTGGGATTAGCTCAAGATTATTATTTATATAATAAATATGGAGGAAATTCAAAAAATAATTAAAGACATTTTTCAAATAACTGGTTTTCATGAACCAGAAATAAGCACTAGAACGGACAATTTCTTGAAGGACAAGGAAATAATTAATATTGATATAAGTATCAGCCCCAAAGAAGCCGATTATTTTATCAAAGAAAAAGGAGAAGGATTAAGCGCCTTGCAGCACATCGTTAGATTGTTGGTCTATAGAAATTTTCCCAGTCGCCCGTTTGTATTGTTAGATATTAACCATTACAATGAAGGGAGAAAAAATGAATTAATAGAATTAGCCCTAAAGACAGCCAAAAAAGTCAGGAGAACCAAAAAGACGGTGATTTTAGAGCCAATGCCGGCCAATGAAAGGCGAATCATCCATCTTCAATTGGCTGAGCAGCCGGATATTGTTACCGAGAGTATTGGTCAGGAGCCCGAGAGAAAAGTAATGATTAGATTGTATCCATGACCCTAATTAGGAAAATTGCATATAATACCATTATTTCGACAGGGGCACGCATAATTGCTGTGGCCCTTTCTTTGATTGGTTTGGGATTGATTGCCCGTTATCTGGGCAAAGAAGGTTTTGGCAATTATAGTTTAGTATTGGCCTTTTTGTGCATCTTTAATATTTTGGCTGATTTAGGGCTTTATTCTTTAATGACCAGAGAAATATCCCATTCCGAAGCCGATGAAAAGAAAATCGCCAGCAATATTTTTACCATTAGAATCGCTGCCTTGTTGGTGTTTTTGGGTTTGGCAATTGTAATTATTTGGTTTTTCCCTTACACTTCGCAGGTTAAATTAGGAGTAATTATTGGTTCGCTTAGTTATTTCTTTTTATCTGCTTCTCAGGTATTGATGGGAATTTTCCAGAAGCACCTTAAAATTGACAAAGCAGGGCTTGCTGATATTATTGGCCGGTTAATACAACTAGGATTGGTAATTGTTTTTATCCGCATGGATTTAGGGTTTTTTGCCATTTTATCAGCTTTAATTATCAGTTCTTTGGGAAGTTTTATTGTTAATTGGTTTTTTGCCCGGAAATATGTTCCTCTAACCCTGGCTTTTGATTGGATTCTCTGGAAAAAATTATTGAAAGTCGCTATCCCAATAGCTGCCTCTATTGTTTTAACTTTAATCTATTTTAAATTGGATACTATTCTTCTTTCCTTTGGGTTTATCAATAGGTCATCAATTAATCCGGTTGTTGATGTGGGTATTTACAATATTGCTTACAAGGTGCTTGAGGGGGTGATATTTTTCCCTTCTATGTTTGTTGGTTTAATTATGCCCCTTCTTTCAAATTTTGCTTTTTCCAATCGAGAAGAATTTAAAAAGACATTTCAAAAGACCTTGGATATCTTGATTATTTTTATTGTTCCTTTGATCATTGGGTTATTGGCGCTGGCTATGCCGATAGTGATTCTTATTGGCGGAAACGAGTTTGCCGCTTCGGCCAAGGTTTTGCAAATTTTGAGTTTTGCGATTGGTTTGATGTTTTTGGGCACTCTTTGCGGCCATAGTATTATTGCCTTAGACAAACAGAAAATCGGGGCCTGGATATATTCGGCGGGCATGGTTTTTAATATAGCCACTAACCTGATTTTTATCCCCAAATATTCTTATTTCGGAGCTGCGGGGACTACGGTGGCTACCGAAGTGTTGGTTACGATTTTAATGTTTTGGTTAATTTATAAATCTATAAAATACTTGCCTTCCTTTAAAATATTTTTTAAAACTCTTTTCGCCGGCCTGATTATGGGCGTTTTTCTCTATTTGTTTCGGGGGTGTAATTTATTCTTGCTTATTGGTTTAAGTTTGATCATTTATTTCGCTGTGCTTTATCTAATTAAGGGGATAAAAAAAGAAGAAATCTCATTATTAATTAGAAAATAAGTATGCAAGTCTTGGTTTGGGGGATATATTTGATTATTTTTTGCTTGCCATTATATTTGGTGCGATTTAAGATTTTTAGCATTCCGACTACTGTGTTGGAATTATTAATTTATGGGCTGTTTGTTTTATGGTTGATTAAGGGAGGATATAAGGGATTGCAAAAATTAATAAAAGATAATAAGGGATTGTTCTGGCCAATTATCTTGATTTTGATTGGCGTAACAATATCAACTATTTTTTCTTGGGATTTACGGGTGAGCGCGGGAATTTGGAAGGCGTGGTTTATTGACCCATTATTGTTTTTTATTGTGTTTGTTTCAGTAATCAAAAAAGATGATTTAAAAAATGTTTTTAAGGCATTAATATTATCCGGTTTTGTGGTTTCAATAATCTCTTTGATTTATTTAATTCAGGGAAATTTAAATTTTCAGGGAAGATTACAGGGAATTTATGATTCACCGAATTTTTTAGCGATGTATTTGGCCGTCCCCTTGATTTTGTCCCTTTGGTTATCTCTTCGAATACTATTAAAAAACTGCCCACCCAAAGACACGGGTCGGCGCCCCAGCGAGGCGCCGCCCTCCGTCTCGGCCTCGCCCTTGACCATGCGTCTCGGCCTGCGAAGGGTCTTCTTGGTGAGCAGTTTTTTGCTATTGGGCATTGTCCTGTTTTTTACTAAATCATTCGGTGCGTGGATGGGGATTTTGGGTGCTTTGGCTTTTGGGTTAATACTGTATTTATATAATCAAAATAAAAAGAAATCGGCATTAATATTAATTTTTTTGATTTTTGCGATTATTTTTATATTGGGGCTGGTCAAGATAAATTCATTAGAGGGTTTGCGGTCTTTTGATGCGAGGTTTATAATTTGGCAAAAAGCTTGGCAAACTTTTAACCAGTATCCATTAATTGGTATCGGTCCAGGAACTTTTCAGGATTATTTCCCACTCTACCCTAAATGGGGCGTACCCCAGCCGCATAATTTATTTTTGGCCTTTTTGCTCCAGGCAGGAATAATCGGTTTTATTGGTTTTATTTGGCTAATATTATATTTCTTTAAAAAGAATTTTAAATTACTTACAACTCAATACTCATTGCTTATAGTTGTAATAATGTCTTATATCCTTATTCACGGACTTGTGGATACTACATATTGGAAAAATGATCTCTCTTTGATATTTTGGCTAATAATTGGCACAATGGCAGTAATCAAAAAAGAGCCCTAAGGCTCTTTTTTTAAAATCCGTATAGGGATTACAATTCTATTGAGTATAATAATCCATCTCCCTTATTAATGAAGAAAAGATAGTTTTCTTGAGGAGATAAAAATAAATCAGTTGCGTCATAAACGCCGTCTACTTGTTCATTTTCCAATAAATTGGTTTTTTCTCCTGTTTCTGTGTTGATTTTCCAAAACTCGTCATTAGCTACGAATGTTCCTTTATAGAAATCATCGGGCAGGAGCTTGGCTTCGCTAATATTTTTAGGGATTGCACAATAAATATACCTTATATCCTGCGACCAAACGCATTTTTCAGCCAGAGTTGAAACCTCGGCTGATTTTTCATTCGTGCCATTCTTATTGGCAATAAAAATGGCGATATTTTCACCTTGTTGATTGGTTTTAGAATAGAGAATTTTATCCCCTTTTAATGACCATTTTATACTAAATCCATAAACATCAGTAATCAGTTTATTAAATGATTTGGTAATTGTGCTTAAAGAATACAGGGAGCTTGGTGCTAGGCCAGTAGGTTTTTCCCTTAAAAAGACATCCGAGCCCTGCGGCCATTCTACGATTAAATTCTTCATTCGGGTGTTCATAAGTATAGAATATTTTGAGCCGTCCGGATTAGATATACTGATATTATTATCATCAGTATAATCATTTTGATATTGATAAGCAATTTTATTACTGTCAGGAGACCAAGCAACATAGTTGATGTATTTATTTAATGGCAGGGCTTTTTGCGTGGCATAGTTATAAAAATATTTACTGATATTTTCCAGGTTATCTTGAAATATAGTAATCACCTTATTTTTATCCGGCGCCCAAAGAACTTTAACCAAGTTTTCCAAATTATTGCTGGAAACTTGAGTTAAATTGGCGCCACTAAAATCAGATTGCCAAACATTGCCATTAGAGCGGAAATAATAAGTAACTTTTGTTTTATCGGAAGTCAAAGTTGGCGAGAAAACCGGCTTTGTGCTAATGGCTTTTATTTTAGATTTTGACTGGGGGATATTAGATTCTTCTTCCTGTTGATATCCTTGCCCTTCTTGTCCTTCTGGGAATTGTCCAGCTTCACCGGGTCCGCCAGCTGGTTTTTTGATTAGAAAATTATAAACCAGTAGCCCAATCAAAGCCACAATTAAAATTATTATTACAATGATTAAGGTTTTTTTAAGTTTTGTATTCATAAATTAAAATTAAATATTTTAAACTACCGACAATTATTTGATAAATATTTATCACCAGCATATGCCTTACAGTAATTTATACAGCGAGATGCACATTCAGAAGCGCTGCCATAAGCCTGAGGATAACAATGGTCTTCTCCAGTGGTTAGTTTACAATAACATACAGTGCCATTTCCGGATTGGCAAATTTCAGAATTTTCATAAGGTGTTGAGGGAAGGCTAATATTTAAATTTACTAAATCCGGATTAATTGTTCTTAAAATTAAGACACTTGCTAAAAGAATTAAAACCCCCAACAGCGCTTGAGTGATTTGGTCTTTGGCATCCCCAGCTATAGTGGCATTGCCGGCTGAAAAAATATATCTCACTGCGCCAATTAAAATAGATACAAAAGCCACAACACCACAGGCCAATAAAGCGAATCTATAAATATAATTTATAATTTCCGGCAAATCAGTGGTTTCTCCGGGTCCTTTTGCTCCTGGCACTTCCGGATATTTAGGAATCAACAAATCAACTGCTTGGCAGCCTTGCCAGAGTCCAAACAAGAATAAGCAAAAGATTAATATAAATAAAATCTTTTTCATTTTAATATATATTTAATTTAATTGTTTGCGAGGCCTCTTGTCTTGGGTCTTTTGTGTTTTTTACACTTACCCTTAAGCTATTTTCAATTGATTCACCCAGTTTATTACTTGAAACCGTTAAACTTAAAACACTGGCGTTGTAATCAGAGGAAATAATCGGTTCTTTTCCCGGGAAATTCCACTCAAAAGTTAAGTCAATTAATCTTTTTATACTGAAAAAGTATGGCTTGGCAATAAAAGAAAATTCTTTATTACTTAAAACAGTAGAAATTTTGCTTGCCTGATTGGAAAAATGAGAGTTGCCATTTGAAGGATAAACAATTATTTCCGGATTGACTACTGGAATCTGAATTGATTTTTCCTGGAAAACACTTCTGTCATCATTGAATATTTGGAGTCTTATTGTGTGAAAACCGCCGGGTCGTTGCACGGTCGAAAAAGAAAAAGTATTTTTACCATACCCAGATTTACTCCTTTGAAAAATGTCCTCCAAAAACCAGCTATATTTCAAGTTATAGGGGTTGCCGCTTGAGATATTAACAATCGCCTCTACTTTTATCTCGCTTCCTCTGGACGGGAGGTTTCTGCCCTCATAATTATAAGGCGTATAAGTATCAACAGACCAAATAAGATTAAAGTCATTAATAGCAACAAGAGAAGTCGCTTGTTCGCCCAAAAATAGGTTTTCCAAATTAAATTCTGTTTCTGTTTGCGCTATGGCACCTACAGGAAACAAAATTAATATAGAAAGTATTACTAATAATTTTTTCATTTTATTTTTTAAATGTTTTGATTTTCTTAATTGTTCCTTCCAACATTTGCCTGCTGGCTTTGTGCTCTTTTATCCAGATATAGAAAACAAATGCTGTCCAGGCAGGGATAATCCCAAATGGGGAAATTTCCGTAAATAATACGAGCAGCATCTGAAAGGTTAAATTCTTTTTATACGGGCTGATTCCTTGTTTACATATGCGCCAAATCCATAAAGCACCTAATACAGGAATATCTATAAATCTGACCAGAATTGCTCCAAAGCCAGTTAAATCCAGAATATCAATAAAATCAACAATCATTGCTGCACCCAGGATAAGCCCCATTTCCATAAAATTAGCCACAACCGCTGGGCCAGAAGCGGGGGCATTATCATTGTGAATTTTTGCCTGAGCACGTTCTTGGTTTAGCTCTCCTTCAAGTTGTCTTTCTTGTATTGTTGCTTCCATATTATTTTCCGCCCGAGGCGGATCAGCCTTGGGCTGATGCTAATTCTTCTTTTGCTTTTTGAATTTGTAATATTTGTTCGGGATTAGAAGTAACAATCTGGTCTTCGGTGTAGGATGCCACAACCTTAATTGCAGCGTGTTTCAACCCCGCAAAAAATATTCCCTCGCCAACATCTGCCTGTAAAAGCAGATATTTTTCTTCGTCGGTTAAATTGAAAGTTTGCTGGACAACATCAATTGTGGCAGGCGATTGCTTGAACAAAATTTGGATTGAGGAATTAGTGACAATTGGCTTGCCATAAGGGGAATTCATAAAATCAGGAATATCCTGGGTGATGGTGGTTAGGCCAAGCCAGTATTTCCTGCATCTTTTGGCAATTCCGTGCAAAAATGATGCTCCGGATTCGTATTTCATCATCCACCACGCCTCATCAACAATCATTATTCTCTTTTTTAATTCCGAACGGATAAGGTTCCAGATAAATTGTAAAATAAGATACATTGCCACTGGTTTTAATTCATCCTCCATATCTCTGGTGCTGAAAACAATCAAACTTTTATTGATGTCAATATTGGTTGGTTGATTAAGAAACCCGCTAAAACTTCCTTTTGAATAGCGCTGTAATCGTTTAGCCAATCTCTCGCCACCCTCCATATTGTTTAAAATCGTTTCCAGGTCTTCCAGAAGAGGCGGGGTGATGTTTTTTAAATCAGATTGAGGGGTTATGTCTTTTGAGGCATAGGTTTCGGTCAGCGCCTTATCTAAAACAGAGTTTTCTTCGGGTGTTAATTCTCCTAAAGCCACCCTTAATAGTCCGACCAAATCCATTATTTTTGAACGCAGCACATCTTCAGTTGTTTCGTCTGGACCCGGTGGGGAGATATCAAAAGGATTCAGATGATATTTTGAAGTTAGGGATATTTTGAAATAAGCGCCATCAGTAGTTTCAGCTAAATATTGGTATTCATTTTCCGGGTCAACCACAATTACGTCAATGCCAGTCATTAAAGAGCGCAGTATTTCTACTTTGACTGCATAAGATTTTCCGCCTCCGGACTTGCCAAAGATTACCATATTGCCGTTTTCCATTGAAAAGCGGTCAAAAATAATCAAGCTATTATTGTGGCGGTTTACTCCATACAGAATTCCTTTATTGGAAGAAAGATTAGAAGATACAAAGGGGAAAACAGTTGAAAGCGGACCAGTATTCATTGAATTAGTTATCATTAGCTCGTCTTTTCCAAGGGGAAGGCAAGAGTTAATTCCTGCTTCTTGCTGGAAAATAGCTGGTCGGATATAAATCATTTTTGCTTCAAAAAGAGACATAATTTGTTCTTCCGCCTCATTCAGTTTATCAGTTGAATCTTCAAAAATAGTAATGTAGAGAGCGTATTTAAAGAATTTTTCTGTTCCCTGAATTAATTTATCTCTTAAACTTTCAACATCGGTGCTTGCGGTTTCCAGCATTGGATTTCGGATTTTTCCTTGTTCTTGTTCAGAGCTGATTTGAGATTCTATCTGTGTGATTTTCCTTCTTAATCCCTTAAGAATAATACTCGTATCAGCGGGATGGATAAACATTGAGACATTGAATATTTTGTCCAGATTGATAATTGGTGAAAGCCAATTAGCGGTTAAAAAACGCGGGTAGGTAATTACAAAAAATGTTCGGGCGAATTTTTCGCCAATTTGGACATAATTAGAGGTTATTTGAAGGGCAGAAGGAGATACGGTATCAGCCAAAGATGCTTCTGTTTCTTCTGTTTTTTCAATGTCCGGTTTTTCTTCTGTTTTATTTTTTTTCTTTCCGAATAAGCTCATAGGTTTTATCTCTCAATATTATAGAATTCAAAATAAAGTTGCGTTAATTGCTCATTGTTTAGAGGGATTGCTTTTATGCCCAATCCCTGTAATCCCTGAATAACGAGATTTGTTCTTTGATCTAATTGGGTTTTGTATTGATTGAATTTTTCCATTTCAAAGGTTTGTTTTTTGGGTTTTTGGGCAGCAATCACATTTTTTAATTTATTCAAAAAACTTTCTTCTCTTGCCTCCACCACATTAAAGGGAATAATTACATAAAAAGATTTAGTCATAATATTGGCGAATTCAACAAAACTTTGGACAAAATTTATATATTCTCCGGTCTGGATGCGCAAAAGCTCGTTGGTTTGTTTTTTCTCAAACTCTCTGATTTGGTCAAGATAATTTTCTACATTAAATTTTCGGGAGGCAATAAGTATTTGAATCGGAAAATCAAGAGAATTTAAAAACTCTTGGAAGCGAGCAATGACCGCTTCTTGCTCCTGGCTGCTTAACAAGTCAAAGTTTATACTCGAACAAGCGCATACAGCTTTTAAGCTGTTGTCTTTCAGGATTACCACGTTATTCTGAATTTCTTTTACTTCAACAAATTTTTGCACCGCTGGTGCGTTTTGGGGAAGTTTTATTGCCATATTATTTTTTCCCCCTACGCTCCGCGAAGCGGAGCTACGGAGGACCACTCGTAGCTTTAGCGCAGGGTGGCTATTTCTCAATCTCAACCTTCCACCCTATTTCTTGTAAATTTTCTTTGGCTACGGGTTTGATTTTTCCTTGTCCCGAGCCTCTGTCGAGGGATTTTTTAATAATTTCCGGAGTTTTTTCTTTTATACTGCCAACTGGTTTTTTCCAAACATAGAAATCCGGCTTTTTTAAAAATCCCAAAAAATTCTTTATTACATTGATAAAGGGCTGGTTGTGAACCTTAATAAATGCCAAGGCAAAAGTAATTATTGCAATAGGAATTGCCAGAACAATAGTAACAAAAAGATTCAAGAAACTATGAAGAATGAAAATAATCGCCCCCGCTATTGCAATATACAAGAATTGCTTTATGGTCAGCGGCCCAATAACTTTGTCTTCAATATCAATATATTGTGGAACCTGAAATTGCATAGATTATGGGATAAGAGATTTCCAATTGGGATTTAGCTTTAGGTCAGTCAAAAGTCCATCAAATTTAGCATGTGTGTTAGGATCCATTGCTAAAGCCTGCCATTTTCTTATAAATGCTTGTTTCGTGGCAGTGGATATAGTCCTGCCTATATCATTAGCAGTTGTTGTTTCTACAAATTCAGCAATATAAGGTATGGAATGTGGATCTATTTCTGTAAAGTCTCGCGGCTTCATGCCCTTAACGAAAGTTTCTAGAGCAGCCGTATTCGGTAAACCAGTTTGACCATCTCGGAATGCATGGTGTAGCGCCCCTGTAAGCGCAGCATAAATACTTCTTAGTTTTACATTTTCTTTATCTGCAAAATCATTATTATTAATAAAGCTGGCGAGCAACCCTCGTGCATATTCTTTTTGGGTATCTGTTCTCATTTGTTTTGCCGTTTCAATGGCAGCGCTTACAGTTGGTTCTAGAGAAGCAAAGTCAGCTGCCGCTTCATATCCCGCTGCCCCCTTAAATACTACTGGTCTCAGTTCTTTGTGAATATTTTTTGCTTTGACTTTTCTAGCAATTTCTTTTCGTTTGGTTTTGTCTTTTATTGCACTAAATCGTGCCTCTTCAAGGTCGCCAGCTTCTTTCCCAAAGCCGTACCCACGTAAGGTGTCTATGCCAGTTCTAACTGCATCACGATCTTCTGTCTTTTGTAATAATCCTATGGCTTGTGCTTTTTGGACAGCTAATAATTTTCTTGCGCCTAGTGCGGTTTTAACCTCGTTCAATCGTTGTTCATCAGTCATTGTGTTCAATAGTTGTTCGTACGCTTTGTTCTCTTTAGTTTGTGTTATCGCCCGTTTCATTTGAAGAGATTTTGCCTGCATTCTCCCGCCAAGCCTTCCACCAAACAATTTTCCTGTTAAACCAAGTGCTCCAGCACCAGCCAGCGTGACTGGTTTCATTGTGGTTCTTTTGGCCCAATCCCTGGCTCCCTTGCCCCATTTTTGTCCGATTGCCATTACTGTATTGGCGCCGTAAATACCGAGGTTTTTAGCCACTATCAATCCGCCAATAAGGAAACCAATAATCACAAAATAACTTATTAATTGCGCGCCTGGATTTGCAACAAAAGCATTAGCACCACCACCTTGCCAGACTCCTGGGACAGCAATACCTTCAACAGCGGCTTCTTCGCCAATATTTTTATTTGCTCCAGTGACAGCAATTTGTATGGCTATCCAAATAAAGAAAGCATAGGCAGGAGCAAAAATACACCAATTTAAAAATGTTTTCCACCATTTTTGCCAATTAGCTTTAAGCCCGGGCATTATATAACAAAGAAAGACCAGCGGAGAAATAGTTACTAAAAACCAGATAGCGATTATTCTAAATAAAAGCATAATTGCGCCAGCAAACAGAGTAAATGCTGCAATAAGCATTATTATAGACCCTACAATTATTCCCAATATAATATTCAGAAAATCAGTACCGGTTTTATCCTTACTTTTAACGGTTGTATCGTTTGAGGCCTTGCATTGTTTAAATAATTTATCAATTTGGCCAAGACAGTTGCCTTTTTTAATTTCACCAATAACCCCTCCGACAAGCGGTCCAACTCCCGGTATAATCGCACCAGTAAGGGCTCCTCCAAAAAATCCTCCTTCACAATATTTTTTTTCAGTATCACGCATTTCTTCGCAGGTAGCATAGGTTCTATATATGCCGCCTATGTTGAATGCATCAGCAAAGGTTGCTGAAATTGAATTTTCACCACCTCCGGCAATTTTACCCTTTATGTCTTTAATAAAAAAATCTGCTGTGATATTGCTGAAGTCAATAATTATTGAACAAAATACCAAGCTGAAGTTTATTAAAAGAGCCACGCCGATTACTTTTGGTAAAAGTTTCTTTATGCCGTATTGCTCCAAACGGAGAATCGTAGCAAAGGCAATAATAACCATAAAAAGAATAAAGAACATATTTGCAAAATCCCTACACGTTTTCCAGCCGATTTTCATAATATCAAGAGTACTTTTTTTAAATCCAATATTTAACATTCCCTCAAAAAGCGCGGCAGCTGCTTTCAGGATCCAGTTTAAAATCCAATGGATAACTTCTCCGAGCGTCATTAATATATCTTTTCCTATAGAGCCAAGAACATCTGCAAGTAAGTCCGCTGCCAAGGTGATCTTCGGCATAATTAGACAAAACAAAATAATACCAGCGATAATTACTGCTTTTTTGTCGATTTTAAATTTTTTATTTGTCTTTTCCATATTTATTGAGCTTTGCCATTGCATTGGTCATATGATGTTCCGTAAAAGGGATAACCAGCATCGCTTGAGTTACAAGGGGCGCAGACATGCCAGCCAGTTGAAACATCGCCCGGATATTCATCATGATACACTCCAGCGTGAATTTCTCCGGATATTCCAGTTAAATCACATTCATATGTTGCCATATCCCCTCCTGTTTCCCAGCTGCATCCGCTAATGACGCCCGATGGGGGTACGGCATCTCCATCTTCTGTTTCTGTTGTTTCACAGCAAGAACCCTGGGCAAAGTAAACTACATCGCCGCCAGGACTATTGTTTGTATAGCCATAAACTTTTCTGTTTGGCGAATCAAAGCTAAAATCAGCACAATCACCCCCCCTATCAGCATATCCGCATTGTGAGGAGCTTGGGGGTTGTGTTGTGGGGGGCAATGAGGTATCGCCGTCATCATCCCCGTCATCATCTGGCGGGAGTACAAGCAGAGATGCATTACCTCCGCCTGGAGGAGCCCCTGTCCTTTCAAAGCCCAATGGCCTGCCTCCTTCATCACAATAACACCACGGCTCCTGATCAACTGGCAGAGCCCAGGTGCATTCTTCTTGTTTTTCCGTGTCTCTGCATCTTTGATACGACATATCGCTGCCAGTCCACCATAGGGCAGCGCAACATTTCGCTTTTACTTTCTCTATATATCTTCCAGAAGTAGGAGTAGTGGCATTAACCGTATACATTATCGGGCTGCAATCACCATCGCCGGGTTTATTATCAATTACACTTTTCAGCTCTTCGTAAGTAACATTACATCTTTTTTGGCACAGATTTTTTTCTCCTGGCGGAGGTTCTCCTGCGGTTGATGTAAAGCTAAATCCAGGGCCAGAAACGGTTTGTTCTTTGGGAACGCCACCAAAATCAGGCAAAATTCTACAAATAAGACCAAGGGGAACTTGTTTGCCACTGGACCCATTTTTTTCACAAGGGAAAGAAAGGTTTTTTCTTCCGAACCAAGAATCTTGTTTGACTAAGGCAGGATATTTAACAAAAGCCCGGTTAATAAAATCATCAATTTCTTGGCAATAACTCGCGGGCATAAAGTATTCCTTAAGGCAAACATTGCAACTCTCCCTCAAATTCACTAATTGACAGCGCTTATAAAATTCAGCAGCGCTGGGAATAGAAGCAGGATTTATTTGAGGGATATTTTGGTAATTACTGCAATGGATTTTTAGGCAATTTTCTTTTTCCGTTGCATTGGCAATATTCTCACATTGTTGCTCACCATTTTTAAGGCATTCATTGCAGGCACTTTTTAGTCCGTCTACCAAGTAACCAGCATCCAAGCATTGCTTGCCCACTGCATAACTTGAACAACAAGGTATTGTTTCGCATGCCCCGGTCTCTCCTTCCCAACATCTATTACAAGTATCAGTCATTGCCTTTCTGATTGCTTCATCGTCGGAAAGTCCATCAGAGCGATTTTTATTAAGTGCTTGCAGGCACCCAACGCTGCCAGGGGCATATTCGGGAGGTACAGTAACGCACTCTCCTGGTTTAATGTTTTCCACTTTTAAATCATAAGGCAGTTTTGTAACAATATCTTTACATTTTCCTCCTCCAGAGATTTTAGCGCATTTGTCGGGATACCTATAGGCCGGGACATCGTCCCAGGTCTCGCCATAAATAGCAATGCCTGCATTTACCGCGAAAGCATTATCTAAAACAATATAATCCGGTTTTATATCCACTCCCTCCATGCCGACATATAAATGCTGGGACTCCTGTTCTAAAATTTCTACTATTAATTCATGATAAACGTCGCCTGGTAATTGGCTCTTTTCATCGCAGGTGTAGCCAGGGGTGGCCACGCTTTTAATTGATTTTAATATACTATCCAGGATATCTGTTCTTAATTTATTTATATCTTCTTGGGTTAGGACTCTTTTAAAGTTTTGATAATAACTATATTCAGAATTATATTTAAAGGTTGTTTGCAATGGCGTGTAAGCAGTGGTGCTGTTGAGCCCTAATCCATTTATCATTTTATTAAATAAGGCGGAAAATACCAAATTAAGCATCTCGGTAATTTCTTTAGCTGAAATCAACCAATCTATGTCGCTGCCAACTACTTTTTCCATAGATGATTGGATTGTTGAGCCAAGGTTTTTGGTTACATCTTTTAAACAGATACCAGTATTTTGACTGTCGCATCTATCATAACAAGCTCCCAGTTGTCCGGTTGGTGCATTTTTTTCGCAATCAAGTTCGCATTTTTCGAGTTCTTCTGGAGACAATGTTTGTTCTTCCACACATTCTGATTCATTTTTATATCCGCTTCCAGTATCTTTTTCCAGTGTTTTTTGGTCTATTTCTTCTTGTTCCAATCGTGCCTTTTCAGTGGCAGCCATAAGAAATGAGCCATAAATATTGTTTTGTGGTTGCGATAAGGCACTCCAGGCATCCCAGCCATAAATTGCGAGCGAGGGGTTTTTCCAGAATGCCTCAACATTATCCACAATTGTATCCATTGTGCAGGCAGCGTATTCATAATAAGGCACCTCTCCGCCATAGGGTATACCAATGCCAAACATCTCGCCAAGAGTATAATTTAAAGGACTGCAAAATTTGGTCAAATTAAATTTCTCAATAAACTTAGCTGAGGCAAGGTCTAAAGCATTGTTTATTTCTTCCCCCCAGTTAGTCATTGTGAATGGCGCGTTTTCATCGGTAAATCCTCCTTTTGCCCAGCGCGCTACTTCTTGTTGTAATCTTACTATCGCATATTTTGCTACGGTTCTGGGCAGGGCATCCAATATGAATTCCTTTATATCGTTAGTTATATTATTTACAAAAGTCACATCAGCAATTCCCCAAAAACCATTGACTTGGGTGGGCTTATAAAAAAACACACCTCCAAAAATACCCAAAATTGTTGCGATTATAAGTATTACAGAAGTAATTTTTTTCATAGGGAAAGATTTAGGTTTTGTGTTTTGTTAAGATTGATAATTTCATTAGTTAATTCATCCCATAAAGAAGAAACATTTTTTACTTCATCCAATGCGATTAAGGTTTTAATTGGGTCGGTTTCAAATCCGCGCACAGACACAAAAATATTTCTCATTGTAATTGCGATTTTCAACATTTTTTTATGGACTTCTTTCCACGAAGACGGAACAGGAGTGGCGACTAAATTTTCAATTTCTGTGTTATTCGATTTGATAATTGCGTCCAATGAAGAAAATTCATTTTTTGATAAAACTTCTTTTAATAAAACAAGATTTCCTTGTTTAAGAAAGAAATCTTTTGAATTTAAATATGACATTAACGTCTCGGTGTAAATTTTTATAATCTCGGGAGAGTTGTCTTCTGTAATAACAATATTATTGTCCGAAACCCCTATGGAGAATAATTCCGGAATTTGTTGTAAAATCGCTGTCGCCCCTTCTAACCAGTCCTTTTCATTGTAAAGCATTGCCCTTTTAAACATTTCATTTAAAGTGCTCTGTGCGGTTTGGGCAAGGTATTGTTCGGGATTTGTGATTTTGGGGTGGTCTTTCAAATACTCATCCTTTTGGATAATGTAGGATTTAGCAATCGCATCAAAATCGCCAAGTAATTTGTCGGTAATATTGTATTTATCGCCCACTGGCAAAGGATAAAAAACCTGATTATCATCCGGACCTTTTACCAAAGGATTGTGTCCGGAATTAATTTCTTCGCCATCCAAATATCCATCATTATCAGTGTCGGGATTTAATGAGTCGGTTTTATAAAGATCTTCTTCCCAATCCTTTAAGCCGTCATTGTCAGTGTCTATGTTTTGGGATTCTATAGTTGTTTCTCTCCCGCCCAGAATATTAATTTGGGATAAGGCGCCTTTTTTGGAATAAGCGCCAATAAACAATAGCAATCCAACAGCAAAAATTATTGCTACCACAATAGTAACTACGGGTATTTTTTTAATATGTAGTCTCATTGCTTTTATTATATCACTTTTTTTTGTGTCAAGGAATGTTCGAGCTGTGGAAAACCTTTAACCAGTCATCAATTGATAAATTTTCCGCGCGAACTTTGGGATTCAGGCCTAATTTTTCAAAATCGATTTCAGGAATATTGTTTTTAAGCATTTTTCTTTTTGCGGAAAATCCCCTTTTAACCAAATTAAAAAACTTTTCTGTATTAATGTGGGACGTCGCACGTCCCACATAGGGTCGCGGTATGATTTTAATAATAGCGGAATCAACTTTTGGTTTGGGATAAAAAGATTTTTTAGAAACATAAGTAATTATTTCCGGCTCTGCGTAAAATTGTACAGCCACAGATAGAATACTCATTTTCGGCGGCTTTGCCGTTATTCTCTGCGCGACTTCTTTTTGCACCATTAAAATCATTATTTCGGGTTTTTGTTCTGCTTCTAAAAACTTTCTAATTACCGGTGAAGTTATATAATACGGCAGATTGGCAATTAGCTTGTAGCTTGTAGCTTGTAGCTTGTAGCTTGTGTTTAAAATGTCTCCATTAATTAATTCCACATTGTTAATTTTTTGTTTTTCTAAAATTTTCTTCAACGTCTGATATAGTGTTTTATCTTTTTCAATGGCAATCACTTTTTTAACTCTTTTTGCCAATTCAATAGTTAAAATCCCTAATCCTGGCCCGATTTCTAAAATAGTGTCGTTTTTAGATAATTCAGCTGATTCAATAATTTTTTCCAAAACATTTTCATCAATTAAAAAATTCTGCCCCATATATCTTTTGGGATGAATTTGGTATTTCGATAAAATTGATTTAATTGAATTTTGGGTAAATTTATCCATTATAATTTTCAATTCTCAATTTACAATGAATTTTCAATGAATCAATGAAACATTTACTGAAAATTGAAAATTAGAAATTGAAAATTAAAAGTCTATTAGATCTCCTCCTTCGCTATAATACTCTTTATAGTCAATTAAATGTTGTGGTATCTCAGACAGGAATCTTGATGGCGGATTAGCTTCTTTGCTTCCCCAGTTGGTTCTCCTTTGGGCAAGGATTAGGTGTAAGTGGGCTTTGCTTCTGGTAATGCCAACATAAAAAAGCCGGCGCTCTTCTTCAATGTCCAAGGGATTAAGCAAGCTGCGGCTATGAGGCAGAATTCCCTCTTCGCAGCCAATAATAAATATAATCGGAAATTCCAAACCCTTGGCAGTATGCAGGGTCATTAAATGAACTACCTCCTTTTTTTCATTAATTTCATCCGCCTCGGATAAAAGAGCTGTCCTTTCCAGAAATTCTTTTAATCCCTCGGGGGGATTAAATTTATCATAATCAGTGCTGACATTGATTAATTCTTCAATATTTTGCCAGCGCGCTTCGTCTTCGGAAATTCCAGCTTGAAGCTCATTGTCGCCATAATTTTTTTTCAGATAATTTCGGTAATCAGTTGCTTTTAAAATAAAATTAAGCAGTTTTGATAACGGATTTTTTAATGCCGCTTCTTTTATTTTTTGGATTAAATTATGAAATGTATTTACTTCCGATTTTTCCTCGGCGATTTTTTCTAATCCATTTTCGGCAATTTTATCAATAGTAATCTTGCCGATTCCCCGACCTGGGACATTGATAATTCTTTTTAAGCTTATCGGGTCATTGCTGGAAGCATATTTTAAATAACCAATAATATCTTTAATTTCTTTTCTTTGATAAAACCTGATTGCCCCGATTAATTTGTAGGGCATATTGTGGCGGATAAAGGCTTCTTCCAGTGCGCGCGACTGGGCATTGGTCCTGTAAAAAACCGCGATATCGTGCAATTTATAATTTTGACTTGTGAATTCTTTTATTTTTTTAACAATAAATTCTGCTTCTCCTTTTTCGTCCCAAGTTCCGACAATTGAAATTAATGAACCAGCAGGGTTGTCAGTCCATAGATTTTTGGGTTTTTGATAAACATTTTTGGAAATCAACTTGGAAGCGGCATCCAAGATGTTTTGGGTGGAGCGATAATTCTGGTCTAATGTAATCACTTTTGCTTTGGGATAATCTTTTTCAAAATTAAGGATATTGCGGAAGTCAGCATTTCTGAAGCTGTATATGCTTTGTGCGTCATCTCCAACCACGCAGATGTTTTTGTATTTTGAGGCGAGAAGTTTCATTAAACGATATTGAGCTGGATTGGTGTCTTGGTATTCGTCAACCAAAATATATTTAAAGTGTTCCTGATATTTTTCCAGTATTTCCGGAAATTTTTCAAAAAGTTCAACCACAGCCATTATCAGGTCGTCAAAATCAAGCGCATTATTTTCCCGGAGCGCCTGCTGATAGAATTGGTAGGTTTTGGCAATTGTTTTTTCAAAATATTCTTGGGCTTGGTCGCGATAAGTTTGCCAGCCAATAACTTCATTTTTTAAAGAGGAAATAGTGTTAAGTATTCTTTGGGCTGGAAATTGTTCTTGGTTTATCTCTAGTTTTTTAATTACTTCCTTCATTAGGCTTAATTGGTCGTCTTCATCATAGATAACGAAGTTTTTTTTAAATCCCAATTTATCAATTTCCTTCCTAAGAATTTTCAAACAAAAAGAATGAAAAGTGCCGATAAACGATAAGTAACTGATATGCTCAACCAATTTCTCAATCCGGGTTTTCATCTCGTTAGCTGCTTTATTGGTAAAGGTGACTGCTAAAATATTTTGCGGAGGCACTCCTTTTTTAATTAAATAAGATAAACGATGGGTTAAAACCTTTGTTTTGCCGCTTCCTGGCCCAGCCAGTATTAAAACCGGCCCCTCGGTAATGGTAACTGCTTCTTGTTGTTTTGGATTTAAATTTGTTAAGATGTTTTCCATAAAGATATTTTAACATTTTTATACTTTTAAAACTAATTGACCCCGTAGTAGATTTTGGACTGGTCTCGCCCGAGGCGGACCAAAATAATTGAAATTAGTCCAAAATTCACTACGGGGTTGACAAGGCCAAGCCAATATGCTAAGCTTGAAGGTACCGAAACTCAGTAAAGGTATTTTTTAATTGTTAACCCGTAAACCTATTTACAAGACCCAAACAATTAGAATTTCATTGAAAAAACTGCTCAAAATCCTTTATTTTAAGGTAGCAGCAGTTATTTTTATTATCTCGATAGTTTTGCTTATAACCACAGCTATTGCCGGTAGCGTTAACGATTCCGCCATTATTAACGAAGAGGATGAGGTAATTAGAAAAGATTCCTTTATTTACGCCTCAGAATATCTGAATCCAACAGAAATAATCATTGAACAATCATATATTGATGATGGATTTTTTGATGCCCCTAATATTGTTGTGGGCGACAGCGCTTTTGTGGCTGCTAATTCTCCCAGTGAAGTTTCTTTATATTCAGCTGTTTCACGAGGCGGAATCATTACTTACAAAGTCCAGCCAGGCGATATTCCATCAGAAATTGCTGCTGCCTTTGGCATAACTACCAATACTCTGCTTTGGGCCAATAATTTAAGTTATTGGGACCGCATTAAACCGGATCAGGAATTGATTATTTTGCCGGTTTCGGGGGTTAAGCATACTGTCAAAAAGGGCGAAACTTTGGATAAAATTGTTAAAAATTATAAAGGCGATATAGAAAAAACAATCGAAATCAATGCTTTACCAGCTGATGGAAAACTTGCAATTGGCCAGGATATAATTATTCCCGATGGGCAAAAGCCGGTCCAGTATATTCCGAGAACATATGCCTCATATACAGTTGCGGAATTGGGTCCTTATGGAGATACAAGTCATAGGTTCCCCTGGGGTCAGTGTACGTGGTATGTTGCCCAAAAAAGATATATTCCTTGGAATGGAGACGCGAAAATTTGGCTTAAAAAAGCTCCTCAATACGGGTTTGAAACCGGGAGCGAGCCAAGGGTTGGTGCAGTTGTTGTTACGCGAGAAAGTACTTATGGCCACGTTGCCTATGTTGAAGCAGTTAGCGAAGACACACTCACCGTATCAGAAATGAGTTTGGGTAGAGGCATTAAGCGCGTTAGAGTTCTTGATCAGGATGACTGGCGAATCAGAGGATACATTTATTAAAAAACCCCGCAGTTGCGGGGTTTTTTAAATTTCTGTTTTCGGACGGTATTGCAGAGCTTCGGCGATGTGGTCAGAGGCGATATTAGAAGATTCAACGAGGTCGGCAATGGTTCTGGCCAATTTTAAAATTCTATGAAACCCGCGGGCTGATAAATGTAGATTATTAACCGCGTTTCTTAAAAGCCGGTTGCCATTTTCATCGGTTTGGCAGTGTTTTTTAATCAAAGGGATGCCCATTTCGCTGTTGGTAATAATATTGTCATTTTTAAATCTTTCCAATTGGATTTTTCTCGCTTTTTCCACTCGTTGTCTGATTTCTGCGCTTGAGCCCTCATTTTTTTCATCAGTCAATTTTTCATATTTCACATGCGGGACTTCAACGTATAAATCAATTCTGTCCATAATTGGCCCGGAAATTCTTCTCTGGTATTTGTTGATTTGATTTGGATAGCAAGTGCATTGTTTTTCCGGGTCCCCGTAATATCCGCAGGGACAGGGGTTCATTGCTGCAATTAAAATAAATCTTGCAGGAAAAGTGTAGCTGGCCTTAGCCCTGGCAACACTGATTACGCCATCTTCCATTGGCTGGCGCAAGCTTTCCAAAACATCACGGTGAACCTCGGGAAATTCATCAATAAACAATACTCCGCGATGAGCTAAAGTAATTTCTCCTGGTCGGGCTGAACTGCCGCCGCCAATCAAGCTGGCTTCAGAAGCGCTGTGGTGCGGGCTGCGGAACGGCCTCCGCGATATCAAGGATTTATGATGAGAGAGTTTTCCTGATACGCTGTAAATTTTGGTTACTTCCAAAATTTCATCCCAAGTCATTTTCGGCAAAATTGAAGACATTGCTCTGGCTAATAATGTTTTTCCTGAACCCGGTGGCCCGGTCATAAGCACATTATGATTCCCGCTGGCAGCGATTTCCAGCGCCCTTTTGGCATTTTCCTGGCCCTTAATATAAGCCATATCAATTGGATAGGATTCTGTGTCTAAATTTTCAAAAGTTTCTATTTCAAATGGTTTTAATGGTTCAATGTCAATTCTGTTTTCCAAAAAGCCGATTAATTCAGCTAATGATTGGATGGGAATTATATTCAATTCTTTAATTAGCTTGGCTTCATTGGCATTGTCTTTTGGCACGAAAACTGTGTTTATTTGCTTTTCTTTGGCTAAAAGGCAAATTGGCAAAACGCCATTAACTCTTCTTACTTCGCCATTGAGCGCCAATTCGCCGATAAATAATTTGTCTTTTGAGTCAAAATGCAATTGCTCGGAAGATAAAAGAAAACTAATCGCAATCGGCAAGTCATAAGCCGAGCCCTCTTTTTTTAAATCAGCCGGCGCAAGATTAATAATCACTCTTTTATTTTGTTTATGCGGGGGTTCAGCCCCGCTGTTTTTTATTGCCGCAGCAATTCTTTCTCTGGACTCTTCAACCGATTTATCCGGCAAGCCAACAATACTAAAAAAGCGGAGGCCAGATGATAAATCTGCTTCCACTTCAACGAGTTCAGCTTCAAGACCAGTGATAGCTGCCGAATAAACTTTATTCATACCCCGTAGTAGATTTCCCACTAATTAAAATTATTGCTGCTCCGCAGCAGTGGTAAATTCACTACGGGGCATATTGTGGATAAGTTTTTTAATTTTCGTCAAGAGCATCAAATATGGTATAAGTTTGATTTTTAGGGCGAAAATTAGCTTAATTTACCCTTGACTTTAACAAAGTTTTTATTTTTAATTAATGATTTTCAACAACTTATTAACAGTTAGCTTATTCTATCCTATCAATTATTTTATACATCAGCTCTTTGCTCGTGCAGAGAATCAATAAATTGTTCTTAATCGCATAATCAATGGTTAAATCCGGGTTCGGGAAATTAATATAACGGATAGAAATGCCATTATAAATATTATCTTGGAATGTTTTGGTAATCGGATTGCCGGGTTTATCCTCTAAAAACAGATTTTTCATATCATCAACCATTGTTATTTCCCAAAATCTCAATTGCTCTTTTATTGTATCGGGATTATTAATTTCAATAATCAAGCCCAATCTCTTTTTATTATCCTGACCATATAAAAGCAGGGAATAATTATCTTTTAGGCCGGATAAAACATAGGGATAAATAACAATGCCAAGTTCTCCTGTGAGTTCGTTTAAGGATAATTTTTTATCTTCTTTTTGCGGAATGATGCTTTTAAAGGTTCCTGCAATTTGCTCTAATTTTGTTTGGTTTATCAGATAAGTTGGTAGGAGTATATTGTTTTCAATGGAAATTATTTTAGTTTCTTCAACAGAAATTAATGATTGAGGCGTTTGAGGTTCTTCATTCTGCGGGGATTGATTGGGCGCGGGTTCGGGTTTTGTGCCTTGCCAATAAAAGAAAGCCGCAATCGCAATCGCGATAATAATGATAATGATTAAAATTATAAAAAATTTGGATTTTCCTCTTTTTTCCCGCCCAGAGGCTTCTGGGTGACTCGCTTCTCCGCGAGGCGATGGCTCGCCCCGATAAATCGGGGCGGCTTCGATTTTCTGTGCGGGTGGAGGAAGAATTGGAAGAGGTAGTTTTACGGGTGCTGATGGTTTTGGGGGCGCCTCAATTGCGAGTTCCTCAATACTGGGCAGGGGTGCTTTGCGGATTTCTGGCTTAAATTCAATTGATTCTTCTTTTGGAATCGGCAGATTGATCGGCGTAACAGGCTTCTCAACCGGAGAAATTGGAGCAGGAGAAGTGCCGCTTAAATCGTCTTTCATTGTTCTAATCTTATATTCTGGCAAAGCATTCATTGGTTCTCCTAAATCATTTTCCACATTATTGTTTTGGCCATTCATAAATTTATTTGGTTTTTATAATGATTATTTTTTTTGAATGACTTTAATTAATTTTAAACCAATTTTATTATTTTCATCAATTTTTTTAACCTTCACCTCCACAATATCTCCTTGGCGGATTACGTCTTCCACTCTTTCCACTCTTTTTGCCTGTCCCGCTTCGCGGGATGCCAATTCTGAAATATGAAGCAAGCCGTCTTGTCCCGGAAACAGTTCAACAAAGGCACCAAATTCAGTGGTTTTTACCACTCGCCCCTGGAATATTTCATCTATTTTTGCTTCGCGAGTAAGCGACTTTATCCAGCTGATTGCCTTTTTCGCATTATCAGCATTTTCGCAGGTTACAAAAATTGTGCCATCGTCTTCAATATCAATTGTTGCTCCTGTGTCAGCGGTTATTTCATTGATTGTCTTGCCACCCGAACCAATTACCAAGCCGATTTTGGCCGGATTGATTTTTAAGGTATAAACTCGGGGAGCATAAGGAGAAAGTTCCGGTCTCGGTTCTTTAATGGTTTTTTCCATAACTTCCAAGATTTCTAATCTCGCTTTTTTTGCTTGTTTAAAAGCATCTTCTAGAATATCCATACCTACGCCATCAATTTTAACATCCATTTGTAGAGCATTAATTCCTTTTTTCGTGCCAGCGATTTTTAAGTCCATATCACCATAATGGTCTTCTGGCCCCTGGATATCGGTGAGAATCTTATGGGTCATTCCGCCAGAGGCGGATTTCGCTTTGCTCAACATTAATCCCATGGCAATCCCAGCCACTTTATCTGTTATTGGAACGCCAGCATCCATTAATGCCAATATTGAGCCGCAAACAGATGCCATAGAGGAAGAACCGTTAGAAGCCAAAACCTCGGAAACAATCCTGATAGTATAAGGAAATGTTTCTTTGTCTGGAGCAATTGGCTTTAATGCTTTTTCAACTAATGCGCCATGGCCAATGTCGCGTCTTCCCGGACCCCCAACTCTTCCGGTTTCTCCAACAGAAAATGGCGGAAAATTGTAATCATGCATAAATCTCTTTTTTCCTTCAATTTCCATTTGGTCAAAAATTTGTTCCGAGCCCGGAGAACCGAGAGTAACCACGGAAAGTACTTGTGTATCACCTCTTTGAAATAATCCCGAACCATGAACTCTTGGGAAAATTCCCACTTCAGCGCTCAATGCTCTTAATTCATCCATTTTTCTGCCATCGGGACGTTTATTATTTTTAAGAATATTATAATGAGTGATTTCATCAATTTTCCCATCAATAAACTGCATTGCCAGGTCAATTTTTTCTTTGCTGGTTTCAGGGTATTTTCCTTGAATCAGTAGAACCAGTCCATTGTTAATGTCATTTAATTGCTTAATTCTTTCCGGTTTGTCTTTATGGAAAATTACTTTTTCCAATTTGTCGCCAATAAATTCTTTGGTTAATTTTTCTAATTCTGCGTCAATTTCTTTGATTTCCAATTCTTTTTTCTGGGGTTTGATTTCCTTGATAATATCTTTTTGAAAATCAATCAATTTTTTAATGTATTTTCTTGCCAGATCAATTCCTTCAAGCATTTGGTCTTCAGGCATTGCTGGGGCTTGACCCTCAATCATATTTATCAGAATTTCTTTTTCTTTTTCAATTCCAGCGGCAAATATTTCTGAACCAGATTTTTCCTTGGCGCTTAAGGTTGAAGTGATAATCCAATGGCCTTTCTCATCTTGGCCAACAGAAATTCCCGCCACCGGGCCATTAAAAGGAATATTTGAAACCAAGAGCGCAACAGATGCGCCGATTAAAGCTGGTAGTCCCGGATCATTTTCTCCGTCAAAAGATAAAACAGTCAAAACAATCTGTAAGTCGTTTCTTAATTTTTGGTTAAAAAGAGGTCGGATAGCCCGATCAATTAAGCGGCCAGTTACGATTGCTTCATCGCTTGGTCTTCCCTCTCTTTTAATAAAACGACTGCCCTTTATTTTTCCGGCAGCGTAAAACCTCTCTTCGTAGTCAACTGTGAGAGGTAAATAATTTTTATCACTCGGTTTTTCAGACAATACCGCGGTTGCTAAAACAGCGGTCTGGCCGTATTTTATCAATGCCGAGCCATTGGTTTGTTGGGCTAATTTGCCCAATTCAACAGAGAGTTCTTTTCCTTCAATCTCTGTTTTAAAAACTTTCATATTCATATTTTTTCGCCCTGATCTACAAACTTCAGACCATGGTGAACATCGTCAAACCCATAATCTATTTGTTTGCAGACCAAGAACGCGTTAACCCCGCCAAGGCGGGGCGGGTTAGTTATTTATTTCTAATGCCGAATAAATATTTGGCTGGATTTTTGCCAAGATCAATAAAATCATCGGTTGCTTCTTTTAATCTACTTGAAGCGCTTTTGGCAAAAGCAATGACCTCAACTTGTTGTCCTCGGGATTGTAAATACTCTACTAAGGGAGTAAAATCTCCGTCCCCGGTTACCAAAACAATGCAATCCAATTTTTCGCTTAATTTAATCGCATCAACTGCCATACCTACATCCCAATCAGCTTTTTTCATTCCGCCCGGAAATATCTGAAGTTCTTTGCTTTTTACCTCTATGCCTACCTTGGTCAGTGCTTCCAAGAATGCTTTTTCATCGCCAGCTTCAGTGGTAACAACATAAGCGATTGCCCTGATTAATTTTCTGCCCGAAACCGCAGTTTTTAAAATCTCCCGGAAATTAACTCTGGCTTGATAAATATTTTTTGCCGAGTGGTACATATTTTGCACATCCATAAACACTCCCACTCTTTGGTCTTTTTGTTTAATAATAGACATTATTTTTTAAGTCCCAATGCTTTGATTATTTTTTTATAACGGTTCTCGTTTTCCGACCTTAGCCACTCCAAGAGATGTTTTCTTTTAGAGACCATTCCCAAAAGGCCTCGCCTCGAATGATTGTCTTTGGGATGTTTTTTCAAGTGGCTTGCCAATTTTTCAATTTCTTCGGTTAAAATCCCAATTTGAACATCAGCCGACCCAGTGTCGGTTTCGTGCATTTTGTGTTCATCAATAATCTTTTTCTTTTTTGATTTTTTTAGCATACATAATTAGTATAATACACAATAATTCATTTGCCAAGCAAATTTTAATAATTTATGATTATATTAATGAGAAAGATATTACTTATAATCTTTTTTATTGTTTTAGCGACCTTGATTGCGAGGCCGGTTTTTGCGCAGGAAACAACTTATAAATTGGAGGCAAATTTTTTCTATTCAGAAACCTGCCCGCATTGCATTGCCGAGGAGAAATTTTTGGATAAAATTGAACCCAATTATCCAGAAGTCAAAATCAATCGCTATTTAATTACCGACGCAAGCCACGGGCAATTATTGATTGATTCTTTAAAAAAACACAATGCGGAAAAATATCTTGGATTGGTGCCAATTACCTTTGTTGGCGAGGAAATGATTTTGGGTTTTGACAATGAAAATGCTATTGGCAAGAAAATCGAAGATTCTATCCAGAGACAGATTAATAATACAAATAATGGCCAGGAAAATGATAAAAAATTTCATTTACCCATAATTGGCGAAGTTGATTTAGCAAAATACTCTTTACCCTTACAGGCAATTATTCTCGGGTTTTTTGACGGATTTAATGTTTGTTCCTTAGGGGCTTTGGTTTTGATTTTGGGGCTGGTTTTAATTTTAAAGTCAAGAAAGAAAATTTTACTCTTCGGCGGATTATTTATTTTAACCACTGTTCTTGTTTATGGTGTTCTGATATTTCTTTGGTATCAATTGTTTTACTTTTTAAGTCCGGTTTTGAAAATAATGAATGTTTTTGTCGGGATTTTAGGAGTTGCTGGGGGAATATATTTTTTGCGGCAATTTATTAAATCCAGAAAAGCAGATCCGACTTGCGACAGTCAGGGCAACAAAATAGTTACTAAGCATTCGGAAAAAATCCAAAAAGCATTTCAGGAAACGGGCGGAATTTGGGGTTTGATTATTGCTGTTTTGATTTTTGCCGCAGTGATTACGATTGTAGAATTCCCCTGTTCAGCAGTAATTCCGGTTTTATTTGCGGGAATTATGGCGCATGCCAAAATTTCAATTCTCGCTTATATCTTTAACCTCGTAATTTATCTGATTTTCTATATGCTCGATGAGATTATTGTTTTTGTGATTGCCGTGATTACGATGAATATTAAAATCGCATCAGGCAAAACAATGAAATGGTTAAACTTGGTTGAGGCGATTGTATTGTTCGGCTTGGGGATATATTATTTGAGCGGGATTTTTTAAATTTTATTTTTAGATAAAATAATCCCCCCTGGCCGTTCAGTCGGCGAGAGGGGGTTTCATTTACGCCAGTTCAATAATGGCAATATGTTTTCCGATTTTCCCTCGGACAAAATGAGTACCCTGCAGAATACCCCAAAATTCAAACGTCCTATTTTTCGGTAGTTCTGGCTTGATACTGGCAACATTATGAGTTGCCCCGTCAATAATTATTGAGGGCTTGCGCGTATTCAAGGTGCAATATAGTCTTTCCATGATAACCTCCTTTTATCCTGAATAGCTCCACTTTATCATATTATAAATCTTCTGTCAAGTTTTTAGATTGACCGACAATTATTTTTAAGTTATCCTGTAATCATTGCCCTGTATAATTTGCCCCTATGGTGAAATGGATATCATGTTAGTCTTCGGAACTAAAGTTGGGGGTTCGAGTCCTCCTGGGGGCACAATATAGGTTTCCGCTCATCTTCGTGAGCGGACCCGCTCGCTTTGACGAGCGGGCGAGTCCTCTCGAGGGCATTTTGCCTCCATAGCTTAGTGGTAAAGCAACGGTCTCTTAAACCGTTGACCTAGGTTCGATTCCTAGTGGGGGTAATTGACTTGATAATTATAAAATTGTACACTTAAAATATAATCATATAATATAAATTAACGCATATAATTATGACTAAGAAATGGCAGTTGAAAGAACGCGCTAAAGAATTAAGAAAAAAAGGATTTAGTTATTCAGAAATAATAAAACAAATTCCAGTTAGCAAGAGCACTATTAGTTTTTGGTGTAGAGACATTAAATTAACCAAAAAACAGATTACTCGCCTCGGTTCTTTATATGACACTCAATTTCGTGGCGCTAAGGCGAATCAGCTGAAAAGAAAGAAAGAAATTGAAATTATACGAAAAAATGCTAAAAAAGAAATTAAAAAATTAAGTAATTATGAGATTAAGATAATTGGGGCTGCACTATATTGGGCAGAGGGGTCTAAAGTTAAGAGTTCTTCTTTTACTAATTCTGATGCATTATTGATAAAATTTATAATGAAATGGTATAGAGATATTTGTAAGGTGCTAGAGAATAAAATTAAGCCATATTTACATCTTCATACTGGCCTTGACGAGAAAAAAGCAAAAAAATATTGGTCTAAAATAATTAATATTCCTGTGAGCAAGTTTGGAAGTACTTTTTTTAAGAAAGAAGGAACTGGTCATAGAAAAAATAAATTATATAATGGGACTTTAAGGATTCAGGTTAACAGCGAAGATTTGCGGCACAAAATTCTCGCATGGATTGAAGAAATATGTGATCCTATTAATTAATTTGTATAAATTAAATTATTTTGCCCCCATAGCTTAGTGGTAAAGCAACGGCCTTTTAAGCCGCTGACTTAGGTTCGATTCCTAGTGGGGGTACTAGAAAAAGGACAATTTTTGTCCTTTTTAGGTTTTGGGATTGACAGATTGTTTGGGATATGCTAATATTATAATATTAGCATTAAGCTAGTAATGTCTGTATTTTAAAGAGGAGGTTTACATGAAAAAATTGGTCGTGGTTTTGCTCTTTATCGGGTTAACTCTTCCCGTTATTGCCCAGCAGCGGGCTATGTCAGCAGACGTGACGAGGGTTGTTTCTTGTATCAAGTCACTGACCTGTAAAAACGTGATCTTGACCAAGGGGAACTTCGGTAACGGCAAACAGATTGTCTTCACCGACAGTCACAGGCGGTACACTATGTATTGGTCCGGCGAAGATGGACCGCAGGGCTTTCTCTCTGTCTGGGTGCGCCCAGAAGGTACGGGGGGTCAGCTGGCGCTCATTACTTTTACAGATCGTGGACTCGATGGCCTTGTTGACTTCGGTGTTCAGGGACCAGCGAGTTGGTCTGACTCTCGGCGGAAACATTTTCACAAAAACGACGAAGCGAGTCCCAATATCGGCTTCGAATTTCGACAGTTTTGGCAGATGCAGCTCGATGAAGCCATCGCTGCTGCCCGTCGTCAGCTCTTTTAAGGCAAGCCACATCATTCAGCGGGCCAACACTCGGAAGAGCGTTCGGCCCGTTAATCTTTTCTGAAAAGGAATTTGCCCCAAGGACAATTTTTGTCCTTTTTTAATTGCCAAAAAAGGATTTTTAAGGTATGGTTAAAATAGAATGACAATTCCAAAAGAAGTTAATTTAATAAAGGAAAAATTAGAAAAGGCGCACTTTGAAGCGTATATTGTTGGTGGTTGCGTGAGAGATTTATTATTGGAGGAAAAACCAAAGGATTGGGATATTACAACCAATGCCAAGCCAGAAGAAATTCAGAAATTATTTCCCAAAAATTTTTATGAAAACAAATTCGGCACTGTTACGGTTATAACCAATTCAAAAGACGCATCTTTAAAAACAATTGAAATCACGCCATTCCGGCTAGAAGGAAAATATTCGGATAAACGCCATCCAGACGAGATAAAATTTGCAAAAACAATTAAAGAAGATTTAGCAAGAAGAGATTTTACCGTGAATGCACTTGCCCTGAGCTCGCCTCGAGCGAAGTCGAGAGACGAAGTCAAAGGGATGGCGAAAGTAATTGATTTGTTCGACGGGCAAGATGATTTAAAAAACAAAATTATCAGAACCGTTGGCAGTGCTGATGAGAGATTTAATGAAGATGCCCTCCGGATGTTGCGAGCCATAAGATTTGCCTGCACTCTGTCTGGGGGATCACCAGCCCAAGGCTGGCAAGTTGAAGAAAATACGCTGAAAGCAATTCAGAAAAATGCTGGTTTAATGCAATTTATTTCCAAAGAAAGAATCAAGGATGAATTGATTAAAATTTTTGAATCAGAAAAAGCAGCGCAAGGAATTGATTTGTTAAGACAGACAAATTTATTAAAATATATTATTCCGGAATTAGAAAAAGGCGTGGGGGTAGGACAAAACAAAGGACATATTTATAATATTTATGAACATTTACTCCGTTCTTTAGAGGAAGCAGCTAAACATAAATTTAATTTAGAGGTAAGATTAGCTGCGCTTTTTCATGATATTGGCAAGCCAGCCACAAAAGAGGGTGAGGGTCCAGATTCAACTTTTTATAATCATGATTGCGTTGGTGCAAAATTTACATTTAGAATTTTGGAAAGATTAAAATTTCCCAATAAAGTTATTAATAAGGTAGCATTATTGGTGAAAAACCACATGTTCGTTTCTGATCCAGATAGATTAACTGACGCAGGGGCGCGCAGATTGATTGTAAGAGTAGGTAGAGAAAATATTCCGGATTTGATCAATTTAAGAATTTCCGATAGGTTAGGAATGGGCAGACCAAAAGCCAGGCCATATAGATTAAGAACTGTTGAATATATGATTGAAAAAGTTTCCAAAGACCCGATTTCCGCAAAAATGCTGAAAATCAATGGCAATGACATTATGAAATTATTAAAAATCCAACCCAGCTCCAAAGTTGGAGCGATTTTGGATGTTTTATTGGCGGAAGTCATTGAAGACCCGAAAAAAAACAACAAAAAACTCTTAGAAAAAAGAGTTAAGGAACTGGATGAAGAAAATTTAGAGCAATTAAGAAAACTCGCCAAGGGGAAAATTGAGGAGAAAAAAGAGGAAGAGGATTTAAAAATTCGCGAGAAATATTGGATAAAATGAATATGGAAAAAGAAAAATTTAATAAAGAGCCGGAAAAATTAATTGACTCAAAACCCCACTTGGAACATATTTATAAAACCCTTGGACTATTGGAGGGTTATACTGAATGGAAAAAAGATTTGCCGGAAAAAATCGGGCCATGGGAAAATTCTTTGGAACTTTTTAATAATGTACAAAAAGCGGTTTTAGAGCAGGTTAAAGATAAGGCGCTATTGTTTAGAGATAAAATACATTCAATATCGGAAATTTCCGACCAGGACATAATTGATACGATAATAAATAATTGGCCTGAAGCCATACCCGAAGTACAGGGGCAGAGGCGTGAGGTTCTATTAAATGTTGCTGCGCACGTCATAAAACACCTGGAAACAAGTGCTTACCAAGAAGTTATTGCCAATGCCAGCGAAGAAGAGCTTGGAAAACTAGGATTAAATTCAGAATTACGGAATGTTACCACAAAGCTTCTTGATGCTTCAATGCGGGCAGATAATCTTTTTATTCGTTTTCTGGCTTTTTCTAAATTATCTCCCGATTCGCCAAGTAAATCCAAAAGCAAATTTTATCTTTCGGAAGAAGAAGGGCCCCGCACCATTAACGAATTATTTTCGCGCGACACTCAATATCTTTCTCGAAAATTAAAAGAAATTAGTGAAATGCCGATTGAATGGGGAAAGATTCCTGGCGGTGATACCTTTAAAGAATATTTGGTTGCCTTGAGTAAGTCGTATCAGGAAACGGATGTACGTAAAATAAATGCCAAATATAAAACAGTAAGTGATTTATACAGTGAATTAGCTTCTTCCGATTTTCCCATTCTTATAATCCCCTCCGCATACACCGAAGGAGGGGGTGAAAAGGATCCCTACTATGATCCCGAATTAAGGGTAGGTTTAAGGTCTACCGAGTGCATTGAGATAGAAAAAAGCCTTTTGCCAAAACAAGAAACAATGGCGAATATGCTCAAAGAAGACGGGCGCGAAGATCTGAGCGAGATTCTTGCCAAAAAGAAAGTTAAAGTCATTAATTCTATTGGAGATTACGGTGTTAATTTAAAATCTAAAGCCACAGCTCAAATGGGAGAATCTGTTGCAATAATTTTTCTGGGTGAACAGATAAAGGCACACAAAGAAATGCGAGCAGGTAAAAACTTCCGGGTTGAAGGACTTAAATCCGAAAAAAGCCAGGAAATGTCGCTTTACTGTACCCTCTTACACGAATTCGGGCACCTTCATATTAAGGGGTCTGCCCCAAAAAGATTGGGCACAGATTCAAGGGATATCATTCAAGAATCGGAGGCAGAGCAACTTTATAGGTGTTTCGTTCCCCGGATGATTGAAACGGGAGGACTGGAGGGGACAAAAGAAGAATGGGCAGCTGCCTTGGTAGAAAATTCTTTAGTCGAGTTGAAAGATAAATCAGAAGAAGGAGATGCTTTATATTATTACTCGGCGGCATATACGCTCAATAAACTTTTTGCCGAAAAGATAATAGAATTCGATTTCGGAACTGGAAACGTTAGTATAAAGGATATTGATAAATTTTATCACGCTCAGGAAGAATTATCTAAAGAAGTTTTAAGTCTTTTTGACGACAAATTAATGAATAAGAAAAAAGCAGACAAATGGGTCGAGAAAAATTGTAAACCCAACGAGATAGTGCAAAAAGTTTCGAAATTTATAAAAGAAGAAGAAGTTAAAAAAGTAGAAGAAGATTTGACGGCAAGCAATGAGCTTCCAAATGATCCAAAAATAGGGCCTGTAAAAGTTTTTCCGTGGGAGAGGGCCTGGATAAAAAGAGCGGATCCGGAAAATCCAGACGATGTTAAGATGCTTAAACTTATTGATGATCAACCCGAAGTAGCAAAATATATGGTAGGTCCCGACCTAACCCCTAAAGATTTTACAGAAAAAAACTTTTACGGAATTTGTGCAGAAAAACCCAGAGGTAAAATATTAGGATTTGTTTGGCTATATGAACCAGAAAAGGATAAGCTCAGAGATTTAAAAAAACGCAACCTAATTGATCCCTCGGCGAATAAAGAATTTTTGGAAATAAGTTTTGCGCGACTTGTCGATGAAAATCTACCAACAGAAGAACAAGTATGGGGTCTTATGCCAAGTGCCATCCGACAAATTTGTTTTTCTCTTCTTAAAAAACAGGAAAAAATCACAATTATGGCTTTTGTGAGTCCCAAAAATTTACTTTCAGAGGGCGTATTAAAAAATATCGGATTCGTTAAGGGAAAAGTTTATTATGATAAAAAATTCAAAGAAGAAGACAATCTTTGGATTTTAGATAAAAACGAATTGGAAAAAATATTGGATAAAGTAAAAAAACGGGCTGTAGTGTAGTGGTAGCACCCGCTTCGCCGAAGCTTCAGCGAGGCGAGCGAGTCCTTTTTACCCCGTACTAAAATTTAACGGAGTGTAGTATAACGGTAGTACGCTGGCTTCGGGAGTCAGTGGCCTGGGTTCAACCCCCAGCACTCCGATAGAAAATTTTTAGTACGGGGCGGGTGCGTGAAGACCGAGTTCAATTCTCGGCTCCCCGATTAATAGGTTTCCCGCGTAGCGGGATCCCGTTCGCGGGACAACTCCCGGCTCTCCGATTAAGAAATTAATTTAAAAATTAATTAAAACATAATGGAAAAAATAAAACATATGCCTCAAGGGCAAAAAAAGACAAAACAACCGGTTTTAAGAATTATTCCCCTAGGAGGCATGGAAGAAGTTGGCAGAAATATGACTGTTTTTGAATATGGCAATGATATTGTTATTTTGGATATGGGCATTCAGTTCCCGGAAGAAGATATGCCCGGTATTGATTTCATTATTCCTAATATCAGTTATTTGCGCGGTAAAGAAAAAAATATTCGTGGAGTAATTTTTAGTCATGGCCATCTTGATCATATTGGTGCTGCTCCATTACTTTTGAAAAAACTTAATTATCCAACAATTATTGGCAGGGACTTGACCATTGCCCTGATTGAAAAAAGAATGGAGGAATATTCTAAGGAATCAATTAAGCATCTAAAAATTATCAAGGTTAAATCAATTAATGAACGGCTTAATTTGGGTAAATTCAGAGTCGGATTTTTCAATGTGGAGCATTCAATTATGGATGCAATCGGCGTTATTATTAATACGCCGACTGGAACAGTTATTCATCCGGGCGACTGGACAATAGAGAAAAATCCAACTAATCAACAAGCAATTACCTATAATCATTTGTCTTCTTTGCCAAGACCAAAAATTTTAATGCTTGAAAGCTTGGGTTCAACCAATACCGTTCATGAACCTGTCTTGGAAAAAGATATGTATGCTAATCTGGAAAAACTTATCAAAGAAGCAAGGGGCAAAGTAATTATTGGCACTTTTTCTCACCAGATAAAAAGAATCAGCCACATTATTGAATATGCCAGAAAAATTGGCAAGAAAGTCGCTCTCGACGGCTACAGTATGAAAATGAATGTTGAAATAGCTCAAAAATTAGGATATATAAAAATTGACAAAGAAGTACTTATCCCCGTTAATAATATCCATAAATATCCAGAAAATAAAATTATAATTATTTGTACCGGAGCGCAAGGCGAGGGCAATGCGGTTTTATCACGCATAATTACCGGCGACCATAAATTCATTCGTATCAAAAAAAATGATACTATAATTTTCTCATCATCGGTTATTCCCGGCAACGAAAGGACAATTCAGCGGCTGAAAGACGGCCTTTATCGCAAATGCGATAATGTCGTTCATAGTGACATAATGGATGTTCATATTAGCGGCCATTCTAATGCTGCCAGTATTAAAGAAATAATAAAGCAAATCCGGCCGGATTTTTTTCTGCCGGTTTATGCTAATCATTATTTTTTGAAAGAAGCGGCAAAACTGGCCATGCAGGTCGGAATCCCTAAAGATAAAATATTTGTTCTTGATAATGGCTCAATTATTGAATTTCAAAACAGGACAGTCAAGGTCTTGAATAAAAAAGCCGACACTAATTATGTTTTTGTAGATGGACTGGGTATTGGCGATATCGGCCACATTGTTTTGCGCGATCGCCAGACAATGGCCGAAGACGGAATGTTTGTGATTATAGCTACAATAGACCGGCAAACAGGAAAAGTTAAAAATAATCCGGATATAATTTCTCGCGGATTTATTTATATGCGGGAATCAAAAGAACTTTTAACAGAAGCGCGAAAAAAAGTTAAAGAAATCGTTGAACACACAACTATTGCCGGCACGCCGATTAACTGGATATATGTCAAAGATAATTTACGGGATAAAATGGGTCAATTTTTATATAGTAAAACTAAAAGGCGGCCCATGGTTTTGCCAGTGATAATTGAAGTATGAACCCAAATTCAATAAATTTTTTAAGAGATTCGTTGAGCCATCATTATGGATTAAGAAGTGCGTTGGACCAAAAGGCCTCGTTTTTGGTTGGTATTGCAGCTATTATTTTCGGTTTCAGCATGACCCGTTTAACAGAACTGAATTTTTTAATATTAGCAATTTGTTCTTTTATTACCCTGCTTCTTGCAGCTATGGCCGTGTTTTTGCCATTCAGGGGTAAAATAAAAGAACGAATTAGTTTAATGTGTTGGTGGAATTTTACCAAAAAAGAATACGAGCAATACAAAAAAGAACTTAATGATATGTTCCAATCTGACGAGAAAATCGCCGATGAATATGCGCGGGATATCTGGAATCTGGCGAATTATTCCATCAAGCCGAAATCATTAATCCTCAAATGGGCAAGTTTCATTCTTATCCTCGGTCTCCTCGCCGGGTTCGTGTTATTTTTTGTATAAAAGAAACACATGAAGACATATTACGATAAATATATAGGAATTTTATGCAACAACGAGATGCATACTTTGGCTTTATCGTCCCAAATGGCAACCTGTTTGGGTCAGTTATTTTTGTGTTCCATGTTGCGCAAGGAAGTTCCGGATTTTTGTGCTAGGGCTTATAATCTTGAGGTTACGGATATTGAACTAGTTAAAAAAGATATTGCAAATTTTATTAAATCTTCCCAAAAGCCTTTAGCTGGTTTAACCTTGGTCGCGGGGAATGTTTATAATTCTTTAGAGATAGCAAAATGGTTAAAATCAATCGGTTGTGATGTAATTGTTGGTGGGCCAGAAATTACAGAATTGACAGTTGAGCATTATGCTAATTTACCTATGATTGACGGAGTAATCATTGGTCTGGCAGAAAATATTTTGCCTCAAATTATTTTAAAAGGATTAGAATCTTCCATAATGAATTTATCTACAAAGAATTTTTTGGCAAAGACAGAGTATTTGCCGTGTGATTTCGATAATGCTGTTATTGATTATGATTTGCTTTTTGATATAGAACATCATGGCGGAGTAAGTTTTTTATGGAGCGGTGATTGTCCTTTTGCCAATAATCGTTGTTATTTTTGCGGCAGACAGAGAAAAGGTTATGGCTGCAGAAACCCAAATATTGTATGGAATGAAATTAGACAAGCATATAATCATGGAAAAAGAAAATATTATAATACTGCTGATACGGTAGCCACAAATGCCGATAATTTTCACCAATTTGTTTTAGCCAGACCTGAAGATATCAGAGACATTAATATGAAATGCTTTGTTAACGCAAATCAGGCCAATAATAAGATTGCCGAAGATTTTAAGAACCTGGGTGCGTGGCCGACAATCGGGATAGAGTCGTTTACGAGAATTCAGGCCTCGGAGAAAAGTCAGACTACCGTGAAAGATAATTATAATGCTATAGAAATTTTAGCTAAACATGATTTGCAAATGATTTTGACATTTGTAATCGGATTGCCCGGAGAGACGAAAGAGTCTTTATTGGCCGACTCAAAAGAATTGATTAGGATTATTCAGAAATATAAAGATAATATTTATATGATTACTGTTTCACCATTACTTGTTATTGCCGGCTCTAAGGCCTTTGATAAAATGTTCCAATCTTTATCCGGAAAACTTCCCATAAGACATGATGGTGAATTTTATAGCCCCTTGTCGTTGTCGGAATTACATTTTAAGGAATTTACTGAAATATCAGTCGAAGATGCAATTCGACAAATCTGTGTTCTAGAAAAACAAGTTGCAGAAATTAATCCTAAAATCGGGTTTGATTCAAAGGGGCTTGATTCCGAAAAATATTTTCAAATTAAAAAAGAATTAACGCAATAACTAATTCAAAATTTAATCCCCCGCTGGCGGGGTGGGGAGAGGAAAAAATTAATTATGAGATTAATAAAAGAACATAGTTTACAGAAATTAGAATATCTTAGAAAATATATAAAAGGCTATTTAAATGCAACAAAAAGATTGCAGACAAAATATTATATAGATGCCTTTGCAGGGACGGGAAAGTGTCTTTTGCACAACACGAAGCAACAGGTAGATGGTTCTTCTTTGATTGCCCTAAGAACAGAAGGAGTTTTTAGTAAATACATATTAATAGAGAAAAATGAAAACAATTTCAAGATTTTAAAAGAGTGCCTCAAGAATGAAATTCCTGAAGACAGATTAAATTTGATTGAGTTTTATAATGGGGATTGCAATGTATTTTTGAAAGAATATAAATTTAACCCATCGCCTTATGTGGGTTATTTTGTCCTTTTAGATCCAGCTGGGCCAGAATTAGAATGGGAAACGATAAATGTTTTATCCAAACTTAAAAAAATCGATTTATTAATTTTATATCCTTACGATATGTCTTTGGTAAGATTAGTTACTAAATATCCTTGGAAATTAGATAAATTTTATGGGAGCAAAGAATGGTTAGATATATATAAAAAAAGAACAAGTGCCACAAACGCAAGAAATAATTTATTAAAATTTTATATCCACAATTTAGAACAATTGGGATTCGAATCCGAATTTATTGATTGTAGGCCAATTAGAAGAAAGTTTCGAGAGGGTAAATTATTATATTACTTAATTTTTGCAACACACAACCCTGTTGCCAAGAAGATAATTTCTTATATATTTAATAAAGAATTAGACGGTCAAGAAACACTTAAATTTAATTAATGGAAATGGTATAATATAAATATGAGAAGCATAACTCGTAAAACACTATTATATAAAAGCGAGGTTGAATATGCTGATTTTTGCATTAATCATGTGGAGGGGTGTGCGCATGGTTGCAACTTTCCCTGTTATGCTATGATGATGAAAAAAAGAACTGGTGCGATAAAAGATTATAAGGATTGGATAAAACCTAAAATTGTATCTAATGCTTTGCAATTATTAGAGCAGGAAATTCCTAAATATAAAAATAAAATTAAATATGTACATCTATGTTTTTCAACAGACCCTTTCATGTATAAATATCCGGAGGTATCAGATTTAACTCTAAAAATAATTGAAAGATTAAACAAGGATAATATTCGTTGCACCGTTTTAACAAAGGGAATTTATCCCAAAAAATTAACGGATATCGAAAAATATGGCCAGAACAATGAATATGGGATAACTCTTATTTCTTTAAGTGAAAACTTTAAGAAAAGATTTGAACCATACTCCGCGCCGTATAAAGAAAGAATCAAGGCTTTAAAATATTTACACGATAAAGGATTAAAAACTTGGGCGAGCATGGAGCCATATCCCACGTCAAGTATTCAAAAGCAAAATATACGGGATGTTTTAAAATCTGTATCTTTTGTAGGTAAAATTGTATTTGGTAAATTAAACTACAATGTAAAATCGAATTATGGAGATAATAAAGAATTTTATCAGACCTGTGCGGATATAGTTAGTAAATTTTGCGAAGAGAGAGGGATTGAATATCATATAAAAAACGGAACAGAGAAAAAATACAACAAAAAAACGGAAAAAATTTTCAAGGTTGCATCTTTACCAATTTATCAATATTAAGGTCTATATTTAATCTTCTTATCTTTCGAAATCCCCCTCGCGGGGATTTTTTGTTTTTGTTTTAGATACGGACATTTTGCACTTCTAATCTAAGAGCTTGATTAGGGGTTTTTCCATTTAAGCCACAATGTTTCGTGTCATTGTAGTGCATATTCCAGAGTCGTAATTTGTATTTTAATTC
>Ga0315293_10000072_pt1 | contig 77587 bp, 67 predicted proteins | sample YL17G13_20_MG_FD_203071 | JGI IMG/M metagenome (GOLD analysis project Ga0315293, IMG submission 203071) | Sediment microbial communities from Yellowstone Lake, YNP, Wyoming, USA - YL17G13_20 | ecosystem: Environmental > Aquatic > Freshwater > Lake > Sediment | place: USA: Wyoming | collected...
TTAAAAAATCTCATACAGCAGCAAATTTGAATTATAACACAGCCTGTCCCTTGCTGAACCTGCTCCCAATAAGGAAGCGTCATATTCGGGGAGGCTTCGAAGGGCTGCGACCGGATATCTTCATTTGAGATATTTTAGTTCCATCCAACAGGAACAGAAATGTAGTCTGTTCCATGATTATATTACAATAATTATCCGAAACTCTCTATGAAGCAGAGCAGACGCGCCAAAGAATATTGAAAACACTAAAAGCGTATCGTTTCGATACCTTTGCGCGAATAGTTGAGCGAGAGGGCGAGGATCCTCGCAGCTTCCTGCGGGGCGTGGAATCCCATCGAGTTCTCCGCCTCGACGAAATCGAGAAGGAACTGGGCTTTACGCTGAAAATCCTGCGCCTTCGCGAGCAATGCCGCATCCAGCCCGCCCGCTTTTGATTTCTCGATCTTGTTAATCAATTCGACTACCGCGTCCATCGCGATGTTGCGCACCTCGAAGTTCGTGTCCTGGATTCGTGTCGCCCTGTCGAGCAGTTCTTTCTCGGTTGCCCGGTGGCAGGTCTGGCACGAGCGCGAGATATTCAGCAGCGGGCTTCGGACGTGATGATCGCTTATCTTCAGCGCCCCGATCCTGATATACGGCATATGGCAATCCGCGCAGGCGACCCCTGCCCTGGAGTGTATTCCCTGGTTCCACATCTCGAACTCCGGGTGCTGGGCTTTAAGCACCTTCGCGCCGGTCAGTTTATGCTCCCAGTCTTTATGACCGTATTCGTCATAATATGCCAGAATCTGGTCGGCTCTAATGCCCTTTGTCCAGGGAAATACGAGACGTTTTTCCGTTCCCTTGAAGTAGTATTCGTCATGGCACTGCGCGCAGACGTACGAACGCATCTCCTGCCTCGTCGCCATCTTGTTCACGTCGTAATCTTTTATCCCCTCGCTTTCCTTCAAAGCCTTTATCCCTTCGATGAACGCGGGCCTCGTTATCCGCAGGGACATCGTATTCGGGTCGTGACAGTCTATACAGGCAACCGGGAACTTGGCGAGCTTGCGAGCCTCGAAATACGTCATCGAATTGATTTTCTCGAAACCTTTGAAGATATCTCCGCCGCCCAATTTATTATAAACGGTGTACATAGAGGCATGGCAATTGAGGCAGGCGCCCGGTTGTTTTGCTACGCGTTGGCGCTCGGTGAATGTCTGGTCGTCCAGCATATACGCATGACCGCGTTCCTCCCTGAAATCAACAGCGAAAGGATATCCAGCCCATATAGTTTTCAGCCTCGGATCGGCGTCGAGCCGCGACGACGACACTTTCGCGCGCGGATCTTCGGATGTCGGTGTGCGCGGCATCGCCTCGCTGCCTCCGTAACGGGTCCGCTCCATATCAACGGTGCGCTTATACATATCGTATTGCTGAGGGAAATTCTTGCCCCAAATCTCCGGGTCAACCGTATCATCCTTGAGTTCGACTACCCGGAAAAACGGATTGAGTTGTTCTTGTTTATGCTGGAACACTGAGATAAGAAGCGCGGTGACCGTAAAGACCGCTGTCGCGGTTACGATTATGAGAAGGAAAAGAAACCCCAGGGACATCTTTCTGGGCGCTTCATCCTTCGGCTTTTGTTTTTTAGCGGGCATATCCCCTCCTCACATTTTTATATTATTAATTTTCTAATGTCCCACTGAATAATGGCATTGCAAACAATCGAGGGACATCTTCGTTTCATCCCGTGTCTCGATCATCGCAACGATATCGCCGTGGCACTTGCGGCACGAGTCGTTCGCTATCCGCTTGTTCCTGCCTTTAATCTGGATCGGCTCCGGGAAATTGCCGGTCGTGAAAGCCAGCGAATGATTGAAGCCGTTCAGAGCCTTGGTATAGTATTTTCCGATGAATCCTTCAGGCGTATGACAATCGTTGCAGACGGCAGCTGCATGATGGCTGTGCTTGTTCCAGGAATCGAAGTTATCTTTCATAACATGACAGTTCGCGCATGCCGCCGGATCGTCAGTTATATACGAAAAGCCCTTAGCATATATAAACGTATAAATCCCGATGCCGGCAAGAACGCCGAAAAGGACACTAAAGATAATCAGAGAGATTTTCTGCCTCGATAAACTGATTCTAATCATAAACCCTTCGAAAAGATGGATAATTATATTCAATATCCCTCTAATAGTCCATACCCGCAATCATTAAAATAAAAGAAGCGTCATACTCGGTGATTCTTCGAAGAGCGGCGACCGGATATCTTCTTTTTAGGTGTCTTTCCTAATAGATGCACAACCAACACAGGTTCAATTGCGGAGAATTGAACCTGTTTAGGATTGTCATTCCCTGGGATACTTCGAAGAGGTAACGACAGGAAATCCGAAGGATTCTGTAAAATGCGAAGCATTTCTGTAAATCTTCATTTTAGATTCAATTATCTCGGCGGGTTCAGGTACGGAGACACTGAACCCGCTTGAATGCTACAGCCGTGAATCCTCATTATAATTTGCTGGGCGTGGTCTCCGCACCGCGCCCAATGAAAGCACCGGCTCCCATACAAACAACACCGGAGCGGAAGATGTTGGAATCTGTGTTTAGTGATGATGGTTTTTTTATCCCAGCCGCGGGCGTTTTTTCGCTTTTTCTTCGCTTTTCTCCTTGACTTTCGCCTTTTTTTCGCCAATATTAAATCTCGGAGGTATGATTATGACCCTCACAAAAAGGCAAAAGGAGATACTCGACTACATTTCCGAGTATTCCGCGTCCAAGGGATACGCCCCCACCCTGCGCGAGATCTGCGACCGCTTCGCCCTCTCGTCCGTGGCGACGGCGCACAAGCACCTCGCCCATCTTATAGACAAGGGCTACCTTTCTCGCACCCCGCACGTCAGCCGTTCCCTCATCCCTCTCGAAGGCGCAGGCCGCACGGGAGCCGCCGAAATACCGCTCCTCGGCTTCATCGCCGCGGGCATGCCGGTGGAGGCTGTCAGCCAGAGCGAGACGATCTCCATCCCTGAAGATATGCTCGGCAAAGACAACACCTATGTCCTGCAGGTTAAGGGAAACTCGATGATAGATGAACAGATCCGCGACGGGGATTTCGTAATCGTCGAGGAACGAAGCATGGCTCAAAACGGCGAAACAGTCGTCGCCCTTCTGAACGGTGAGGACGCGACCCTGAAGAAATTCTACCGCGAGGGGGAGCAGGTCCGCCTCCAGCCGGCGAACCCGGAAATGGAGCCGATCTACGTCAATGAACGGGACATAACCGTCCAGGGGGTGGTCATCGGAATCCTCCGGAAATACTGAAAACCTGTCCTGGCGGCGGAACCGACGGTTGCGGCGGGCGGGTTCAAGTCTCTGACTTGAACCCAGGGGAAACACAGCCGTGGCTGCCTAATGGCGAGACCGCCCCGGGCGGAAGTTACGATACTTTAAACCTATTAAAAAAGGAAAAGCGGAATGGCAAATGAAACCGAAAAAATGATCGCTTATTGCGGAATCGTCTGCACGGGCTGCGAAGCCTACATCGCCACCCAAACCGGAGACGAAAAGAAGGCGCGCGAAACCGCGGAAATGTGGTCGAAAGCCTACAACGCCAACATCAAGCTGGAAGATGTCTGGTGCGACGGTTGCCTCGTGGAGGGCAAGAAATGCGCCCATTGCCACGAATGCGAAATCCGCAAATGCGCCATCGGAAAAGGCATCGCTAACTGCGCGCATTGCCCGGACTACAAGTGCGAAACCCTGAAAGGCTTCCTGAAAATGGTCCCGGATGCGGAAAAACTTCTGGACGAAATCCGCGCCGGATTGTAAACCTGCGTGCCAATGCCTCTAAGCGTTTTTAACGCTCCGAAGCGAAGGAAAAAACGGAATGGAAGAAAAAAAAAGGACGATAATTCATCTGGACCTCGACGCCTTTTTCGTGGCGGTGGAGCGTCTGCGCGACCCGTCCCTCATCGGCAAACCGGTGGTGGTTGGCGGCAACCCGGACGGCCGCGGAGTCATCGCCGCGGCCTCCTACGAAGCCCGCCGCTACGGCATCCATTCCGCGATGCCGTCGACGAAGGCGAAGAAGCTCTGCCCCCACGCGATATTCGTCCGCTCCCGCCACAACCTCTATTCCGAATACTCTCGAAAGTTTTTTCGCATCGTCGCGGATTACACCCCACTCATCGAGCAAACATCCATAGACGAAGGGTACATAGACGTAACCGGCTGCGAGCCGCTGCAGGGACACCCCTTTCGCCTCGCGGAAGAAATAAAGCTCCGGGTGAAGCGCGAACTCGGCCTGTCGGTCAGCATGGGGGTCGGCTCCAACAAGCTCATCGCCAAGATCGGCTCCGACTACGCCAAGCCTGAGGGAATCGTCTATATCCTGCCCGGAAAAGAACGCGTCTTCCTCGCCCCGATGCCCGTTGAAAAGATACCGGGGGTCGGCCCCGCGGTGCTCGAAAAGCTGAACGGCTACGGCGTCCGCACTATCGACGACCTCTCCCGGATGGGAAGGGACGGCCTCGAAAAGATATTCGGCAAGCACGGCGTCTCCCTCCACAATGCTTCGCTCGGCATCGGCTCCGTCGCCTTCGGCTCCACCCTCGAGCAGGCGAAGTCCGTCAGCCGGGAGCATACCTTCGGACGGGACACAAACGATCTATTTTTTCTTGAAGCGACATTATGCCGGCTCTCCGAGAAGGCAGCCGCCGACCTGCGCGAAAAAAGCTTAAAGGCTTCAACTATAACTCTTAAGCTCCGCTACGCCGATTTCAAAACCGTTACCCGTTCTCATTCACTCGGCGAGCCGACAGATCTCGACAACGTCATCTACGCCGCCGTCCGCGGCCTGCTCGGCAAAACCTATCAAAGGCGCACGGCCGTGAGGTTGATCGGCGTATCCCTGACCCGCCTGGACGAGGAAAGACAGGGAACGCTTCTAAGGGACGAGCGCGAAAGGAAAATGGAAAACCTCTACCGCTCCGTAGACAAGATACGTGGGAAATACGGCGGAAAGGCTGTCTTAAACGCGAGGGGCTGCCTCGGCGACGTTTAGAGCCGGCCGCATTTAACAGAAAGATATGAGGCGGGTTCAATTCTCCGGGGCCTGTTACTCTATCAAAATTGAAGTGTTAAACAAGAAAAGTTAAAAATTTACAAAATGCGTCGCACTTTTAACTTATAGATTCTAAAAGGAAGATATCCGGTAGCAGCCCTTCTAAGTATCCCCGAATATGACGCATTTTTATTTGGGCAACAACCTACCGGAGATGGAGCAGACGTCATCACGAGACACTTGCTCCCGCAGAATAACAAAGATCCGATCCGTTGCAGGTTCAATTCTCCGTAATTGAACCCGCCAGTAATCCTTATGGGGCCTCACTCCGAAGAATTACCCCGGGACGGAATTAGAAGAAGGCGACCTTGATGGATTTCACTCATCTCAATTGCCACAGCTACTACTCGTTCCTCTCCGGAACCGCCTCAATCGTCGAACTGGTCGAAGAAGCGAGACGCGCTGGGATGAAATCCCTCGCCCTCACCGACACGGGCGGGATGTACGGGGCCGTCGAGTTCTACAAGGCGGCAAAGGAGGCGGAGATAAAGCCGATAATCGGCGCTGAGCTTAAATCCGACAGTCTGCGCGTCCTTCTCCTCGCCTTGAACAGGGAGGGGTTTGCGGCCATAAGCGCCCTCGTCTCGCGGCAGCAGCTCGAAGACGGCTTCTCCCTTAAGGACGCTATCCGCGCCCTCGCATCGGGCCGCGAGGCGGCAAACGTCGCCTTTCTCGCGGATAACGTCCCGCTCCTTAAGTTCATCCGGGAATCCGGCGCCCAGCGCCTCTATGCCGAGATAGTACGAACCGGCAAAGGCGGCTCGGCGAAGGAAGCCGCACTGATAGCCGCAGCGAAGAGGATGCGCATCCCGCCGGTCGCGACGAACAACGTCCATTTCATCCGCTCCGAGGATCATGCCGTCCACAGGGCGCTGCGGGCGATTGGGCTGCGGACTTCCCTTTCCGCGCTCAAACCTGGTGATGTGGTTCACTGTGAAAACAGGTTCAAGACCGGAGGCGAGATGACCTGCCTCTTCCACGACCTGCCGGAGGCGCTGAAAAATGCCGCCTCCCTTGCCGGCGAATGCAACTTCGAGTTTGAGCTCGGCAAACCCGTCTTCCCGCTGTTCGAAGTTCCCGAAGGGGAAACGCATTATTCCTATCTCTGCAAGCTCTGTTTCGATGGGGCGGCGCGTCTTTACAAGCCGCTTACGAGAACCGTGATGAAGCGGTTGAGCTACGAACTCGAAGTGATAGACAAGCTTGGCTTCAGCCCGTATTTCCTGATTGTTTGGGATATCGTCCGCTTCGCCCGCGAAAACCGTATCCCGTCGGTCGGGCGCGGCTCCGCGGCGGACAGCATCATCTCATACGTCCTCGGCATAACCCCCGTTGACCCGATCAAATACAACCTTTACTTCGAGAGGTTTCTGAACCTTGAACGCGCCGACCCGCCGGACATAGACATTGACTTCTGCTGGCGCAGGCGCCAGAAGGTTCTGCGCTACGTTTACGAGAAATACGGCTACGACAAGGTGGCGATGATCGGGACATATTATCGTTTCTCGTTCCGCGCCGCCATCCGCGAGATAGCGCGCGTGATGGGGGTCCCCGAAGGGAAGATCAGCGCGTTCACGAAGAGGCTGCCGTATTTCTCGGTACGTTCCGTCGAGGAGGCGGTGAGGATGATCCCCGAATGCCGCGACCTTCCGCTGAACGACGAACCATACCGCAGTGTCCTCGCGATCGCCGGGAGAATGCAGAATTTTCCGCGCCATATGTCCACCCACCCCGGCGGGATTGTAATATCCCCTCGCCCCATCACCTGGTATGCTCCTCTTCAACAGGGAGGCAACGGGCTTGCCATAACCCAGTACGATATGCACGGAGTGGAGGATATCGGCCTCGTCAAGATTGACCTGCTCGGTCAGCGCGGGCTCACCGTCGTCCAGGATACAGTCGAAGCGGTGAAAGAGAACTACGACATAGACATAGATTTCGACAAGATTGACCCGACGAAGGACCTGCCTACCCGCAGTCTCATCCGCCGCGGGGACACGCTCGGCTGTTTCTACATCGAGTCTCCCGCGATGCGCGCCCTCGAGAAGAAGCTTAAAACGGATAATTTCGAACTGATGGTCGCCGCGAGCTCGATAGTGCGCCCGGGCGTGGCGGACAGCGGGATGCTGGACCTTTACGTCAAGTACCACAACAAGGCGGAGGAGGTGAGCTACCAGCATCCGTTGATGAAGGAGCTTCTCGGCGACACATACGGAATAATGATCTACCAGGAGGACGTCATAAAGGTTGCCCATCACATAGCCGGCTTCACCTTCGGCGAGGCGGACCTTCTGCGGCGCGGGATGAGCAAGAAACGGCACTGGACGAACCTGAACGAATACCGCAGCCGCTTCATACGGGGAGCGGCGAACAAGGGCGTTCCGGAGGAAACCGCTGAGCAGATATGGAAACAGATAGAATCCTTTTCCGGCTACTCGTTCTGCAAGGCGCACAGCGCGGCGTATTCGGTGATCTCGTTCCGCTCCGCATACCTGCGCTGCCACTACCCGGCGGAGTTTATGGCGGCGGTGCTCACGAACGGCGGCGGTTTCTACAGCCGCCCGGCATACATTGAGGAGGCCCGAAGGATGGGCCTTAAAATCATCGCCCCCCACGTGAACGAGTGCACGGAACATTACACCGGCAGGGGCAGGGAGCTGCGGGTCGGAATCGGTCAGATAAAAGGGCTTTCTCGGCATACGATTGAAGCGATAACGTCCTCCCGGCGGGAAGCAGGCCCGTTCGCATCTTTTGAAGAATTCCTTCTCCGCACCGGCGTCACCCGCGCGGATGCCGGAATACTCGCAAAAGCCGGGGCGCTCGATGGGCTGGGGCTGAACCGCTCCCAGCTCCTCTGGGCGCTGGACGCGGAATACGAATCCATAATAAGTGAACATAAGGCACGCCAAGGCGCGCAAGAGGCTACACTTTTCGACAGCCCCGCCATATTCAATATGAGAAAGCCGCCCGCCCTGCCCGACCACTCGCCGGACGAAAAGCTGCGGCTCGAGATGGAGTACCTCGATATAGCGGTGACAGCACATCCGCTCACCCTATTCAGGGAGCAAATCAGGAAAATCCCGCGCATCCTCTCCACCTCTCTGCCACGTTTCAAGGGAAAGTCCGTCAAGGTAATCGGCTGGATGGTGGCGACCAAGCGGACGGTGACCGCCAAGGGCGAATTTATGAAGTTCCTCACGGCTGAGGACGAAAAGGGGCTGATGGAAATCGTCATCTTCCCCGCGGTTTACAGGAAATATGGCCATCTACTCGTAACCCGCGGACCGTTCATGATAACCGGCAGGGTGGACGAGGATTTCGGAAACGTCACGGTAACGGCATCCAAGCTGGAACTCATACCTTGCATGCCTGGAACCAAGATCAACAATCTGTATGAACGAAACGAAGGGTTTCAATCACACGAGCACACACCTGCGATTGATAGTGCTTTTTAATCATAACCTTTTACAGTTATTTGATACTCAATAAAAAGGCTCCGGGGTAAACCCGGGGGTGCTATTTTTAAGAGGATATCCACTTGTGTTGTCTGGTGAGACAATCGCGTTATAAGAAAAACAATATTTAATCGACCCAAAAAGTTACTGGAAGTACGCCGAAAATGTAATATAGATTACATAATTATTTTTTTAAAATGTTAATATTCTGAGTAAAGATAAGGATCGCATAACTTATCAGGGAGCATAAAAATGAAAACAAGAATCTTTTTTTGCATTTTACTGGTTTTTGCTCTTACAATTGTCCTCCAGGCTAATATAACGGAAAAAACGAATATCCCAAGTTCTCAAAATAAATCCAAAACCAGGAAACCTGACATATGGATTAAGGAATTATTAATTTCCAACAGTGACACTAATTATGTCGGAGATACAGTTTTTGTTACCTGCCGTGCATTTTTCGAGGGAATAACGCAAAATGGCTGGTCATCCATACTCAAGGTCAACGGTAAAATCATCAAAGATACAAACGGTGATAACGTCGCCTATCCCGAGCCATATTGGGGTGTCGCAACAAACTACACATATACCAAAGCTGGGAAGCATACCTTTGAATGCATTCTTGATTATAAAAATGAAATTAATGAAAGCGACGAGACCAACAATAAGGCAAGCGAAACGATAAACGTTATATATTCCAACCTTAAAGTTCAAAATCCGGTAACAGCTGTGGGTAAAAAAGAAATTCCCCCAAAATCATTTATAGGGACTGATATTGTGATCGAAGATGTTTCCGTAAAACCCAAGAGCGGAAAATCGTCAGGAGGGGGAGCCGAGTCATTGGCAAATTGTACCTGGAAAATAATCGGAGTGCATCCGGTGCCATTCACAGTGAGATTATATATAGACGGAAAAATTGTAGGGATTTTTGATGGTTCGATAGTAGACAGCGCTTCCATGGGTACATCTTCTAATATACTTTGGAAAGTAACCGCTGGAACACATACAATCGAATGCAAAGCCGATATCGAGAACGCAATTACCGAAACCAACGAAGCAAATAACAGCAAGAGTATTGCTATTATTATTCCACTTAGGTAATATGTGGATGCCGCTTTTATAGTTGAAAATTAAAAGAATCTTAATAAGAATTTGTGCAATGCTAATGGCGATAAATTTTAAAAAATCTTTCTCCCAAGGGATGAAAGGAAAAAAATAGACGAATTGATCTGGCTTACCTTTATAATTGGTACTTGATCTGTTATCACTTTTCCTTGCATCTCTTAAGGATAAAACGTTTTCTTTTAGTTTTATCGTTTAAATTTATGCACAGCTTCTTGAGAGGACCCTATTTTTATATTTCTCCTTTTAAGTTTCTATAAACAATCTCAATCCACATTTCAATTTCAACAGCACTTGGAGGATAAGACTTGTAAAATTCCGGTAACCCCGCCTGTTTTACATCATCAAGAGATTTACCTTGATCTAACTGTTTTTGAATATGAGAAACTGCATCAATAAATCTTTGATAATAGTTCTGAAGATCAGTTTTATTTGCTACTGGCCCGTGACCCGGAACGATTGTCCAATCATCGGGAATCTCATTCAGAAGTTTCTCCAGGTTGCTAATCAAACCAAGAACTGAACCCCCGCCGGTTATGTCGAGATAAGGAAGGCATTGATGGCGGAAGATGTCCCCCATGACCACAACTTTCGATCTTGGAAAAAATATTACAACATCATTATCTGTATGACCTTTAGAATAATATTTAAGTTTAATTTTTTCGTTGTTGAAATAAATATTCAATTCATTTTCGAAAGTAATGATAGGAAGACCTTCCTTCCGGAGAGGCGTAAATTCCATACCATCGTATGTTTTGACTTTTTGTTGAAGAAGTTCACGAGTGTTAGTATGAGCAATAATCACAGATGATTTAGCGAAATTTTCATTTCCGTCTACATGGTCTGGGTGATAATGAGTATTTATAACAAATTTTATCGACACATCTTTAATTCTTTTTATAGCTTCAGCTAATAGTGAATAACTTCTCTTAAAATGCGTGTCGATTAATAGGATACCATCATCACCTATTGAAGCTACCATATTTAATCCTTCACGCTCAAATAGATATATTGAACCGGAAAGATGAGTCGTAGTTATCTCAGCCTTTTCGACGTCATTCTGCTTTGCCGGCACCGGGGGTGAATCGGTAGATTTCATTTGGGTACCCATATAATTAACTCCTGTTCCTGTAACGTTCCCATATTCTACCGGATAGCGAGCTGAACCATCCCATTGCTTAGACCTATCCACATATGCCTTGTTCCAATCCATCATACCGAATTTTATATTAACCGCGTTATAACCGAGTAGATTAAGCACAGTAGTGCCCAGTTGTCCCATTTGTCCATTTTCGGAATATATAATTATAGTTCTTTTGGGATCAAGTTTTTTTAAGTTATTGATTTCGGCGATTTTCGCCAACGGGATGTTTATAGAGTGCGGAATATGTCCAGTTTCAAATTCTATTTTCGTTCTTACGTCAACAACCTGGTATTCAACCTTCTTGCTGTTCCAGTTGTCGATAATCGTTTTTACATCAGAAGGCAGAATGACGGGAGATCCCTCACCTGATAGGTATTTACTCGCCAGTTCCTTAATGATGTTTTTGGTATCCGACTGGCTGCTCGCTATGACAGGTAACAGGTACGATTCTTTCGATTCATTCACGTGTACCTCCACGTCGTAATCAGCCTTCCGGTCCCACGGTTCTTTTACTAACGCATCCAGATTCCAGGCCATCATTCCAAAATCGAGACTATGACATTCGTAGCCGAGGAGGCTTAAAATGGTATAGGATATCATACTGCCGTGACCATAGTAACAGTAAAGAATGAGTGTTTTATCGGAGCTCATGCGAGCTAAACTGTCATCATTGATGATGTCAATCCAATAAATGTTTGTTGCATATTGGATATGACCGGCATTATTGTAGTCGTCCGGTTTTCTAACACTCACAATTTGGTATTTATCCATCTGGTTACTCCAATCATCCACAATCGTTTGCTTCAAGTAGGACGAGGATATTATCGGCTTATGAGTATCCACTTCTGATAGCCATGCCTGGATGTAGGCGCGGATCGTTTCGAACTTGTTGATAGTATCTTTGAGATTAGTTATGCCATTACTCCGGATAGACGTTGCAATGACTGCAATAAAAATTAAAATAAGTGCTATTGATAACCTCCCACTGACTTGCGGTTTCATTTGATTACCTCCACTTCATTTAACCAAGAGGATGTCCCTCTTATAGTTAAAATGCAGAGCATTCTATAAATTTATATGAGTTCCTTACGTCTTCATTTTAAATCGCCCATTCATCAGGAGCAAGGCTTTTCCTGGTGAAAGCTGTTTGGATATCCATTTCATCAGATTTGCATGTATTTTCTAAATACAGTTTTCTCACTAACTTTTATAAATATCTCAAACATCGGCCTAACGGGTTATCGGAAAAAACGGAAATTTATTTTAAACGCTAATTATTCATAAGAGCTTAAAATCTCCGGATTTTGCTGTTCAAGTTATTACGAACATCTTTAATTGAACTGTCACAAGTGTTATTATCCCTCAATATGACCGAGCATCTTTTGTGCAATTTTTTCGTTAACACTATGGAGCTCGACTTCAGCGGCCGAGTTTCTTTGCCGCTGCTATGCAAGCACGCGATGGACGCAGCCGATCTGCATGCAAGCCGGATGGGTTTCGATATGGAGACTCTTTTCGGCAAAAGGCAGGCGTGGGTTCTGATTCAGATGCACATCAGGGTGGACCAGTATCCTGTCGGAAGGGGAAAGATATCGGTTAAAACCTGGCCATCCGGCACGGAAAGCCGCTTTGCATTCAGAGAATTTCTTTTTTTTAGAGAAGCATCGGTAAACCCATTCGCAGCAGCTTCAAGCAACTGGGTCTTAATGGACCTTGATAAAGGGCGTCCTATGCGCGTCTCTGATCATTTATATGGCCCATGGGAAATTGATCGAACCCGTGCGCTCGAAAACAATTTCGATGATATCCGGGAATCCGGCGAACCTACACTCACAAAGAACTTCCCGATCCGGCTTTCCGATATTGATCCTTTGGAGCATGTCAGCAATCTAAGGTATATTGACTGCGTCCTCGAATCCGTTCCAAGCGATATCTGGAAAACACACGAAATCGGGGAGCTGTGGATCGAGTTCAGAAAACAGGCGGTCTTCGGGGACACTATCGAATCCAAAGTCTATACCCGGAATAATACCGACAACAACAAAGAGTTCATCCACATATTGGATAAAAACAGCGCCGAAAAAACGACCTTTGCAAGAGCAAAGACTTTGCGAAGAAAAATATAACTATCTTCAAAAATGTATCACGCCAATACTCTAAGGCATGCCTTACATATGAGGAAATTTGGTATATTAATCGAGTATCAGCCATAGTTCTCATCATAATAGTTTCTGCTCGCAACTTCTTTCAACTTTTTTCTCGGCCGCGGTTTGATTCCGCCAATTCCGTTTTCGTCAGTTTTATTTTTGGGATAACCAAGCGCAAGAAGAACCGAGACAGTCTTTTTCTCCGGTATCCTCAATAATTCCTTTACTTTTTTTTCGCTGAACCAGCCGATCCAGCAGCTGCCGATTCCGAGTTCCGCGGCGACAAGGACCATATGCTCCATGGCAATTCCGACATCTATCCGCTGGTTATCTCTGTTTATCATATCAGCGGCTTTATGAATAAAGAGTTTCGGTTCGTCCACACAGGCGATAATGGCTCCGGCATTCTCAAGAAACTTGTTAACATTAGGGCCGATGGGTTGAGCCTTGGCTATCTTCTTCAGAAGGAGTTCGTCATCCACAACCACAAAACGCCAGGGCTGGGAATTGCACGACGACGGAGCAAGCCTCGCTGCTTCAAGAATCACATCCATCCTTTCCTTCTCAATAGGCTTGCCGTCAAATGCGCGCACAGAACGTCGTATTTTTATAATATCCAACACGTTTGAAAACACTTTTTTCTTCGTCATTCATCTTTCTTTCAATTTGTTTTATCAGGCAACAGTTTAACCAACTGCGGCAATATTTCGGACGCAGAGCCGAAGAGGGAGATATCAGCCGACTGGGTAAGCGGTGTAGGCTCAGTGTTCACCTCGATTATTTTCCCACCTCTCTTTTTTATTTGCAGCGGCAACTGATTTGCGGGATATACAACCGCAGAGGTCCCTACAACGAGTATGAACCTTGAATCCTCGATCAGTTCCTGGCTTTCAAGAAGCGCGGAGCGTGGAATCAATTCACCGAAAAAGACTATATCCGGCTTTAAAACCTCCCCGCAATCACATCTCGGAATCTTTTCCGACAGTTTTTTTTCGTCTAAAAAGAAAGTCTTGTAGCATTTTATGCAGACCGCCCGGTCGCTGCTGCCGTGGAATTCGACTACTTTAGCGCTGCCTGCCCTGAAATGCAGACCATCTATATTCTGCGTGATTATCCCGTTCAGGTAACCGCGCTTTTCCATCTCCGCCAAAGCGTTATGGCCGGGATTCGGTTTAGAACTCAATAAAAGCCTTCCGAGTTCAATATAGAGCCGCCAGATTTTTTCCGGATTGCGCTTAAAACCAGAGATGGAGAGATATTCTTCCGGATCATATTTTTCCCATAACCCTCCGCTACCGCGGAACGGGGGGATTCCGCTGTCTACGGAAATGCCCGCGCCGCTAAGCACTGTGCCAGGAACATAATCCGCAATTATCTCGACAGCTTTCTTTAATTCTGAGTTCGACATCTTATATTGCTTATACTGACAACATCGAACCTACCGGCAGGATTGTTCCGAGTCTTATAAGGCCTTGACTGACGTAACCTATATCTGAATACCAAGACTCACCCCGACTCTGCTATATTCAAACAAGTGATCCACGGGTGTCGTGTAATAAAATGTGAAACGAAAATCCTCTTCAATAATCATTCCGATATTAGCTTTTGCGACAAGTTCAGTGCTGAGGGTACTTGAAGTTGGAATATGGAGAGATATGCCGGCGCCTAAAAACGGAACCGTTTCGCCCTCCGTCAATTTGGAATTGATAATCATGCCGACGTTGAAAGAATACCTTTTAAAATCCTCTGTTACGACAAATCCTTCCCCGGACATAAAAAGAGTCGAAGAGAGACGAAAATCTATAATCAATCCCGCCTGTCCGATCAATACCTCGTCATCCAGAGAGTATTCACCTCCGACGGAAAAATAGTTAGTAATATCCTGGGGTTCTTCGTATCTTTTATACCGGATAATCTTCTCCTGAGCAAAAATCACGGAGCAAAAACCTGCGATGAGAAAAATAGCTAATATAAAGCGAATAAGCGCTTTGCGATTTGTCATTTTCATCTCCTAATAATCTTGTAAACATTTTAGATTCCGCGCTTCTTTAAGTCAAGTTGAATGGAAAGATATATCGGATTTTCTTTCAAATTGTCATATAATTACACAGGAAACTCTTTCAGTTTCAAATGGATACCGGGAATTGTTGTTAAACAGATTGACTTTTCGCCGGATTCGGTTAAAATGTTCATAATTCTAATCTCATAGGTTCATATTCTCAATGGATTTATTGAGCGCTTACAAGGAGCTGATTAAAATTGCGGAAAGAATCGGTTATGAAGTGAAAGAGTCTAAAATGGGTGAAGATATATCATTATCGGGAGGAAAATATACCATTAAAGATAAGCGGTATATTTTACTGAACACAAGCGCCAGGGTTGAAGATAGAGTGGAATCTTTAGTGAAAATCCTCAAATCCGAAGACCTCGGTCCACTTCATATAGCCCCATTTTTAAGGGAAAAATACTTTATAAATGAATGAGATGTTCAGAATTCTGTTCGTCTGCACAGGTAACATTTGCCGCTCTCCGCTTGCGGAGGGATATCTTAGACATCTCTGTGAAATCAATAACTATTCTGAGATCGAAACCGATTCAGCTGGAATCGCCGCTTTGCGCGGCGCTCCCCCCTCAAAAGAAGCTGTCGCTATTGCTGAAGATTGGGGATTCGACATCTCCAAGCTGAAATCACGTCAGCTTAAAAAAAATGATCTGACAGATTTCGATCTGGCGCTCACAATGACAGACGAGCAGAGAAAATGGATTGTCGACAATTATCTTGTTAAAGAAAATACGATAAAACTACTCCGCGAATTTTCAGCAGATGACAGGGGAACGGGAGATATTCCCGATCCAATCGGTATGAGCATGGACAGCTATAAAGTGGTCTTTTATTTCATTAAAAAATCCGTCGAGGGACTGATAAAGCGTCTCAAGACAGAAAAGGCTTTAATTTCCGGCGATAAATGATAATATATAGCCTGTTTCACGGTATGGTGTTATGTCAACAAAAGTAATGATAGTAGATGATAATCATGACATTCGTAATCTTCTCGCCACGTGGCTGAAGCAGGTGGGCTACGAAGTCCTGCTGGCGGAAGATGGAATGGCTGCACTGGATTTATTTTCACGGGAGCGGCCCAAAATGCTCTTTCTGGATATGCTTCTGCCGAAGAAAAACGGTATCGAAGTGTGCAAGGAGATCAAGAAAGATCCTTTAGGGGCCAAGACCCCGGTCGTTCTTATGACTGCTGTCTATAAAGGGATGCAATATGCCATTGAAGCCAAAAAGAGCGGAGCGGATGTTTACATTGAAAAACCCTTTCAAAACGAAAAAATACTTGAGATAACTCATAAACTAATCGGACCACCTGATATCGAAATCGCTGATGAAGTATCATTCAGTGAGAGTAAAGCGGGCGACAGGGAAATCGCTCTCGAAGGTAAGCTATCGGAGGCAAGCTTGCCTGTTCTTCTTGTAACCATAAACAAGAAGAAACTGACGGGCGAGCTAAAACTGCGCTTCGGGACCGCGGCAAAATCAATTTTCTTCCTGTCGGGGCGTCCCCTATATACGGCATCGAACCAGATATCCGACAGATTGGGAATAACCGTCCTTAGACAGGGACTTATCACGAAAGATCAATACGACGAAGCGGTGCGCCTCATGCAGCAAAGCACCGGTTCCGTTAAAATCGGCCAAGCACTGATAAGGCTCGGATTCATCACCGACTATGAGCTTTCCTACACACTTCGCGAACAATACAAGAAAATCCTGTTTTCGCTTTTTCACTGGACAGACGGGGAATACACATTTTTAATAACTGATAACATCAGCGAACAGAGCGATGCTCTCAACACTCCATTGAACGAACTTATCATTCAAGGATTGGAAGAATCCTATACGTTCTCCCGCGTTGAAAGAGAAGTGGGAAATCTTGATACTATCTTTATAGCAACCCCAAACGGAATAGAACAGCTTCAAACCGGAAAAATCAAGGATAAATATAAAAAAGCGTTAAGCCTGATTGACGGAACCAAAACCCTGCGGCAAATAATGAGCGCGGACCCCGATCATGGTGAGGAAAATGCAATGGTAATCTTTGCCCTCTATATTTGCGGTTACCTTGCAATTAAAGAAATCAGAACGCTCGATGACGATTCTGAAGATTCACACTCCATCACGGCTGATATGATCATTAAAAAACATAAGGATATCCAGGAGCAAAACTATTACCAGATTATGGGTGTTGATTCCAAGGCTTCGACAAATGACATCAAAAAAGCTTACTTCAGGCTCGCAAAGCTCTATCATCCCGACAAATTCAGGGGCGATGAATATAAGAATCTGCGAAAAAATATTGATGAAATATTCAACAAAATCAGCCAGGCACACAAGGTGTTGACTTCCGTTTCCAAGCGAACCGAATATGAAAGAGCAATGTCCACACCCAAGGAAGACCAGGAGACCATCCAAAAGTTCACCCGCATAAGAAATGCGGAACTTCGGTTTATCGAAGGCAAAGCTGCATTTCAAAGGGGAAAATATGACGAGGCATTGGAAGCATTGAAATGGGCGATAGATTTGAACCCTGACGAATCGGAATATCAGGGGCTTATGGGACAGATTTATATGTCCAAATATCTGCCTTCGCAACCGGAGTTTCAGAAAGCTGATGAGTTTTTAAAGAAATCCATCCAGCTGAGAAGCGCCGATCCGGAAAACTATTTCTTTTACGGCCAATATAAGAAGCGGGTCGGAGACATGGATGCCGCTTATGGAAATTTTAAAAAAGCCATCGAGCTGCGTCCGAACTATCATGAAGCTATGCGCGAAATCCGTCTCTTTGAAATGCGATCCGACAAGCAGAAGAAAAGAGGCGGAAGATAAAACCGATAATGTTTCAACCGACTAAGCTTTGATTATCAGGAATAATGAAATTCTACAAGGAAGTGGAAACGTACTTTCTCGAAACGAGAGGCGGTTTATTCGGACCGAGTTCGTATAATCTTCTTTCCCCGAAAGAAATCCAGGCGATCAGGAAATGGGAAATATCCGGGATACCCTTGAAGGTAATAAATGAAGGTGTTGAAGAATCCCTGCGTAGATTTCTAGACAACTACCCCCACCGCCGGGATGAGCCTCCCAGTCTTCTATACTGTCAGCCCACTATATTAAAGGTATGGAAAGAATATAAGGAAGCTTCGATCGGCGGAAGAGCCCCGAAGGAAACCGGAAAACCGAATGTGGAAAACTTCGTGGACCTGATAGAGCATAATATAAAAATACTGGAAAACTCCAAAGCCAGCTTGATTCATATCGCTAATGAATCCGGATTGAAATCCATAACCTCCGTTATTGATACACAAAAAGCGCTGCTGGAAAAATTAATCTCCGGCGACGCTGATAAAGGACTAACTTCCGCTCTTTTGATTGAATGCCTTGATAATATCAGGACGGAAATAATGGCAGCCATTTTAAGGAATTTATCTTTTAGAAAATCCAAGGCGATTCTAAAAGCCATTAAAAACGAGATGCGCGAATATATATATAAAATGACAAGCGAGGCTTACCGTGGGACACGGGATATAATATTTGAAGATAAGATCCTTGAAATAACCGGTTTGTCAAAAATGAAAACATTGAAGTAATTCGGATGTTCCGACCATTCGCTTATATATCAGTTTCGTTCATTACCGGTATTTTCCTTCAATCAATTTGCGGTTTTTCGGATATTTCTCTGATTGCCGCGGCCGTCTCTTTTTTTCTGCTGTCTTTATTTAAATACTTGAAAGACAAAATTTTGCCTTCCTTCCATTTTTTGATAATTTCGATTCTTTTTCTCGGATGTCTGCACCTCTCGCTGGATGATGCAATTCTGCCGGAAAACTATGTTAAAAATCTTGTATCTTCTGGCAAAATCAAATCAGACAAGACTGCGGAGATTTTCTTTATACTGTCAGATCCGCCGGATAAATTCGAAGACAGCCTGCGAATAAAGGCGAGTTTGACCGAAATCCGCCAGATGGGAAAACGATACAAAACGAACGGTACGATTACAGTATTCTGCCGCGCGCCGAAACCGGGAAATCCCGGGAGAGCGGAAACCGGCCCGCAACCCGGAGATCTTTGCAGGATTGTTGCGAAGCTCAAGCTGATGCAAAAATATCGCAACGGAATGGAAAAAAGATATGAAGAATATCGGATACGGGAAAAAATATATTTCAGCGTAAACGCTGCCTCAACAGAGGCAATCCATATAATAAAAAAAAATGAATCGTTCAGCATCGGCGCATACACAGGATCATTGAAGGCAAAACTAACTGCGAAGATTAATGAAAACTTCGCTGACCCCCAGGTAGCGTCTCTGATAAAAGCGATAACCCTCGGATCCGTGGATGAGGAGCTGTCCAAGCTCCGCTATCAATTTCGAATGGGAGGAATTTTTCACATCGTTTCCGTTTCCGGGATTCATTTCAGCATTCTCGCCGTTTCATTGATATTTATCTTTAAAAGACTCGGCGTATCTTTAAAGAAAAGGTACTCGCTGACAATCCTTATGCTGATATTTTTCTGCCTCATAGTGGGAGCTTATCCTTCCGTTCTGCGAGCCACGCTGATGGCGTGCCTCTATTTTTCCGCCCGTCTCCTCAGCCGGACAAGCGATTTCATCAATACCATTTCACTCGCCTCTTTTGTCATATTACTGCTGAATCCAATGGATCTTTTTTCGCCCGGCTTTCAATTCACGTTCGTCGTCAGCTTCTTCATCTATTTCTCTCTTATCCAGTTTGATAACAAGGAAAAGCGCGGAATCTGGCGTAAGGCGCATCAGGCGGCGCTCGTTTCGGCAGCCGCATTTCTCGCATCGCTGCCGTTGAATGCGTATCATTTCAATCAGGTCAGCATCATTTCCCTGCTGAATAATATTCTCCTCGTGCCCTTGATGTTCATCGCAATGAATGCAGCCTTCATTTTCTTCATTTTCGTCATTTTCGGAATCCCTCTCGCCGGTTTGATCCAGCCTGTGCTGTCCATTACCTGCAAATGCATCATTCAACTTTCATCGTTATCTTTCGATATCCCATTCCTGTCTTATCGGATTCCGACACCGAACATAATCCTTGTCTTTGTATACTTTTCACTCCTTATCATTCTTTACATCAGAGTAAAAAACGGATCTGAATATAAAATACCGGGGATAATTTTTTCGATAATACTCATTACAATCGCGCTTCATCCGTTTCCACGCGAAAGACCCAAAAGCGCCGCAGTTCATATGCTCGATGTCGGGCAGGGACAATCCATTTTCATCGAAACAGCGAACGGCAAGACAATTCTGATAGACGGAGGAGGGACTTATAACTATTCCGAATTCATCGGAGAAAGGGTCATCTCCAGATTCCTGTGGAACAAAGGAATAGGAAGCATAGACCTACTTATCCTCACACATTCACATTTCGATCATGTCGGAGGATTGTGGCCGGTCGCAAGAAACTTCAAGATTAAAGAATTTTGGGAAAACGGACTTAACCCGCAACAGGATATTGGTTATAAGCTGCTGCTTCAAAATCTTGATCCCCTCTGCCGGAGAATTTCGGTTCGGGAAGGATTCCAGCGTAAAATTGACAATATCGAATTCCGCTGTCTTTCACCTGAAAAAAAAATTAAAACCCGGGCAAAGACAAGAAACGAAGACTCCATCGTTCTGCAGATTCAAATCCCTGCCTTCACTTTTCTTGTAACGGGCGATATCGAATCCGGCATCGAAGAGGAACTTGTGAGAAAATACGGCGCAGATCTTCAATCCGACATACTCCAGGCGGGGCATCATGGCTCATCGAAGGGAACAACCCTTGATTTCCTTGCTAACGTGAAACCAGACGCGGCCCTGGTCAGCGCTGGAAAAGGGAATATCTTCAATTTTCCAGCGGATAATCTGACTCGACGGCTTCGCGAACTCGGAATAAAGATATTCAGAACCGATTTTGAAGGAAAAATATCAATCTCTTCAACCGGTAACGGGTACCAGATTAGCACAGAATGAGAGGAAATTTTTCCCCCAAGAACTTGACAATATTAGACTCAAGTTATATATTATATTATGACTCATATATCGAGACATGAAAGGATCGTTATAACATGAGATCAGACAAGTTTACAATTCAGACCGCAGAAACTATTCAGGCAGCTGTATCATTGGCGGGCTCAATGGAACATCAATCCGTATCGCCTGCCCATTACCTCGTCGCCGCTCTTGAAAACCAGGAAAATGTAATCCCAGCGGTGGCCGCAAGACTTGAATCCAATCCGGCGCAGCTCGCCGAGGAATTTCGAAATATACTTAGGAAAGCCCCTAAGGTCAGCGGGCAAAGGCTTGACGTCTTTCTTTCACCCGAAATGGATGTCGTAATCAGGGACTCCTTTAAGGAGATGGAAAAATTCAAGGACGAATACGTTTCCTCCGAGCACATCCTGCTCGCAATAATTTTTGGCGACGGAAACGAATCAAGGATACTAAAAAAACATAGCTTTACATATGACCGCATACTGAAAATATTGCAGGACCTCCGGGGAAACCAGAGGATCACCGACCAGACGCCCGAAGACAAGTTCAATGTCCTGGATAAATACTGCCAGGACCTCACGGATTTTGCGAGGAAGGGCAAGCTTGATCCCGTTATCGGCAGAGACGACGAGATAAGGCGCGTAATGCAGGTTCTTTCGCGCAGGACCAAGAACAATCCGGTTCTGATCGGCGAACCGGGGGTCGGCAAGACAGCAATCGCCCAGGGAGTCGCGCTCAGAATCGCCTCCGGGGATGTCCCCGAGGGATTGAAAAACAAGAGGGTCGTAGCTCTCGACCTTGGAGCGCTCATCGCCGGAACAAAATTCCGCGGTGAATTCGAAGACAGGTTGAAGGCGCTGCTCAAGGAGATCGAAAAATCGGAAGGAAGAGTCATTCTGTTCATTGATGAGCTTCATTCGCTGGTCGGAGCAGGGGCTGCTGAAGGGGCTATGGACGCCTCCAACATGCTCAAGCCCGCTCTTTCAAGGGGAGATCTCAGAACTATCGGCGCAACCACACTGAGTGAATATCAGAAGCACATCGAAAAGGATGCCGCGCTGGAGCGCAGGTTCCAGCCGGTGTTCGTGGATGAACCGAGCGTCGAAGATACGATCTCCATCCTCCGGGGGTTGAAGGAAAAATACGAGCTTCATCATGGTGTATATATAACTGACGCGGCTATAATCGCGTCCGCCACCCTCTCCCACCGGTATATAAGCGAAAGGTTTCTGCCGGACAAAGCAATTGATCTAATGGATGAGGCCGCATCAAAGCTGAGAATGGAGATTGATTCGGTTCCCGAAGAGATAGACGAACTGAACCGGAAGATACTTCAGCTCGAAATAGAATACGAGGCTTTCAAAAAAGAAAAGGATGCAGAATCTGTCGAAAGAAGAAAGAGAATCCAGGAAAAGTTGGCTGAACTCAATGAAACGAGATCGGTCAAAATGGCCCACTGGCAGTCGGAAAAAGAGATCATCCAGCAGATGCGGGATATCAAGAAAAAACTCGATGAAGCCCAGATCGAACAGGCGCGCGCCGAGCAGGCTGGAGAGCTCGACATTGTGGCGCGGTTACGTTACGGAACAATCCTGGAACTTGAATCCAGCCGGCAGGAACTTCAGAAAAAACTAAGAAAAGCCCAGGGAGATAATCCGATGCTCGTCGAAGAGGTCGGAGAGGAAGCTATCGCCGAAGTTGTTTCAGCGTGGACCGGCATCCCGGTAGCGAAGATGCTGGAATCGGAACGGGATAAGCTCATCAAGCTGGAGGGACTTCTTCATAAGAGAGTCTTGGGGCAGGACGAGGCGGTGGCGGCTGTCTCCAATGCTGTGCGCAGAAGCAGGGCTGGGATGCAGGACCCGAACAGGCCTATAGGCTCTTTTATCTTTATGGGACCCACGGGGGTCGGCAAAACTGAACTCGCAAGAGCGCTTGCGGAATTTATGTTCGACGACGAAAATCAGATGGTTCGGATTGATATGTCAGAATATATGGAAAGGCATACTGTTGCGAGACTGATCGGGGCCCCTCCGGGGTATGTCGGCTATGATGAAGGCGGACAACTCACGGAGGCCGTCCGCAGACGGCCTTACTGTGTTGTGCTTTTCGATGAGATAGAAAAAGCTCATCCGCAGGTCTTCAATGTTCTTTTGCAGATACTGGATGAAGGCAGGCTTACGGACGGAAAAGGGCGGACTGTGGACTTCAAAAATACGGTCATCGTTATGACGTCGAACATCGCGAGCGAGCTGATAGTAGAAAACCGGGACAAGAACTATTCACAAAAAAGGGATATCATTCTGGATGAGCTGAAAAGGCATTTCAAGCCGGAGTTCCTCAACAGGATTGATGATATCATCCTTTTCCATGACCTGAAACCTGAACAGATGCTTTCTATCCTGGACATTCAGCTTGCCAGGCTCGAGCGGCTCCTCGAAAGACAGAAGATAAACCTTATCGTTTCGGAAAAAGCGAGGAAGCATATTGCGGAAAAGGGATACGATCCCACATACGGAGCGAGACCGTTGAAACGTGTACTACAGGAAGAGATTCAAAACCAGCTTGCCATTTTATTCCTGGAAGGAAAAATTAGTGAGGGTGATACCGTCAAGGCCGACTATAAGGATAACAACCTTTCTTTCGAGGTTGTTTAAAATGATGAACAGGATATATCATAGAACATGCCGCTCAATACTTGACACATCCAGACTAATATTATATATTATATAACGACGCAGATAATGGAATAACACGCTAACGATAGCGTATAAATAAATGCAAAATAATGTCACTGGAGGTGCAAAATGGCGTTAATAAGATGGGATCCATTTTCCGATCTGCTTTCTATTCAGGACAAAATGAACCGGTTGTTTGAGGATTCTCTTACACGTACCCGCGCATTCGGTCCTGATGAAGAGTTAGGCGTATCCAGCTGGACTCCGGCGGTGGATATTTTCGAAACGGACACCGAGATAGTTCTCAAGGCTGAACTGCCCGAGATCAAAAGGGAGGACGTTCAGATAAACATTGAAAACAATGTGCTGACCTTGTCCGGTGAACGCAAGTTCGAAAAGGAAACCAAGAAGGAGAATTATCACAGGATCGAACGCTCCCACGGTGTATTCAAACGCTCCTTCACCCTTCCGACAGTGGTTGACCAGGAGAACATCAAGGCGACATTCGTTGACGGTGTCCTGCAGATGAATATGGCGAAGCGGGAGGAATCCAAACCCCGCCAGATCGAAATCCAATCCAAGTAATGCTTGAATATCAGCTCCGCAGCTCCCCGCTGCGGAGTTTTTCTTTTTTGAATTCTTTCACCATATTGGAAAACCAAAAGGGCATTCCGATTATCTATCACTGATTCTTCCGAGAGCAATACTCAAAGAGATCAGGAACTTTTTACTGCTGTAATCTTTTTGATGTTAGAGAGATTTTTACCGGATACAGAATGTATTTCTAAAATTTAAATCGCGTATTTCACTTTATCCAGAAAACATTGGTGTTTTTGCAATTAAGACTTTGGAGGAATCGATGAAAAAAATGTTGGCGACATTCGTTCTGTTCATCTGCACAACAAGCCTTGCGCAGACGAAAAATGAGATAAAAACATATTCGACATATGAGGAGCTGCGCGCGAAACTGACAGAACTCTTCAATGAGAAAAACTATATGGAAGCCGCAGTCCTGGCGGAAAATCATCTCACCCTTTTTCCCGAAAAAACCCGCCAGATAACTTATAATATGGCATTACTTTATACTTTCGCCGGCAACTACGACAATGCAATCAAGGCACTGAATTATGGCCACAGCAAAGGTATTTTCTACGGTGTTTGGGATTTTTTTGCAGAACAATGGAAGCCTCTGCTGGAGACACCTGCCGGGAAGGATTTTCTTGCTGAAAACGATAAGAGAGTTAAAGCCTCTCAGGAAAAAGCGGAATTAAAAGTAGATATATCTCTTCCCGAAGGTTACGACGCATCGAAAAAATATCCGTTATTCATCGCCCTTCACGGCGGCGGTGAGAATTTGACTGAATTCAAGCCGAACTGGACCTCTCCTAAAATGAAAAAAGAGTATATTGTGGCTTATCTTCAATCCACACAGGTAGCATCAATGACAGGCTTCCATTGGCAGGATGATGAAACCACAAAAAAAGATATCTCTAAAGCCCTGGATATAATCAAACAGAAACACCTGATAGAAGAAAAAGAAATCTTGATCGGAGGATTCTCTTCCGGCGGTTACGGCTCTATGATAATCGCCTTCAACAATACAATTCCAGTTAAAGGCGTTATCTTGCTCTGCCCTCCTGTTCCAGATGTTACAAATGAGCAACTTTCGGAATCCTGTGTACGAGGACTTCGAGTGATGATGCTGACCACCGAATTGGATAATAGAATTGAGCAACAGAAAGAACTCGTCATCCGGATGCAAAGATCAAATATCGCTGCCAAACTCGAAATCTTTCCCAATATCGGGCATTGGTATCCGAACGATTTACCCGAAAAAATAGATAACGCTATCAAATACATAAACGGACAATAAGGAGCTGATTCCGTTCCGTTATAATTCTTATAACTATAATGGATGATCGAGAATATGAATATCAAAAAAATAGTACTAATGTTTTTATCAGTCCTATCACCTTGGGTCCTTTTTGCAGAACAGGATGAGGTTGGCTTTACATACATAGGCTTCGACAATCCTCAGTGGAACCTTGAGGGAGCCAAGGTGCTTCAACATATGGATCGTAAAGCATTGATGGGGTCGGCTCTGTTGAATGGTATAGAGTTCCAAAACGGGGTCATCAAAGTTGACATCTTCACCACCACTAAAAAGAGGAGCTATCCAGGCGTGCTTTTCAGATTTGTTTCGCCTGCAGATTACGAAAGGGTCTATATCAGGCCACACCGTTCGGGATTATATCCGGATACGATTCAATATGTCCCATGCTTCAATGGTATTGACAGCTGGCAGCTTTACAACGGCGTTGGTTATACATCTGTAGCTGAAATACCCTCTGACACTTAGTTCACCTTGACTATAGAAGTATCGGGCAACCAGGCAAAAATTTGTCTGGCGGATGCAAGTAAACCTTCCCTGGTCATTAGGGATCTTAAGCATGGAAATAGAAAGGGCGCAATCGGTCTATCCGGAATGATGGATAACTCGACATTTTTTTCCAACTTCCGGTATAAAATCAATAATGATGTTCCAGTAAATCCCATACCAGAAGTCGAAAAGGTTCCCGGTATAATAGTTGAGTGGGAATTATCGAAACCATTTAAAGAGATTGAAATCAATACCACTGAATACCCTAACCTTGATCCTCTGAAAATGACTTGGCAGAAAGTTTCTGCGGAAACCACTGGTCTGCTCGATATTTCGCGGTTTATCACCTCAGATATGATGTCGAATGAACCTCTTCGTATTTATGCAAGAACAATCATCCATTCTGACCGCGAACAGATAAAAAAATACCTGTTCGGCTACAGTGATATTATTCATCTTTATCTGAATGGGAATTTACTTTTTTCCGGTGATAGTAGTTATCGATCCAGGGACCTTTCATTCCTCGGGATAGTAGGCCTATTCGATGCCGTATATTTACCTCTAAAAAAGGGAGATAACGAACTTTGATTTGCCGTGACAGAACAAATGGGCGGATGGGGTTTGATTTGCCGGGACGCAACGGAAATTTTTCAGGATAGCTCACTTACCATGAACTGGAAAATTGATAACGCTTTCAGAATTCCTGAATCCGTTGTATACGATCCAAAAGAAAAGATGATATATGTCTCGAATTATGATGGCTATAAAAGAAGCATGCAAGAAGGACAACAGAGTATTTCAAAGATCAGCCCGGATGGGAAGATACTTGATCTAAACTGGGTAAAAGGCTTAGCTAATCCTACCGGGCTCGCAATATATAAAGATAAACTTTACGCCGTGGAAAGAACCGGTGTCGCAGAAATCGAATTAAGATCGGGGAAAATCATCAATCGTTTCAATTGCAATGATAGTACTACGCTCAATGACATCACTGTGGCGAAAGACGGCTCAATCTTCGTGTCTGATCCCATTGGCAGTCGTATATTCCGGATAAAAGACGGAGTATCCGAAATTTGGGTATCTGCAGGTGATTTGCGTGGAGCTAATGGTCTCACGACAGATAATGAAAGAATCTACGTTTTAACTAACGGAGATGGATGCCTTAAAGAGATTTCAATGGAAAGCAAAAAAATCAGTATAATGGCGGAACTGAATTCAACCACACTCGATGGGCTGCAATTGGATGCGAATGGGAATTTTCTATTTTCAAAATACGATGGAAAACTATACAGGGTTACGCGCACTGGCAAAATCACTAAAATCCTTGATCTTACAGGACCTGAGATTAATATAGCGGATTTTTTCTATGATCCGAACAATAACATGATATTAATTCCTACTCTCCTGAACAACCGCATCATGAGCTATACCATAAGACAGTAAGATCCGGTTTAAACTAATACAATTGGATGCCAATTAAGTGAAAAGCAAGACTGTTTCTTTAGTCATCCTCGAACGATCGAATATTCTCCCGGTTACAAATCCGATCATTGGTGCGAGAAAGGCCACAACATTTTTCTTCTCGAAGGGAAAATGCGTATCGAAATGAGAGATGGGAAAAAATATGATCTCAAGAAGAATCAGGATTTTATCGTCAACGATGACAAGCTGAATCCGTACCAGGTATATTCTTCTAACGGCGCAAAGGTCTTTATCATAGATTAGAGATGGGCAAAACCTAATAAAAAGCCCTGCCGTTCCAATTGATATTAACCAGCCGGAGGATGTCATCTCTGGCTGGTTTTTTCTTAATTTAAGTTAGTTCTCATCGATATTTTTCAGCTAATTTTTACTTTTTTATGAAGATCATCATTGGTATAATAGCCATATAATTCAAAGGAAAGGGTTACATTATGAAAACACGTCTTTTTGCATTCCTGATTGCATCTCTTCTATTAATTTCTGTTCCGCTTATCGCGGCGGAGAAATCGAAATCTGAAAGCGACCTGTTCGAAGTAACCATAGATAACTTCGCCAGCTGGTGCGACGTGGAGATTTATGGAATGGGAAAATCTTCATCATCGGATATGGTAAGATTCTTCATTACAGGCAAAAAGAAGCAAGTGGAAAAAATCTATAACGGACAGTCCAAGCTTGAAAACAATATCCGTGTCATCAAGATCAGCAACGAACCGACCGGTGTGTGCAAGGTCAGCGTCGGGAAAGACGATCTCGTTATCGCGGGCCCGTGGATAAACGAGTCTTTGTCTTCGATAATGATTGAAGACAAGGAATTCGCCGATCCCTGGAACACGAAGTATTTCTATTTTTACACAGAACCGTTTTGCGATCCTGAGGGGCAATGGGTAAGCAGCGCGCAGGACGGAGTGATCAAGCTTTCCAAAAGCAGGTCGCTCTACTCCGGGGATGCCGTCTGGATTCCGAGCGGCGACAAGTTCTCATTTAATTCGTTCATCTCAGGTGATTCCCTGATGGGAAACTGGAAACATACTCCATCTTCTTCTTCCGGAACACTCGAGGGCGAATTCAATGAAGACTGTTCAATAATGAAAATCACGGCTTCATCCGGCAATTTCGATTGGTCGGAGACCATATGGAACAGAGATCAGGAAAGCGCCGTAACAGCCCCTTCAAAGGTCATCAATCTGTCTGGAAACTGGTATTATGCCAACGGCGATGGACTTGTAAAAATTGCTCTGAAATCGAAAAATGATTATACAGCTGACATAACATGGGTTCCCGACGGCCAGAAATTCAAGGTCAATCTCAGGCTGATAGGAAATCTTGTGATCGGCGCCTGGTTCGATGCGAAAGGGAGCAATTCCGGGACATTTTCCGGCCAGATCAAACTCGATGATAATGAAAATCCGAACATCGAGATCACCGAATCCACAGGACCGCTCGAATGGTCCGGCTATACATGGATAAAAGGAAATCCGGGCGAATAAAATATTTCGCGGTTCACTTTGAATTTCTATTATTGTCGTTTTTTAACGCTTTCCCCCTAGCGAGAGATGCAAATATGCCTGCAACACTTAGGCAGCCGAAGATAATAAATAAAGTATTCAAGCTTCTGATGAACACTGGGTGGCGTTCCGGCGTAATCTTAACATTTCCGAGATAAATCGAAAAAATCAGCGTCGAGATGCCCATGCTCATCGTCTGGCCGGTTATCCGCATTGTCCCAAGAAAGGATGAAGCAACTCCCAGATATTTCCTGGGAACGGAGCTCATCACGGCATTCGTATTGGGAGATGAAAAAAGCGCAAAACCGAATCCGAGGATGATCAGGCATATGACGATATAGTTTAATCCTGTGCCGGTCGAGAGGAATGACAGCAAGAAAAGCCCGATTGTTGTTATACAAAACCCGACGGAAGCTACTATCCTGGGTTCGATTCTGTCGGAAAGTCTGCCCATAAAGGGCGAGAATATCGCCTGAATAACCGGTTGAGTAACGAGTATCACTCCTGCTGATTGCGGGCTCATCCCCTTGGCATATTGAAGATACAGGCTTAATAAAATGGTCACGGCGAAAGTGGCGCTGTAGTTGATCAACGCCGCCGCATTTGAGAAAGCGAAGACCTTGCTTTGCGTAAAAAGGTTAACATTAAATACCGGGCTTTCGGTTTTTTTCTCCCATATTATAAATGCCGCCAGGCTTAGAATCCCCGCCCCGAATATCATAATACCGTAAGTTTTAGGAAAATTTGAAAAGCCGTATATGACACCGATTATGGTCATGCCGAAAAGAAAAGATCCGAAATAATCGAACCTTTCTCCCCTGGACTCCAGCCAGTCTTGTTTTAGTTTTCTGACGAGAAGCCAGAGTATCACCGGATAGAGCGGAACATTTAGCAGAAAAAGGGTTCTCCAGCCGAAATGTTGGGTTAGGATTCCGCCGAAAAAAGGTCCGCAGGATAGACCGAGGTAGATCGAGGCTGTCGTGATCCCAAACGCTTTACCTCGTTCTCCAGGCGGGAAAATGGAACTAATGATCGCGAGGCCGGAACCGGAATACATAGAGCCGCCGATCCCCTGGATAATCCTGAAAGCGATAAGCATTTCTTGATTGGGAGCAAAGCCTGACAGCAAGGAGCCGAGGGAATATATGGAAAATCCCGCGATAAACAGCCTTTTCCTTCCATATATGTCGGCCAACCGCCCGAAAGGCACTGAAAACATGGCAGCGGCAAGAAGGAATGAGGTCGCCACCCAATTCAATGACACCGCGTTCATATTAAAATCCCTGGCAATCGAAGGTATCGCGATGTTCACCCCCGACGCCATGAATGGAAATAAAAATGAGGCCATCGAAATAACGACCAAAACCGTCCTCTTGAGCATTTCGTCGTTGTCCGCGCCGGAACCATTTTTGTTATTCATCACCTATTTCTTCCTGCGTTGTGATTCTTTGTTCTTTTCATCTCTGCGATTCCTGTTGAAGACCATAGCAAGACATAAATCTATTTCAATATTATCCCCGTTTCAAGTTAAAGGTTGCGGGCATTCTTCCGCTTTCGTGAAAAATTCTTGTTCCGAATATTTTTATTCAATGAATACGAAATAATAAAATCATTTATAGGGTAGTAAATTACGAGGTGAAGAGTGAGCAAAGCGACGATGGAAAAAATAATTAAAACAGACCACATTTTATTGGACGGATTATTGACCGCTCCCGAATTTCCGGACGGAATGGACTGGCTGAACACCCGCAAACCCTTGAAGATGAAAGACCTTAAAGGAAAGATCGTCCTTCTGGATTTCTGGACTTATTGTTGCATCAACTGTATGCATATTATCCCGGATTTAAAAAGACTTGAAAAAGAATATCCTGATGAGCTGGTTGTAATCGGTGTTCATTCCGCAAAGTTTCTAACCGAGAAGGGGACGGAGAATATTCGCAATGCTGCGCTTCGTTACAAAATCAATCATCCGATTGTGAATGACCGGGATATGGAAATCTGGAGCGCTTATGGTGTTCGCGCCTGGCCGACACTCGTCCTTGTAAATCCGCTCGGCAAGTTAATCGGCTCTGTGTCGGGGGAAGGGATATACGATCTCTTCGCTAAGCTGATATCGGATGCAATCGCTCATTTCAAGAAAAAAGGATCGCTGGACAGCAAACCGTTTAAATTCGCCGAAGAGAAAGCATCATCACTCCTGCCGCTATTATCATTTCCCGGGAAGGTATTCGCCGATGAGACAACCCATATGCTATTTATCTCTGATTCAAACAACAACCGGATAGTGGGAATGGATACGGAGGACAATTCGATCAAGTTTATCGCCGGCTCCGGGGAGGCTGGCTCCAGGGATGGCGGTTCCGAGTATGCGCGGTTCTATCACCCTCAGGGATTGGCATACGATTCTCAAAATAAAGCGCTGTATGTCGCCGATACCGATAACCATTTGATAAGAAAGATCGATCTGCAATCCCGAAAAGTAATAACCATTGCCGGAACCGGGCGCCAAGGGGGATTGGCCGATCCCGCCGCCGATCCGCTTGAGACAAGCCTAAATTCGCCGTGGGATGTCACCATTCTCGGCGGCGAGCTTTATATCGCAATGGCCGGTTCTCATCAGATATGGAAGCTTAACCTTGCCAAAAACAGGATTTCTCTTTTTGCGGGTTCCGGGAGAGAGGCATTGGTGGACGGCAATCCATTAAGATCAGCCCTCGCGCAGCCATCAGGCATAACTACGGATGGCGAAATCTTGTATTTCGCCGACAGTGAAACCAGCTCCATCCGGCTTGCGGATATACGCTTCGGAGGAGAAGTAAAAACCATCGTGGGACAAGACCTATTCATCTTCGGAGACCATGACGGCATCGGAGATTCTGTACGGTTGCAACATCCGCTCGGAGTGGCATCATACAGGAAAAATCTCTACATCGCTGATACATATAACAACAAGATAAAAATTATTGATCCGGTAAAAAGAACGACAGACACTCTTTTCGGCAGCGGTGCTGCGGGATTTAAAGACGGGAAAAAAGTACAAGCGGAATTGAACGAGCCGGGCGGCGTAACGGCTGCTTTCGGCAAGCTGTATATCGCGGATACGAACAACCACTCGATCCGGATTTGCGACCTCGAAACAGGTGAAGTTTCAACAATTGTTTTTTCCAACCCTGAAAAACTGGCCTTCATGCGCCTGAAACCGGAGAAAATCAGGATTGAAGAACAGAGGACAATTCAAGCCGGAACATCGAAGATGATAATCAATATCGTTTTGCCTCCTGATAGTAAAATCAACCCAGAGGCGCCGTCTTCAATAGAAATTTCAAGCAAAGATGCGAAAATTATATCCTTCGACCAAAAAAGTCCTGATATTCTTATCAAGCATCCCGGGTTGAAGCATGAGGTTGAAATACATTCATCCGAGGGGAAAACGCAGCTGAAAATCGAGGCTATGATATTTTATTGTTCTGAAAAAAACCGCGGCAGTTGCTTCGTTCTATCGGATAATTTTTCGATCCCGTTTAAAATAAAGAAAAACTCCGGGGAAAACGGCATTGTGATCAATCTGGAAACTTAATCAGTCCTTCGGCAACCGCAGGACGACAGCCCTGTTATCCATCATAATCGGGACAAGGAGGTAACCATGTTTCCGGTCAACCGATATATCCGCAGGCGACGAATCAACTTCGTAAACAATCCTGGCATCGGCTCCTCTTGCCATTACCCAGATTTTACCCCTGGTATAGGAGGAAAAATAAAGATTTCCCTTCAAGTCATAGTCCACACCATCAAGCGAGGTGTATCCTGTCGTTGTTTCCGATATCTTTTTCGCAGCGTGATCGAACTTATAAATAATGCCCTCAGCGTAGTCGAGAATAATGAAACTCTTATCATCCGGGAGAAACACGATTCCATTCGGCGCGGTAATCATCCCCTTAGTGATCCAAACATCGGAGATCTTTTTCACCGTGGAATATTTGAACACCTTACCGCTTCCAGTGCAGGTTATATATATGTTCCCAGCATCATCCGCCGTAACATCGTTCAAGAAGACAGCCCCCATGTTTTTCAATTTCATCTCAAGAACCTGTTTCCCGGTTTTTATGGAGAAGCCCAACAACCGGTCAATATCCGCCACAAATAATACGCCGTTATAAACCGCAAGCCCTTTGGGAGCGTTTAAAGAAATTCCGTTGCCGCCGGCAATCCATCTGTCAATCCGTTTATTAAAATCTCCAGAGAGCCGGGTGATGTATCCGTCATTGTCTTTTCCGCTCGGACCGCTGCTTGGGCCAAGATTGCTGATAAAGAAGCTGTCGCTCGTTGGATCATAGATGAAACTCTCAGGAAGATTTAATCCGGTAATTTCTTTTACAACGGCAAGCTCGCCGGAACCGGTGTTCGATAATAAAAAAAATATGGCAAGCATAAAAAAATATTTTTTTAACATTTTCCCTTCTCCCTGATAATTCAAGATACCCGAGTCATATTTTATTGCCGGAGATGTTCACTGTAAAGCTTAATCAATCCGCTCTTTTTATGAATATCAATCGTGATTGGATTTTTTCCGCGCGGTGATAGATTATAATGCTGATTGGGAAAAAAGTATGTTCAGCGACCTTCATCTGCATTCGACATATTCCGACGGCCGGTTGACGCCTTCGGAATTGGTAAATAAAGCCCTTGAAATCGGCCTTCAATATATTGCGCTTTCGGATCACGATTGTCTTGACGGCATCGAGGAGGCCAAGCGCGCGGCGAAAGGTTCTTCTCTCATGATAATCCCCGCAGTCGAGTTCAGCTGTGTCATAGAAAATGTGAGAAAGGAAATCCACATCCTCGGCTATATAAAAGAATATAAGAATAAAGAACTCCGCAGCTTGTTGAAATATTTTGCTGAAGCCAGAACAGAGCGGGCAAAAGGTATCGTAGATAAGTTGACGGCGCTCGGAATTGAAATTGACTTCGAATCCGTCAAGGAGTTCGCAGGATATGGGACGGTCGGCAGACCGCATATCGCCAGGGCAATTGTGAAAACCGGAGCGGTGAAAAATGTCTGGCAGGCGTTCGAGCAATATCTGTCCGAAGGGGCACCTGCGTACCTGCCCAAGGCCGCATTTAGTGTTGATGCTGCTATATCCGCGATTCACAATTCGGGAGGGCTCGCGGTCTGGGCTCATCCGCCGATGGAAATTATGAGGAATCACATCGAATATTATAGATCCGTAGGGCTCGACGGGATCGAGGCTTTTCATCCGTTGCTGGCATCCCGTGATAAACGGAAAGTCAAAAGAATCGCTCAGAAAAACGGTTTATTCGTTACCGGAGGCTCAGACTGGCATAGCATCGAGAGAGACGGACCTTTCGGTTCTTATCGGATAAAATCTGAAGACATCAACGAATTCCTCGAGGCTTATTTCAGAACGTCATAATAAACCTGGAGTAGTTTCGCTACGGAATCCTGCCAGGTGAATTCCGCCGCCCTTTCCTTACCTTTCTTGATAAGCGAATTTCGAAGCTTCTTTTCCTTCATTATCTTTTTTATCGCATCGGCAAATTCATTCGTATTATAAGGATCAACCAGTAAAGCGGCATCTCCAACGATCTCCGGCAGCGCCGATTTATTCGACACAATGGCCGGAGTTCCGACGGCCATCGCTTCCAGCGCGGAGACTCCGAATCCTTCGTATAATGACGGGTTGATAAAGATGGAGGCCAGCTTGTAGAGATAAATCACTTTATCAATATAGCCGATAATACGAACCCGCTCTGACAACCCCTTTTTGCTGATCATCCCGCGCAAAGGCTTGTTTTTCGATATATCATAGCCGGCAATGACAAGCCTGAGTTCATCAAAAGGCGGTTCGTTCAGGATTTCCATACATTCGATTATTCGGGCAATGTTCTTGTGCGGACGAACGTTTCCGGCATAAAGGATAAACGGGAAATGAAGCTGATAGCGCTCTCTGAAATTACGCGTTTTCCGCAGATCAATCTTGTCGAAAAACCTGGCATCAACGCCGTTGTGTATGACAGTTATCTTGTCAGGGTCTATCTGGAAATGTTTCAGGACGTCGCTTTTTGTGCTGCGCGAGACGGCGATTATCTTCGACGCCTTATCAATGGTTCTCTGCACATTTTTAAAGGCTGTCCTTTTCGAAATGCTCTCGATGGACTGCGGAAATTCGAAGGGAAGCATATCATGAAGAGTCAGTACTATTGGCAGCTTATGCGCCAACGGGGCGACATAATGGACGGAATGAAAGACGTTTATATTGTACTTTTTGAGATTGCGCGAAAGACTGAACAGATTATACGGAGAATATTGGAAGTTAGCGCGTGGAACGGGGATAACTCCAGGATTTAATTCATCCAGAAAATCTACATCAGCAGGGTTACAGAAGATGAAAAACCGCAAGTTATCATCGGCGTCTTTTAAGTGGCTTATTGTGTTTTGCAGATAGGTCCCGATGCCGTAATCTCTCAACCGGAAACCGTCAATGCCGATATTCTTTATCATAATCGGTAAATCTCATAACAGGTCATTTCTGCCCTTTTCCTTTAGTTTCTCGACAATTTGCTTCACATTCTGCGCCCTCTCCTTGGGACAGATCAGAAGAGCATCATCCGCATCAACCACGATCAAATCGTCAACGTGAAGCAAGGCAATGAGACGTTTATTTCCGATAACTATATTGTTGGCGCTGTCCGCGATGATTACATCCCCTTCAATCGCGTTTCCGTTTTCATCCGGTTTCATCATTTTCTCCAACGTCCGCCAGCTCCCGACATCGCTCCATCCGAAATTGCCTTTTACCGTATAAACATTCTCCGCTTTTTCCATCACCGCGTAATCTATCGAAATGGATTCAAGCGCGGGATACACCTCGTCGAGGAAAGATTGTATTTTATCTTGCTCCATTGTAATCAGAGGATTCAGCGCTTCCCATGTCTTCGGAAGATGAGACTGAAGCGCTCCGAGGATGGTCTCGACAGACCATACGAACATCCCGCTGTTCCATAAATGTGTTCCGGATGAATAATATTTCCACGCCTTGTCGGCATCCGGTTTTTCACAGAATCGTTTGACCTTCATTATTCCTTCACCCAGCTCAATGTAATTTTGACTTCCGTATTCGATATACCCATAGCCGGTTTCAGGATATTCCGGGATTATTCCGAAAGTGACAAGATTTTTGCCGGCTTCGGCGACCCTGAAAGCAGTATCAGATCTCGATATAAAACCAGCGCAATCCAAAATCTTGTGATCGGAGGGCAGAACGATCATTGAAGCGGAAGGATCATTCCTTGAGATATGGAAAGCGGCAAGGGCGATGCAGGCTGCCGTATTTCTTGCGGACGGCTCGACTATAAAATTCTCTTCCGGAATCATCGGAAGCGTTTTCTTCGAAAGGCTGAGATGATCTTTGTTAATTACGATCAAGATGTTTTCAGCCTGCACAAGACCGTCAAGTCTTTCCACGCTCTCTTCTATCAGCGTTTTATCGCTGCCGATTGAAAGAAACTGTTTGGGATAACTACACCGGCTCTTTGGCCAAAAACGTGTTCCGCTTCCCCCCGCCATTATAACCGCATATCTTTTCATTGTTTTGCCTTTAACAAATAATAATTCATTGAAAAATAAATTCAATTAGACTCCGTTAAAATAAAATCAAATGCGCTGAAATTTTTATTCTGGATAACCATTCAGATTATTTCACTGCAATAAATTGTCCTATAAGCGAAAAAAATTTGTAAGGTTTATTCATTTTGATATGATATGTCGTGTTTTAATTCGTTAGCTTCTTGAGATTGCACATTGAAAGACCAAATAGTTGAGGCGATACTATTGCTGAAACGAAAAATTCTTAAAGGAGCAAGTCGCATACCGATTCATTTCAGGGAGGTTTTTTAAATGAGCGGTGGTATGTCTTTTTGGGGGTGGATTTTCTTCATTGTCAGTTGGGGATCCATAATAAGTCTCGCAGCATATTGCTTTTCAAGGGTATTGTTTGCGAAGAAACAAAAGGTTGTCATAACAGGAACTGAGAGAGGACGCGCAAGGTGGGCATCCCGAGTAGGCCTTATCCTCGCTATGGCGGGAAATGCCATAGGCCTCGGCAATTTCCTCAGGTTCCCGGTCAAGGCTGCTGCTAATGGCGGCGGATCCTTTATGATACCTTATTTCTGCGCTCTCATATTTCTGGGTATTCCCCTGATGTGGGTTGAATGGACGATAGGCAGATATGGCGGTTCCAAGGGACACGGTTCGACACCGGGTATGTTCTCGCTGATCTGGAAAAGCCGTTGGGCAAAATATTTCGGCGCCTTTGGCATCATTTTGCCTTTCGCGATCGTCATTTACTATACTTTCATCGAATCGTGGACGCTGGGCTACGCCTGGTTCTCGATTACGGGAAAATACTTCGGTCATTCAAGCCAGGGCGCGATGAATTCCTTCTTGAAAGGATTCCAGGGGGTTGAAAGCAACTCATTTTTCTCTTCCATCACGCCGGTGCTGATATTCCTTTTTATCACTCTGGCTCTTAATTACTTCTTCCTGTATAAGGGGATATCGAAAGGTATTGAAGTTCTTGCAAAAATCGGAATGCCGGTTCTATTCGTTTTCGGAATAGTGCTTGCCGTGCGCGTTCTGACCCTCGGCACACCCGATCCCGCATTACCGGATCAAAATATTATGAGCGGGCTGTCGTTCTTCTGGAACCCGAACTTCAGCAAATTGACGGACTCCAGCATCTGGCTTGTAGCGGCCGGCCAGATATTCTTCACCCTCAGCCTGGGCCAGGGGGTCATTAATACATATTCTTCATACGTCCGGGAAAACGAGGATATCACGCTGAATGGCCTGACAACCTCTTCGACTAATGAATTCGCGGAGGTCGTGCTCGGAGGAACTATTGCGATCCCCCTCGCTGTGGCATTCTTCGGTGTAACCGCCACGCAGGTTATCGCAAAAGAAGGGGCCTTCAACCTCGGCTTCGTTTCCCTGCCGGTTATATTCCAACAGCTGCCGCTCGGACACCTTTTTGGTTTTATGTGGTTCATTCTATTGTTCATCGCGGGAATAACATCATCGGTGGCTATGACCTCCCCGGCGGTTGCTTTCCTCGAAGACGAGTTCAAATGGAAACGGTCTAAGGCCGTAAATGTAGTCTTCGCCGTTTTAACATCTTGCGTTTTGTTGGTCGTAGCGTTCTTCAAATACGGCGTCCTTGACGAATTGGATTTCTGGGCGGGAACTCTCGGCCTTGTCGCTTTCGCCACGATAGAGATAATACTCTTTTCCTGGGTTTTCGGCGTGAAACGCGGATGGGAGGAGATGCATCACGGCGCGGATTTAAAAGTTCCTCGCGTATTCAAATTCATCCTGAAGTATGTCACGCCCGTCTATATGCTGGTCGTCCTGGGGCTTTGGATTTATCAATATGCCATTGACGAGCTGCTGATGAAAGGCAAAGAAATCGCCAATCGCCCGTTCCTTTGGAGCGCGCGCGGGATGTTGGTTGCTCTTTCTGCGCTGATGATTTGGTTGGTATATCAAGGATTCAAGAAAAAGAAAAAGAACGAAAAATAAGCGTCTTTAGTACCGGTAACAGGAAATTATAGAATTTTTCCGGATATTCCAATCGCCGGCGATTTTCGGTCGCCGGCGAAATTATTTTCGTGGGAGAATTTCTTACCCGATGTTAATCCGCCGCAACGCCCTTCTTATGCTTCCAGTTCCAATAAAGATATCCTGGAATGCCGGCAGCAACCAACACAATTCCCATCAGAGAATTTATGAGAGGGGCGGTGCCGTTGAGGTAATTCGTTATGTCGCTGTAGAGCGTGAAAACGATAAAGACAAGAGAGAAGATGATAAAAATTACGGGCAAAACCGGATAACCCCAGACCCGGTATGTCCGCGGAGCATCCGGCATCTTGCGCCGTAACATAATTACACCTAATGCTCCGAGCGCGTAGAATATCCATGATACGAAAATCAACATATCCGTTAGCTGATCGAAAGTGCCGGATAATACCAGTAATGAAGTCCAAATTCCTTGTATAAAAAGCGACCTTACCGGTGTGCGGAACCTGTGATGGACATCCCCAATTCGCTTTGGGAACAGTCCATCCCTCGCCATCGCGAAATATACCCTCGCCGAGAGCATAATCGTGCCGTTAACGGTTCCGAAAGTGGAGATGGCTATCGCTATGGCGATAAGCGCCCCGCCCCAATTCCCCCAAAAGTTGCTTGCCACATCAGTTGCCACAAGGTAAGCCTGCCCGGTTTCTTCTGCTGCCATATACTTTTGAGCCATTTCAGGAACAGGTACGACATAGATATATGCCAGATTCATAAGCAAATATATGGAAATATAAATCAGGGCTGAAATGAAAAGGATTTTCGGAAGATTCTTTTTCGGATTCTTTATCTCGCTCGCGCTGTAGGTTACGTTTATCCAACCGTCATAGACCCAGAAAGCGCCGGACATTGCAGCGATAAACGCGAGAAACATAGAACCGTCGCCCGTTTTGATTGGGAGTTCGGAGATCGTAAAATGCCCCCAACTCCCGCCGGAAAACGCGAAAGCAAATAAAGCTATCGCAAGCAGTGCGCCGATTTTCAATCCAGTGGATATGACCTGCACAGCTCCGCCGAATTTTACGGCCAGGTAATTTATAAAAGTCAGGAAGAGTATAAGAGCAATTGTGCAGAGCTTCAGACCGAAAAATTTAAAGGGAGTTATATCACCGAGAAACGGTATATGAATGGCGAAAGCTTCCCAAGCAGGCGAAAGGCGGAAGTAATTGAAAAAATAGCCGAGCGAATCCGAAAAAACATATGCGATTGATGCGATGGAACCGGTTTGTATGACGATAAAAACGGCCCATCCATAGAGATAGCCCGTCAACCTGTTATAGCATTCGCTAAAATATGCGTATAAGCCCCCTACGCGAGGAAAAATGCCGGCGATCTCCGCAATACTCAAAGCTCCGAAAAGAGTCATCAACCCCGCGACAACCCAAACCAAAATAAGAAGCAGCGGCGAACCGAGCTGAGCCGCCATCAGGCCGGGCTTTTTGAAAATACCGGAACCTATGACTGATCCGACTCCATAAGCAATCGCTGTAAGCATCCCGATCTGTGGAAGCAAATCCAGACGATTTCTATTTTCTTCAGGCATTATTAAGCCCCCCTGGCTTTGGCATTATGGTAAAAAGCGATGTGAAAAGCAAGCAATAGGGGAAATATCCTTTTCCAGTCTGATTCTAATGGATCGCACCGCGCATCTATCGGTTTTTATTCACTGGGAAGTTATGGTTGGGAGACGACTGTAGTGTCAAATATGTTCCCAACCGCCGGGCTTCAGTTTTCGGATCTTTCCATCGGGCAGTTTTATTTCCATTATTCCGGCTCTGTCGGTAATTTTTCCTACCAGTCTCGGTTCAGGATAAAAATCAATTTTTCGCAACTCTTCGATTCTCACGCTGTTTTCCTCGGAAGTTGCAAATAACAAAGAATAGTCTTCCCCGCCGTTAATTATGCAATTAAAAACATCCAATTCCGGTAACACTTCTTTGACAACATTCAATTCGCCTTCATCGAAGGCGGAGTAATCGAGATCGGCTCCGACACCGCTTTCCTCGCAGATATGAAAGATATCGGTGGAAATGCCATCGGAAGTATCTATCATCGCAGAAGGAATCCGTTTGTCGGAAAGCATTCGTCCCGCTTTCACGCAAGGTTCGGGATGAATATGCGCAAGCATTATAATGGATATGGTTGCCAGCTGTTCGCTGTCTGGATTTTTTCCGGCTGGGAAGCAAACCCTGCCTTTTTCAAATCTCCATCCTGCTTGAAATAATCGAAGACCCGCCTCAGCCCTTCCAGGATTTCCCAGGATATAAATAAAATCTCCAGGCTTAGCCCCGGCACGGCGCAGCGCTCTCCCTTTTTCGGTTTCGCCGATCATGGCAATGTCTATAAAAAGTCCTGCTTTCGAGGATGATGTATCGCCGCCTATCAATGTGACATTATATTCGGCAACACACCTTAAAAGACCGTCAAGAAATTCATCGAGGAAAGGACCACTTTTCAGATAAGGAGGTACTGCGATGGACATTGTGAAATAGAGCGGCCTGCCTCCCATCGAGGCGATATCGCTTAAATTGGCGGCAAGCGCCCGCCAGCCGATATCGGCGGGCTTGAAATAATCCAGCGAAAAATGAACACCTTCAGCCATAAGGTCGCAGGTGACAAGCAGGTCTTTTTCACAGGAACAGCTGATGATTGCGGTGTCTTCTCCGATCCCCGCGATAAGATCATTGCCGCCTGAGGGGACTTTTTTTCGAAGGTCCCTGATAAATTCGAGTTCCTTGAAAATTTTCATTAAAGATTCAAAGGATGTTCAATTAATTCTTTTCAGGTTCGCGCCGAGTCCGCCGAGCTTCCGGCAGATTTTTTCATATCCGCGGTCAAGATGATAGAGACGCCGCACAACGGTTGTGTTATCGGCGGCAAGACCGGCAACCATAAGCGAGGCGCTCGCCCTTAAATCCGTCGCCATAACATTGGCACCGACAAGCCTCGTTGGTCCCTTCACTACCGCCGTATGGCCGTCGGCAGTAATATTAGCTCCGAGCCGGAGCAGCTCCGGCACATGCATATACCTGTTTTCGAATATCGTCTCGGTTATTACGCTGACACCCTCAGCCTGGGTCATCAGTGCCATATATTGCGCCTGGAGATCTGTTGCAAATCCAGGATAAGGGCTTGTCTTAATGTCGGCACCGCGAAGTTTGGGGGAGGGTTTGACATGAACATAATCCTTCCCTTCCTCCAATTCAGCGCCGGCTTCTGTCAATTTATCGAGGAAAGACCTTATATGTTCGGGTCTGCAATTGCGAACCGTGATCTCTCCTTTCGTTATCAGACCGGCTACTATATATGTCCCGGCTTCGATCCTGTCGGGAATGATCGAATAATCCGCTCCTTTCAAGCGTTCCACGCCGGTTATTTTCAGCGTCTTGGTTCCAATTCCTTCGATCCTTGCGCCCATCGCGTTCAGCATTACCGCAAGATCGCCTACTTCCGGTTCTATCGCGCAATTGTTCAGGATCGTCTTCCCATCCGCAAGAACCGCCGCCATCAGAAGATTCTCGGTTCCGGTTACGGTTACGCCGGCAAAGGTAAATTCCGTCCCTTTGAGCCTTTTCGCACGGGTATGAACATATCCATGATCAATATCCACCTGCGCTCCGAGCCTGGTAAGCCCATCCAAATGCAGATTGATCGGCCTGACGCCTATGGCGCATCCCCCGGGCAGCGATACCCGCGCCTCGCCGTGCCTGGCAGTCAGCGGCCCAAGCACAAGCACCGATGCCCGCATTTGCTTCACAAGTTCATATGGCGCCGTATCGCCTGTCGGCGTTCCCGCCCTTAATCTCACGGTGCTTTCATTAACCCTTTCATGTTTAACACCCAGGTATTCGAGGACTTTCAGCATCGTTCCGACATCCCGCACAGCCGGAAGATTTCGTAGCACAACTTCTTCTTCTGTAAGAAGCGCAGCAGCGAGAGCCGGGAGCGCGGCGTTTTTCGCCCCGCCGATATAAACCTCGCCTTTAAGAGGAATACCGCCTTTGATTTCAAGTTTTTCAACCATTTCAGCTAATACTACTTCCTTTCCTTGCGCCTGATTATACATTACATAATTTGTATTGACCATAATATCTATCCCCCGTTTATGAGAAAAAGCAAAAACAAGTCCAAATCGGTAAGGTCTATTTGAAATTTAAAGATATTAACTGTTTGATATTAAAGGATGATTGAGGCATCCTCAGCGAAATTTTGTGGGTGTTAAAACTAAGAACCCGAAAGTGTGTCTATTTTTCTCCGCAATACACAATCGTCTGGAGCTTTTCGTGTCTATTTATTCTTAAACCGGCCGCCTTCATCAATTCTCCGATTTTATCTATCGGAAAATGTCCATGGTTGTGAGTTTCACCTTCATCCTCATGAATCTTGTCCAGTATGCGGAAACCCTCTGCATTGAAGTCGGCAATAACCACTTTCCGGACGGCAATTTTAAACATCGCAGCAATCATCTTCTCCGCTTCAATAAAATGATGAACCGCATTTGCGCTGATTACAATTTTGAACGAATTTTCAGGGAAGGGTTCTTCAATAATATCTCTTAACAAGAATCGGATATTATTATAAACACCCTCCGATTTCGCCAATTCTTCGGCAAAGGATTGAATTTCCTGATCTATATCAACAGTTGTTACCGCAGTTTTACGGGCGAGACGGGCAGTTACTCCTCCTCTGCCGGTTCCGACCTCAAGGATGGAGCCATCGAGCGGTTCGGCGTGAGATACGATAAATTCTGCGTTCTTATATGGATCTAGGCCATAGCTGATATATTTTTTCCATCGTTCGTGATACTCAGCAACAGCTTTTTCATCAAAATCCATTTCCGATCTCCTTGATTTCAGTTCTTTAAAATCTGATTTTTAATCCTGCAAAATCGTTGAAAAAACATTATATTATAGATAATCCAGTTATCTGGAGGTGGAAGGTTTTGCCTTCGCGGTCCCTCGGGACCGTTTTTTTATGGTAACCATTTTATTCCATAGCCTTCAATATTATTATTCTCATCTCTGTCATACTTAGATTCTTCAAGGATCACAGCAATGTCTGATCCAAAAACCTTTTTTGGTGTACATAATCCTTTTTTAATAAGAATGTTTTTATAACGTGGATATGCAATTAGATCGTCAAGCTGCAGCCCCGCGATATTGTTCGATTTGCCCTTCACTTTCAATTCACGACTAGTTAGACATTCTTGAATTATACTTGATACTACAAAATTAGTACCACTTTCATATATTTTTGAGAATGCTTTTTTAAGTCGCATATCTTCTTTACCACCACAAGATTCCGCGATTACATCTCCATTTAATCCATTCCTGGACAACCATAGAACAAATCTTTCGATCAAAATTGTAATGCAATAGTGGTATGGATTATAGGTATAAGTTGAATATTTAGTTTTAAGCTCTAGTTTATCCAAAACTACAGAAAAAACTGAGTAGGGAAGTCTCCTCAACAATTCAAGTAATTCATTATTGAAATCTTTTTCCTTGCAAGCGTTTTACAAAGATTCAAAAGGTACTTTTTTATTTAAAATTTCTTTTCGATGTAAAATGATAGGATCATCTGGGTGCGATCCAAAATATCTTTTCTTCAACTCTTCAAGTGATGGAAATACTATTTTATCTATATCATCTAATTTGAAAACTACCCCTGTCAAGCTCAAGTATCTATGATTGGGTTCTTCCGATGAACCTATATCTGAGTTCCCGACTTCGTCAATATATAAGCGATGTTTCATCAACGTTTATTTGGTGGTTCATTTCTCCCCGAAGACCTGGGCGGTAAATTTGTATATTATCGTATCGGGATCTTTCCAACAATTGCTGTTTAAGCCGGCTTTCTGGCATGTATGCTCGAGGAATTCCTGCCGGTTCCAGCCCCATTCCACCGGCACCTGCGGAAGCAACAGCCCGCTCCGCATTCCGTTTTTCATCATCAGGCCATGAACCCCCACCTTGATTTCATCCACCGACTCCGCCTTGACCATAGGGGTCATTACAGAAACCTCTATCTCAATCGAATCGAGTTCATCCTTTTCTACCGGTGAAAAACGGGGGTCATAAGTCGAGGCGTTCACTGCATTGTCCATTATTCCCTTGAACAACGGCTCTCTGCCGGTAACATATCCAATGCACCCGCGCAAATCCCCCCGCATATTCAGCGTGACAAAAACACCGCGGTTATCTTTCAAGGTTTTCGTTATATCGTAATTCTTCTCGACATCTTCAGGGATTTTTCTTTTGCCGACCCATAGTTCCAATGTATCCCTCGCAAGCCTCAGAGCTGTCTTTTGCTCATCCTTCGTCAATTCATCGGACATATTTATAACCTCTTTTTTGGCTTCCTTATTCATTTTCTTTGGATCGTTGACGGGGTCTTCTTTCCCGGCATCTTTCCCCGGATTCGATTTGATCTTCACTTTTTCTTCACTCTTGACAAACGCGATCGCAAAATAGCTGACGGAATTATTCCAATCCTCTGTGATGTCTCCGGATGTATAATAATCCGCTTCGACGACTTCCGTTCCGTTCATAAGATGTATCAACACTCCGATCGGTTTCGCGCCGCATATGGTCGCGCCTGATTCATCAATGAATGAATTGAATCCTTTCTGATCGAGTTTCTTGATATAGCTGAAAGCCTTATGGTCGAGTTCCGGTATTTTAGTCTCTTTGTCGGTTTTATATGGGACATATCCGAATCGGGGCCCCTGATGCGTGAAATCAGAACTTGCCACAACGAGGGTGGAATCATCCATGAACGGTTTCAAGGCATCTGCGAGCTCCGAATACTCCACGCCCGAGAGATCGCTTACAAGAACAGGAATCAATTCGAAAGATTTCAAGGATCGCTGTAAAAACGGGAGCTGGATTTCAATGGAATGTTCCTCTGTTTGCGCATTCGGGTAATCGCCGAAAAGGTCATTTTTCCGCAGTTTTTTTACGGCTTCTTTATCGAGCGGAACATCGCCCAGCGGCGTCCGGTAATAATCGACATCCAATATTGAAGCCCCATGAAATGCAGCATAATGCGAAGGGGCGAGAATTATCACCCTTTTTATCGGTTTGCCTTTTAACAACGAGTATCCTGTGGCAGCCGCGCTTCCGGAATACATATATCCAGCGTGAGGACATATCAAACCGGCGACTTTTCCGTCCAGTTCGACTTTTTTAGCGGAAGCAAGGTACCCGTCAATCTCTTTAGTCAATTGCCCCTTGTCTGCCGGATACCAGCGCCCCGCTAACGCAGATTGCCTAACCCTCCCCGGATCGCCGGCGAAAAGTAATGGCAGAGGAAGGATAGTCAAGATTCCCAGCAAGGTCATCATAATCCTCATAAAACACCTCCTTATATACGGAGCGGTCTTTAATTTTGAAACAAACCGTATAACGCCGCGTGGTTCGGCACAATGAGATCTGCATCACAAAGATATTCGGGTCCGAGAGAGGTCTGAACCGCGATTGTAAAAATGCCTGCTCCTTTCGCGGAAAGTATGCCAAGCGGGGCGTTTTCCACCGCTATCGAATCTTCCGCCGCGACTCCGAGCATCGCAAGAGCTTTTAAATAAGGATCCGGATCGGGTTTGCCGCGATCAAGCATATCGCCTGTTACGATCGAATGAAAAACGGATCGCATCTCTTCAGTGAGCAGTCTTTTCATCTCGCCACGGCTGGTTCCTGTAACAAGAGCCATCAACGTCCCCGCTTTGGAAATTTTATCAGCAAACGCCTCGATATCCTTAAATGTCCTGATCTTTGCGATAGAGCGAAACAGCTCCTCTTTTTCCTGCAACATCCGTAAACCCTCTCCGAGCTGAACCTTCACACCCTTTTCGGCGAAGATATTCATAACGGATACAATCCCCTTTTCCCCTTCACGGCGATAAACGTCCTCTTTTTCAAGATTAACGCCTCTCCGCCTGAACACCTCTCTCCAGCATTCGAAATGCCACGGCATCGAATCAGTGACAACGCCATCCATATCCAGCAAAATGGCCTTCAAAAATCTTGTATTGCCGTTGTTGTTAAATTGTATCATAAAACTATCGCCCCCGCCGACGGTCCTGAATCTTTCAAGAAAATATGAGAGCGGATGAAAACGACCTTTCCTCTTTTCACGACTTTCTCAATATGAGAGACACCCCAATTATAAACCAGGTCATGGTAGTCTTTGAAATCGAATACTATCATATCCGCAAGTTTGCCGACCTCAAGGCTTCCCCGGTCATTCGCAAGTCCGATAGCATACGCTGCATTGAGCGTAGCCGCGCTTATCGCCTCCTCGATAGTCATTTTCATATTAAGACAAGCGAGCGCGACGATCATGGACATGGACTGCGTATGGCTGCTGCCCGGATTAAAATCCGTGGCGAGAGCAACCGGGAGACCGCGCTCTATCATTTTACGCGCCGGAGCATACTTGTTCATCATCAGGAAGAAACTCGTACCCGGCAGCAGGACGGCGGCGGTTCCAGAACGTGCCATATCCTCAATCCCTTTATCGGAAATAAACATAAGATGATCTGCGGATATCGCACCCATTTCCGCGGCAAGAGACGCTCCTCCGAGGTCGGTCAGCTCATCGGCATGAAATTTAAGTTTGAAGCCGAGTTCCTTTGCTTTGGACATAAAAAAACGGGATTCCTTGACCGAAAAAACCCCATCCTCCGTGAAAATGTCACAGAAAACCGCCAATTTTTCTTCTTTTATCCTGGGAAGCATCTCTTCGGTTAGCAATCTGAGATATGCATTGTGATCCTGTTTGTATTCCGGTGGATATTCGTGTGCGCCTAAAAACGTCGGAATAATATCAATGGGATGCCGTTTATCCAGTTCACGAATGGCTTCGAGCTGTTTTATTTCCGATTCCGTATCCAGACCGTAACCGGATTTTGCCTCGATTGTTGTGATTCCCTCAGAGACCATTCTGTTCAGGCGATCCCAGCCCGATGCCATCAAATCATTCCTTGAAGCAGCGCGCGTTGCGCGGACTGTATTTAATATGCCGCCTCCGGCCGCCGCGATTTCCTGATATGATTTGCCCTGAATCCGCATATTGAATTCATCACTCCGATTCCCGGCAAAAACCGGGTGAGTATGCGGGTCCACAAAACCGGGCATCGCGGTATAGCCCCCGGCGGAATGGAAGCTCCCCTCAAGTTCCACTTCCGCCCGTGCTTTATCTGAAGGGCCGATCCAGACTATCTTCCCGTCCTTCGACGCCACCGCGACGTCTTCCATTATCCGCAAAACGCTGAGATTATCTTTGAGCAGAGGCGCGGGGCCGACAGGCGTGATCAGCTTGCCGATATCAGTAATCAACGAGTCCGCTTTTATCATCACAATTTCTCCGTATCCGCTTACAATTTATTATTATTTTTCAGAAATATACTCATTCAGCTTAATGAAGTCTGAAACTCTCTTCATTGAATGGAACAAATGGGACACTTGGTATTCTTTTCCAGGTTGATTGTGTCATACCTCATACATTTCGTATCAACGATGAGCAGCTTTCCCATCAGGCAGCTTTCCATTCCCATTATGATTTTCAGGGCCTCTGCGGACTGCATAGCGCCTATCAATGCGGGTGTCGTTCCGACAACAGAACCGGAATGGCTGTTTATAAAGCTCCTCCTGGGACTGATTACACATGCAAGACACGCCGTCCTGGGTTGCTGAAAGACGCCGACGATCCCTTCCCAGGCGCAGACCGCTCCATATACAAAAGGCAGCTTTTTCTTTACCGTGAAATCATTCAGCAGGAAGCGGCCTTCCTGATTATCCAATCCATCAACGATTATGTCACAGCCTTCGGCGATTCTTTCGATATTGTCCTCTTTGATAAGATCATGATAAATCTCTATCTCCACTTCCGGATTTGCGGCTCTGAGCCTTGCGCGGGCGACTTCGACCTTCGATGCACCTATCGAAACCTCCGTATAAAGAACCTGCCTGTTCAGATTAGACCTTTCAATGTTGCCCGGATCGCACAGCACAAGCCTGCCCACGCCGGCGACTGCGAGATATGTTGCCGTAACGGATCCAAGTCCGCCGACTCCGGCGATCAGCGCGGACGAGCCTCTGATCTTTTTCTGATCCCATCCGGCTATCCGAAGCTGCCGGAGGTATCTCTCATTAAAAATATCATTTTCTTCTCTTCGGATGTCGTCCATACCGTATGATTTCCTTAAAAAGACTGAATAATAGTCAGCGTTGTTTTCAGATAATCAAGCCCAAACAATGCCGTTTCTTGAACTGCATTATAAAATCACATTTTGACTTTAGCCCAAAATTCATACCGTTTACACGAATCAGCTGGATGATGGAACTTCAAACCGAATCTACATTAACCGCCCGAAACCGGAGGCTGAAGGGTGATCTTTTCCCCCTCAGTCGGGATATACTCCAGGTTTTTGATCTTTCCTTCGGTATAAGCAAACGCCACGAATCCGGGATTGACCCCGATGGATTCGAGAATCTGCTTCAGGGTCATTCCTTCGGGCGTCTCGACTTTTCTCGTATAATAATCCACATCCGGTTTTAAATGTTCCCTGAGCTGGGTTCCGGCTTTCAGATATATTACCATTTTATGCCTTCACAATAGTTTTTTTTATCATATCAAAATCGTAGTACTTAAAACGCCTTCGGTTTATATTTCTCGCCCCTGACCTTCGGTATTCCGCCCTCCAACGGTTTCCCCAGGAATCCGGCTTTTTCCAGGTTATCGGCGGCAAAGCCCATTCCGAGGTCTTCCAGGAGAGCGCGGGAGGGGTTGCCATTTTTATCCCATCCCCTTTCGCGGTAATAATCGTCCAGCATTGTTTCAACCTGCTCCAACGACACACCCTTGCCTTTTCCCGGTCCGTTGGGAATTTTATCTTCCCAGGAGCGGGCAGGGGGATAGTCAAACGTTCTGCCGTTCGCCTTGTTTCTTTCGAGATAATGACAGCGGTTAAGGTTCCATATCTTCTCGGATACTTTCAGCGCCTGGTCTATGGAATCGTCCCAGCCGGTTATCAGGTTCACCGCTTCGGCATACTCTTCGGGGGTGATATCGAGTTCTCCCCAGAAAAGGCGGCATGAACACCAGGTATCGAACAACGGACGAATATGCTGGAGATAGATTACGATCTTCGCCCTGCCCTCTGTTGTTTCTCTTCCTTCCGCCATATCCACAGTTATCGTCCATGAGCGGTTGTGATGCGCGCCGATATCCGATGTCATATAGCTGAGCAGCATACCCGGCGCCCAGCGCCCGTCGTAGCCGGACATCTCCTGTCCCTTGACCTGCATCGCGAATTTCTCGCTCCCCTTGCCGATCTTTTCCGCCGCTTTCCTTGTGCCGCCGGCAAACCAGGCTCCTATGCCGCGCCGGTTGACGACCATATCGAGAAAATGTTCCACATCGTCAATGGAGCCCCATTTCATCGTATGCCCTTCGAGATCCTTCTCCGTAATCAATCCCTTTTCGAAGCATTCCATTGCAAATGCCATCACACCGCCGCCGGACATGGAATCCATACCATAATTATCGAGCAGGTAATTTATATAAACAACGTGATTGATATCATGCATTCCCAGATTCGGTCCGCAAAGCGCGCCTGTTTCATATTCCGGCCCTTCCGCGAATACGGTCTTCTTGCCTTCTATAACCGCCTTGCTGTACTTGCCGCAGTTCATCCAACAGCCGAAACAGGCTTTGTGCGTAACCAGACATTTCGTTATGAGCGACTCACCGTCAATTTTTTCCACATCTTCGTACCATGTAGTCTGAAAGTTGCGGGTCGGCATAACGGCATTGTCATTGGACCAACGGATGAAAAATGACGTTCCGTATTTCTGCCAGGGTTCCATGTTTGGATGTTCCTTGGTCCTCTGAATTATGTCGTAGGTGTGCTTATAAAGCCCTTCAAGATTGTGGACTTTTATCGCTTTGTTTCCGCGTACCGCAATCGCCTTGATTTTCTTGGAACCCATAACGGCGCCCTGCCCGGTTCTTCCGGCTTGCCGCCCGAAATCATGCGAAATACAGGAGAATAGAATCCCTCTCTCGCCGGAGGGACCGATCGTTGCGATTTCGAAATCCTCGCCCAAATCCTGCTTGAGGAGATGCTCGCAGTCGAGTGACCCCATACCCCAATATTTGGAAGCGTCCCTGATTTCAACCTTATCGTTATCAATACAGATATAAACCGGCTTGGGAGAAATCCCGGAAAAAATGACGAGATCGAACCCAGCGAATTTCAACGCGGGTCCGAGATGCCCTCCCATATTGGAATCTCCCTGACCGTTAGTCAAAGGCGAGACGGAGCCGAATTCCACCTTCGAACCGCCGGGCGTGAATGCTCCGCTTAAAATACCGGAAGTAATTATGAAAACATTATCCGGTCCCAAAGGGTCTGCATCGCGCGGCACTTCATCGTAGCATATCTTCGCCACGATACCTCTGCCGCCGTACCAATCCCGCATCAGCTTTCGATCCGTTGGAAGCTTGCGAATCTCACCGTTGGAAAGGTTTATCCTCAACGTCATTCCGGCAAAACCATCAGCCATCTCAAGCCTCCTTTCCAGCCGCAATGGACGGTTTCATCACATCCCACTTTGTAACAGCGTCAACATTGCATACAGTCGTGCATTCCATACAGAAGTCGCAAATGATCACATGATTCAAATCCGGATGTTGAAAGATTACCTTTTCCGGGCAGGTGGAAACACAGACACCGCAATTCGTGCACCTGGTTTTATCCACGATATAAGCGCCGGTTGAGGTATCGCGGGAAATCGCGCCTTCAGGGCAAACCTTGACGCATTTTCCGCATTGAATACATACATGGGGTTTATACTTTCCGGGATCGGGGAACTTTGCCTCGATCCAGAGCGCCGCCTTCGCAGGATTAATCTCGTTGAAGTGCTTTATCGCGCAAACCTGGCGGCACAGACGGCAACCGGTGCAATTATCCGCGTTGACTTTGATTCTCATATATATCAAACCTTATTTTCAAACATATTTAATAAATCAATAGAACAAGAGAGCGATCCATAAGGCGATTGTTAGGGCAACGCCGGCGGCATTTGACCAGCCCAAAGAACGCTTTTCATCCAAACCGGCCAGTCGTTTCGATGCAATCCCTCCTGCCGCATACGCAGGATGAATCACGATGATGGAAAGGATTATCGCAGGCAACGCTGAATGCAGCATATAATTCCATACGCCATTAAAACCAGTCGGGATATATCCGGGGGCGGCCCATATGAACTCCCTGTAAAGACCAAAAGCTCCGAAGGCAACGATGCTTATAAGCGGAGCGGCAGCGCTTCGCCATCTCCAGTCATCGAGTCTTTCCCGTTTCAACAGATGGAAGGTAAAATCCACGGCAATGGCATCTATAATTACGGCAGCCGCCTGGCAGCCGAAAAACTGTACGCCGAGCGTTTTGTATATAATTGTAACGAGAGATATGAAGAACAACGAACCGGAGAAAGCGACTATCCTTTTTGCATAAACCAGAATAAAGAAAGCGACGACATAGAGATATGTGCTCTTGTTCGGAATATTTATAGCCCGCAAAACGTCCCAGCCGAATAATTCCGCAACCCCCCATAAGGAGCCGAGAAGAAGTATGAATATGACCTTGTTCCAGATTTTCATTTTACTCTCCATCAGCGGTTACAAGATATTTCCAAACAGCGGAAACCATATTAAAAAGATACAGTCATTCTGTCTTAAAATCAATATCTGCAGTTTGGAAGAAGTTCAGGAAAAGGAATATAAGATAAGAACCCTTAGTCCATTATTACCTGGCCCTTGAAAAAGGCGCCCGGTTCTATTATGAGCCGTGGGGATTTAATATCGCCTTCAAAGCGGGCGGTTTTCGCGAGAAGGACGTTCGATCGGGACGTCACTTTGCCGAAAAGTTCTCCATACACGTTGAGAGTTTGAGCCTCGACGTCGGCTCTGACATGCGCGCCTTCTTCGATCGTTACTGTCGATGCCCCGCTGATGGAACCTGTAAGGTTTCCGCAAATCCTTATCGGATTTTCGGCATTCAGTTTTCCAATAAGGTATGCGCCTTTGCTGATCAGGTTCTCCGGGGAAAGAGCAGGATCGGATTCGTGTTTCATTTGTTCGGTTTCCATTTAGTTTTCCGTATCATTTTAATATACCAGTAAAAAAATGGAGCGGGAAACGGGGCTCGAACCCGCAACTTCAACCTTGGGAAGGTTGCACTCTACCATTGAGTTATTCCCGCTCGGACTCCAGTATGTTAGAAACAGGTATGCGAGTTGTCAAGTTATTTCGGGCTGTTGCCCAAATCAAAACTGAGTATGTATATGAAGGGTTAAGCCTTTATAGAATACTGCACATATATAGAATGCTTCGGATTTGTAACTTATTAATTCTAAAATGAAGATACCCGGTAGCAACCCTTCGAAGCATCCCCGAGTATGACACATTTTTAATCGGGCAACAACCTGATTTAATTTGACCAGGAGGATACGTCAAAACCGACCGTTATTGAGGTGAATTCCGCATATTATAAAAAAAGCTGCCTCGAATGTCTCGAGGCAGTCCAAAGAATGCCGTTGTGACGGCGCATGAGCGGGATTACTACCTTGTGATCCTGAAGTTGACGCTCACAACCCCTTCAGTCTCCATTTTTCTGCCGTCGATCATGGCGGGATTGCATCTCCATTGCTTCACAGCGTTTAGAGCGGCATCGTCGAATCCAAACTGTTTTCCTGGGGATTTAAGGATCACAGCCTCCCTGATCCTGCTGTCTGTGCCGATGATGATCTTCACGACAACAGTCCCTTCGATCCCTGCCTTGCGCGCCAGCTCCGGATAGTAAGGCTGAGTCTTCTCATAACATTCCGGTTTGGAAACCTCGACAACTTCCCCATCGTCATAACCTTCCGGCATATACGTCCAGTCTCCTTCATATGTCGGGTCGTTCCCCATCTGATCATCAGGGATATATTCTGAAGCGATCTCAGGTTCAAGAGGAGTCGGATCGGGTATTACAGGCCCATTAACCTTGATAAAAACCTTCCCATGATCTGGTTTGTCTTTTTTCGTTTCTGGTGTTGCAATCCATACCGGGATATCTTTACCCGGGTCAATCTTCGGAATATACTTGGACTGAGGAAAGACGATGAAAAACATCAGCGAAATCATTAGAAGCGAAATGAGGTACGATCTTTTTATAAGCGCGTTGTCAATCTGAAAGGAAGTCGCGAACTCAAGCGCCGAAACCCTTGATAAATTATTGCTTACCATAGCTCACCTCCTGGTTATTATTATTGGACACGATAAAAACGAAAATGTTCCTAGAAAGTAGTTTCTTATACATTAGAAGTGAGTTTAGCGGGTTGCTGCCCTGATAAAGATTTAGTGATTATTAAGGAAGAAGAACATTGTAAGTAAATGCTTCTAAAATGAAGATATCCGGCGGTAGCCCTTCGGAGTATCCCCGAATATGACGCATATTTATTTAGGTGACAGCCCGTCTAACTGATTATCCTCGAAAAACTAATATTATTCTCGCCATTTTCTCTCTATAATTATCTGCTCTTTAATGAAAAGAGATGATGGAATCAGCTACATCCTGGGAAAATTCAGAATCGATATATAAGAATAAAATATGGCTAAAATCAAATTGAAAAAATCCACAAGAAAACTATTCCTTATCGTCGGTTCAATCTTATTAGTTCTGATGATCGCTTTTTTGGCAAATTTAACCATATGGCATAGCATAAAGAAAGTTCCGAAAAGAGAGCATCAATTCCTGCCGGGAAAAAATTCTATCACATGGATAGGCCACTCCACTGTTCTGCTGCATCTTGATAAGGTAAATATTATCACCGATCCAATGTATAACGATTTCATCCTCGTTTTCGCGAAAAGATATTTCGAGCCAGGGCTTGAATTCGAAAAGTTGCCTCATATTGATGCCATTGTTATTTCGCATGAACATTATGACCATTTTGACAAATCTACATTAAAACGATTTCCGAAGAACACTCCGGTTATCGTCTCCATGCAATTAGGCGACCGCTTGAAAGATATAGGGTTTACCGACGTCCGCGAGTTGAAATGGTGGGAAAGCACTGAAGTTTGTGGAACGAAAATCACGGCGGTCCCTGGCAGGCATGGGGAGGCAAAAATATCGTGCTATGTCATCGAGGGGTCTAAAACGGTCTTCTTCGCGGGAGATACTGCTTTCTTCAAAGCATTTTATGACATCGGCAAAAAGTTCGATATTGACGTCGCGTTGATGCCGATCAGCAATTATAAGTTAAGAAGCGGCATCAAGTGGCTGGACAATATCCATGCAAAAATTCATATGAGCCCCGCTGATTTTCCCAATGCGATAAAATCGCTTCGTGCCGAACTTGCCATTCCAATTCACTTCAGCACGTTCAGGAATGAGGGATTTCTTGAACTGCCGCTGGAGGAACCGCCGAGATACCTCCGTGAGGTTATGAAGAAAAACCGCCTTGAAAATAAAGTCAAAATACTTGAGATCGGAGAGCAATTAAACATAGAATATCTTGGCAAGAAATAGCATCTTCCCAATATTCACAGATTCCTATTAGCAAGAATCTGAGCGATCCAATAAAAATTGCAGAAAATCCTCATTCAATCCTGGCCATAGTGTTCTCAGTTTCAACCTCATTCTCTAAATTATTTTTAACAGTAATTATAAATTTCAGCGTCACGCGCCACCAGCCGCCGGGAAACTCTTTTTCATCTTCAGCAGGAATTAAAAGGTTCGTAAAATCTTTACCGTCCTCCGCCGTCAGAGTCCAAGACAAGGAATATCCGCTTCGTGTAATTGCCGATTGATTATACATAAACATAACAAACCCATCAGCACTTCGGAGGAGCGGATCGCCGAACAGCGGCGCCAGCAATCTTCCGTCATAGTTGAAGGGATTCAGAGATGGATTGACAAGATACTTGCTGCTATCGGATTTTGTTCTCTTATCAGTAACATTCTTGTCAAGGACGTTTGTAAAATTGATATACGGCGTAGTATTTCCGAAAACAGCAGTCGAGCTTAACATACTCTTTCCGCTGTCAATATCAGCCGAGTATTCCCGGTTGTTCATGAGTCCGTTTTCCTCATCACGGACTGCATAATGATAAACATACTGACCGGTAGGCACGGGAACAGCGATCATAAACCGGGCGGCGTTTGCATTCACATTCTCCTTTTGTTCGCTTAGATCCCAAGTTTTGATTACTTGCTTTTCAGTCATTGTCTTAACATTGTAATACCTGACCGCAACTATATGCTTATTCCCACTATCGGGAGTAACGGGCATATCAAAGACACTTACCAAGAGATTTCCATTATCTCCATATGGAAAATGAAGAAAAGCGTCGGTAATTTTAAGGGTTTTAAAATCCTTAGCGCCGTAGAATGCGTCCATGAATTGCGACAACCGGTCCACTTCATCCATCCTTTTATAGTTGGGCTCGATTCTGAAGCTCGGCTGGTAGATTGCTTCAGCGTCATCCGTGTCGACTTCGATCTCTACCTGATGTTCCTTCCCATCATCGAATTTATACTTATTCAGATATATACCCAGGAAATAAACGCTGGATGATCTTTCATATATGTTTTCGATCCCTTTCCTTGTTGCATCTCCCGAATAGGCTTTGTCGATGTGCATACCTCCTGTTTTCGATGCCGTTGTCCGCATCTCGCCTCGGAATTTTTTTATTATGCCCATAGTTAGTAGATAGCTTAGAGGCTCATTATCTAATTCCCTCAATAGATAATCTGCCCCTCCTGAACCGGAAATGTCGAAACCGGACATTTTTGTCATGTCAAAAGTATTAATCGCAATATTCTGGTTCCGGGCGTCAAGAATCATTCTATCGTATTCTATACCCCTTTTACCCTTTCCAAATACGTCTGACTGGGTACTTAACAAATTAAGAGAATCAGAAAAAATAAAGATCTCTTTTCTTCCTTTAAATGATCCCAATGATCGTATTAATATATCAAGAACATTGGCAGCTTGATTAATCTGATTATCGAAATCAACATTACCAATTGAAGCCATAGCTCGGTCTGGTTTTCTGACGAATGCCTTTCTTAATAATGTATTGTTATCGTGAAATGTCGGAAGGATCGGAAAGAGTTTCAATTTATTTTCAATATACAAATCTGTTACAACATTTCGAAGCTGTTCCGTATCATTCGTGAACGGAAGCAACAATGTAATCTTTTCACCCGAAAAAAAATAAACTGCAAAGTAATCTCGCGGATTTTTACTATTTTCAAAAATACCGACTATTATCTCTGCAATCTCTTTTCTCAACTCCTTGTTTCTCGGAAGGTTATGAAATAACAATATAAAGAGATGTTTATCCCCTAAGCCATCCTGCTGGATGTAGTCCTCAATTGGATTTGAGTTCGGTTCATGGCTGATTGAAGGAGCAAGATTGGATTTCGGGTCCTTGTAATCAACCATATCGAAGGTATCTATATCCACCTTGTCACCGTCAATAAACAATTTGAATTTATTTTTGTTTAAACCCTTAATCGGCATTCCTTCAGAATTTAGCAATAAAACATCAAAGATTTTTAACTTAACAGTTGAGTCAAATTCTACAATGATCTTCCGCTCATTTTGAGCGGATAGAAAACAGGAACAAATTAGAAAAATCAATGACATTATTATTTGTGTCGATATGGTATTTCGATCGTATTTCATATTTGAAAATTTACCATTTAATACATTTTTAAGACAAAATATAAGCCAGTGCCATTATGTAATGGAAATATCGAAATCATACGATGGAATAAGATCATATAATATAATATATGCTGTTTTGAATACATACAAATATTTTACCGAACATACAATCAAGATCAAGCTCTATATAGATAATTAAAGGATAATGCAGCTAAAGGACAGCCAGCTAATTCTTAAAGAAGATGCCGGAGCCCCGCTACCAGTGGGGGGCAGCCAAGTCCAATATGAAACATTAAAAAACCAGGTTGTTCAAAGCTTTTAGCGGGTTGTCGCCCAAACCAATATTTTGCGATTATTGGAAACGAGGATCATTATAAATAATCGATACAAAATGAAGATATCCGGTCGCAGCCCTTCGAAGTTTCCCCGAATATGACGCATTTTTATTTGGCAACAACCCGTTAAATTATAATTTCTGTAAGCTTTATTTTTTCGCACGCATAATTTTTTTTCTTGTATAGGGTATCAATCCGCCTGCATCAATTATTGCCTGACGCGCTTTAGGCAGAGGAACGATGTTGTAACTTTTGCCTGTTGTTTTATTGGTCACTTTATCCGAAGAGACTTCAAGTTCATCACCATCAGAGGCATCAATTTCCGGGCATATAATTGTTCTCAAACCGAGATTGATCGAGTTCTGTAAAAAGATCCGCGCAAAATGCTTTGCGATCACTATAAAATCCGGCCCCTTGAGACAGGAAGTGGCTTGTTCACGCGAAGAGCCGCAGCCGAAGTTTTTCCCGGCAACTATCACGCTGAAAGGAGGAAAGTCCTTGTTTTTCACCTTTACGTTGAATTCCGGCATATCTGCGAAAGCGTATTGCGGAGTTTCAGTGGGCAGGACGGTTGCCATAAATTTTCCCGGGTAAATGATATCCGTCGAGACATCATCGCCTAATTTCAAGACAACTTTTGACATAATTACGCTCCTTTTCTTGGATTAGTGATGACTCCGCTAATCGCGCTTGCCGCGGCAACAGCAGGAGAACAAAGGTAAACCTCTGCATTCGGATTTCCCATGCGCCCTTTGAAATTCCTGTTGGTTGTGGCAAGAGCTATATCGCCGTCGGCGAGAGCTCCCTGGTGCACTCCCAGGCATGGGCCACAACCGGAATTCATAACGACGGCCCCGGCATCCATTAAGGTACTTACATAACCTTTGTTAACAGCTTCACGGTATATCTTGCTCGAGGCGGGAAAAATAAGCATTCGAACATTTCGCGCAATTTTCTTTCCCTGGAGGATTTTTGCAACAATTTCTATATCATCGAGCCGGCCGTTAGTACAAGAACCGATAACTATCTGGTTGATTTTCTTTCCTTCCACTTCTGATACTGGTTTTACATTATCAACGGTATGGGGACAAGCAACCTGGGGTTCGAGTTTTGATACATCGATTTCTATGACCTGGTCATATACCGCGTCGGAATCCGGACCGAAAAATTCAATATCGCCTTTTACTCCGGCTTCATCTTTGAGATAACGTAATGTTTCTTTATCCGGCGGAACAATTCCCGAAGTCGCTCCCGCTTCGACTGTCATATTACAGATAACAAGACGTCCCGACGTTGACATTTGTTCAATAGTTTCACCATGAAATTCGATTACCTTGAAATTGGCTCCTTCAGACGTGATTTTGCCGATCAGGTAAAGAATAAGGTCCTTGGGAAGAACATTTTCCTTGAATTTACCGTTCACAACGACTTTGATTGTTCCGGGCACTTCCACATTAAGGACATTGCCTAACGCCCAGACCGAAGCCATCTCGGTGGCGCCTATTCCAAAAGAGAAGGATCCTAAAGCGCCGTGACTGGTTGTATGGCTGTCCGTTCCTACGATCACTGTGCCGGGACGGACATAGCCGTTTTCAGGGAGTATTTGGTGACATATTCCGCCTTCATCGCCGCGGATATCATGAAATTTAGTGATGCCCTGCTGGGCAACAAAATCGCGAATCTTTTTCTGATTCGTTGCTGTCTTGGAACTCTCCGCCGGTACACGATGATCGAATATTATAGTGATCCTCGACGGATCCCAAACCTTAGCATCAAAACCTGTGTCTTTATATATTTCCATAAATTGGTTTATTACCAATGCGCCGTTTTCGTGTGACATAGCCAAGTCCACCTTCGGCTCAAGAACATCACCGGCATGGACGGCATCCTGATTCGTAGCCCTGGCTAATATCTTTTCCACCATTGTCATTGCCATAAGCAAATCTCCTTCTGGTTTTTATCTATTGAATTATCCTACAATTTTTTTCTCTCCGTGATATTTGCTGTCCAAACGCTCTTTTGGCAGGTAGAGATCTTCAAGTTTTTTATATTCCTTCAAGCCGACAAAATCGGTGTATTCTTCAAAACCGCTGATCCATTGGGTTTGTCCAGCTAAAATACCAGTCGGGGAATTTTTCAGAGCGGTGAAAAAATCAAACAATGCTTTTTGCATAACCATAATTGAAGCGACCGGTATAGAAACACGCCCGACTCCAATTTTCGCGAGTTCAGGGATCGGAATAAGTTCTGTTTTCATTCCCGATATGGCATCCATAAGATTAACCGATAAGGGTCCCTTCACTTCCTTGACAGCCCTTTCCACATCAGCTCTGGTTTTAATACCGTCTATAAAGGCCAGATCGGCCCCAGCTTCAAGGTAGAGATTGCAGCGGCGGATCGCTTCATCGAGACCCATTGCGGCGAATACATCCGTGCGGGCGTTGATGATAAAATCTTTATCCAGCTTGTCTCGGACATCTGCGCATGCGCGCACCTTTCCAGCCATTTCTTCAGCGCTGATGACTTCCTTACCGGACATGTGGCCGCAACGCTTCGGGAAAATCTGGTCCTCAATATTCATTCCTGCTATTCCCATTGCTATTAAACGTTCAACAATCCATGCGGCATTAACAGCATTGCCGCCGCCGGTATCGACATCAGCCATAACGGGTATATTAACTGCCTGAGCGATATTCCAGGACAGGTCAAGAACATCTTTCATCCGCACAAGACCCACGTCCGGTTTTCCGAGGAAAGAACCGGCAAGACCATATCCGGAAATTTGTATCGCTTCGAAACCACATTTTTCTATAATTTTAGCGGAGAAAGCATCATGACAACCGGGAACCGCAACCGCCCTTCTTTCCATTATAGCTTTTCTAAGTATAGTTGTTTTCTTCATAAATACGAACTCCTTATTAATAAGGGTATTGTTAAAGTTTGTCAGAAATTGCTTTGGCCATTTCCAGTGTCTTACTGCTACCGCCCATATCGTATGTTTTTACCTTTCCCTCTTTAATCACATCCGCTACCGCTTTTTCCAAACGATTTCCCTTTTCTGTTTCTCCCAGCCAGTCAAGCATCATTTTGGCGGCAAGAATGGTTGCAATAGGGTTGACCTTATATTGACCGGCATATTTCGGAGCAGAACCATGTGTAGGTTCAAACACAGCGACTTTCTCGCCGATATTGCCTGAGCATCCGAATCCAAGCCCTCCGACCATCTGCGCGCACAGGTCGGAAATAATATCACCGTAAAGGTTCGGCGCTACCAATACATCATAGTTGAAAGGATTCTTTAGCAGCCACATACATATTGCATCTATATTGGCATCGTCCATCGGGATACCGGGATAATCTTTGGCAACTTCTTTAGCTATCTCGAGAAAAAGACCGTCGGTTGCGCGAACTACGTTTGCTTTGTGAACAATGGTAACTTTTTTACGGCCGAATTTCTTAGCAAAATCAAAGGCTGCGCGTATGATACGTTCCGAGCCTTTTTTAGTGTTAATTTTGCAGGATATTGCATATTGGTCGAGCGGCAAATCCTTAAAAGCTGCAAATGGTTTAGATATCTTGCTGAGTGTCTCTGCCAGTTCGGGTAGAACAGGATTAAATTCGACGCCTGAGTAGAGGTCTTCCGTATTCTCACGGAACACGACTAAGTCAATGTTTTCCTTAAAGTTTATTGAATTTCCTGCATAAGCTTTACACGGACGCAGGCAAATATAGAGATCGAAAAGCTGGCGCATGCGAACGATCGGCGAGCGATATGTAAGACCTTTTCCCTTCAATTCCGGTACCAGTTCCGCCTCGGCAGCTTTAACAGGTTTCGACGTAATTGCGCCGAACATAGCAGTGTCGACATTTTTCAGCAATTCGATGGTGCGTGCAGGAAAAGCATCCCCTTCTTTACACCAAAATTCCCAACCGATATCACCATGAATATATTCAGCGTTCACTTCAAGTTTATCGAGAACTATCCTTGCCGCTTCAAGAACTTCGATTCCAATACCGTCGCCGGGTAACCATGCAATTTTATACTTCTTGTTTTGGTTGCTCATTTGTTCTCCTTTCTGATTGATATAATGAATGCATACTTACTTATTATAAATTATCATTTTCAAAAAAAAAGACCCTTAGAAGAATAGACCGTGCAAATTTGAATGCAAATTCAATACACCAAAAATGGGTGAAATTAATTTATCTCTAGAAATATAACGACTATGGATGGCTGGCTTCTTCTTCGGTGTCCGGCATACGTCTTTTCAGATAGAAATACTTCACGTTCTTCAGGTTTATCGTTAATTCATCGTCATCAAGCGAAAAAGCTAGGATTTTTCCGTCGGCGGTTATCACGGCCGGTTTTCGCTTATCGAACAAGATGATTTTGTCTTTGCTGTCCACTACACCGAGAACATAGATATACTTCTTATCAAAGAACTTTATCAAATCCTCTCCGCTTTGAGAGAGTTTATCGAGTGGAATAGCTACGTCAGCCGGTTCTATAAGTTTATATGAGTATTGATAGTAGCAGGAGGCGAGATAAAATGCCGACAACAAAACAAAAAACAATAATTTTTTCCGCATCTCTGCCTATTCCCCCGGTGAAGCGATGATTTCCTCGTAGCCGCATTCCTTGTTATGGCAATAGTGAACAGAGCCTTTACGCTTGAGGACTTTTTCAAGCAGGTATTTAAAATCGCATTTCGGACATGGCTTGTCTATAGGTTTGCCTGGAGCGGTGAAATTACATTTGGGATAATTTGTGCAGCCATAAAAGTGCGTTCCCCTCTTGCTCTTGTTTTCGACGACCTCTCCTCCGCAATCGGGCACCGGGCATTTCATTCCGATTGTATTCTTTCTGATGTATTTGCATTTTGGATAGGACGAGCAGGCGATGAATTCTCCAAACCTGCCGTATTTCCTCACAAGCGGGTTGCCGCATTCAGGGCAGTTCTCTTTAATCGGCTCCTGGTCCTTGGGTTTAAGCGTTTTGGGGTCTACGCTCTCCGTCGTCTTGCAGTCCGGATAGCCGTTGCAGGCAAGGAAGAAACCCCATCTTCCGCGCCGCAAGACCATCGCCTTGCCGCAATTGGGACACTGCTTTGTTTCCTGCTCGACAACCGAAATGGCGCCGTCGGTCTTTTCGACAATCTCTCTCGTATTCCTGCACTCCGGATATCCGGAGCAGGCGAGAAATTTTCCGAACCTTCCCCACTTCACGACCATCGTTTTTCCGCATTTATCGCAGATTTCCTCGGTCTCAATCTGCTCGGCCTTCACGTTGCGCATCTCTTTCTGGGCCTTGCTCAGATCTGTCTCGAAATCGGCGTTGAATTTCTGAAGGGTTTGAATCCAATCCCTTTTGCCCTCTTCGATTTCGTCCAGCTGCACTTCCAGGCCGGCGGTGTATTCCGTCTTCATAATGTCGACAAAACTTCCGGCAAGGAGATCGTTCACCAGCATTCCGAGCTCGGTTGGCTTGAAACGTTTTTCAACCTTTTCGACGTATTCACGATCCTGGATTGTGCTTACGATCACGGCATATGTGGAAGGTCTTCCGATCCCGTTGGCTTCGAGTTCCTTCACGAGCGATGCCTCGTTGAACCGGGGCGGAGGCTGGGTGAAGTGCTGTGTCGGATCTATCTTTTGAAGAGAGAGTCTTTGTCCCTCGGCGAGCGTAGGCAGCACCTTGTCGGCGCCATCGTCCTCGTCTTCTGCCCCTTCCTCTTTTTCGCCTTTTTCCTGGCCCGGTTCGGTTTTAAATGGTTTCATAAGAATCTGATAGCCGTCGAATTTTAATATTGATCCAGTAGCCCGGAGATCGAATTCTCCGGCTTTTATCTCCACGGTGGTTGTGTCATATATTGCGGGCAGCATCTGGCTCGTAACGAACTGTTCCCAAATCAATCTGTACAGCTTGAATTCTTCATCGCTCAGATGCTTTCTCATGCTCTCCGGAGTTCTGAAAGCGGACGTCGGGCGTATCGCTTCATGCGCTTCCTGCGCTGTTTTCCGGCTTCTATAATAATTCGGCTTCTCCGGCAGATATTTATCCGAATATGTCTTGCTGATATATTCCCTGACTTCATTCAAGGCTTCAGGAGCGATGCGTACCGAATCTGTTCTCATATAAGTGATCAGGCCGACAGGTCCTGATTCGCCGATCTTGATGCCTTCATACAACCTTTGCGCGATGGACATCGTCCTCTTGACGGTGTATCCAAGCCGGTTTGCGCCCGCCTGCTGCAGCCTGCTCGTAATATACGGAGGATAGGGATTCTTTTTCTTTTCTTTTCTTTTGAGGGAAGAGACGACGAATTCCGCCTTTTTCAATTTGGCAACAACCTCGTCCGCCTTCTCTTGGTTTCCGACTTCGATTTTTTTATCTTTTTCCTTGATGAGCTTGGCGATGAAAACGGGCGGCTTGTCCGCCGAGAGATGGACGTCAATGTTCCAATATTCAACCGGCACGAACGCCAATATCTCTTTTTCACGGTCGCAAATGATTTTCACGGCGATGGACTGGACACGCCCTGCGGACAGGCCCCTCCTAACTTTATCCCAGAGTAGCGGGCTTATCTTGTATCCGACAAGGCGGTCTATGATGCGCCTCGCCTGCTGGGCATTCACCTTGTTCATATCAATGGCAATAGGTGAACTGAAGGCTGCGGAAACGGAGCCTTGAGTGATTTCATTCATAACGACGCGGTGGAATTTTTTCGTGTCATCATCGAGAAGCTGTTTCAGATGCCAGCAGATCGCCTCGCCTTCCCTATCCGGGTCAGCGGCAAGGTAGATGGAATCGGTATTAGCGGCAGCTTTCTTGAGTTCTTCAACGATCTTTTCTTTTCCTTTCAGGATTTGATACGTCGGGTTGAACGAATTCTCCACGTCAACTCCGAGCTTGCTCTTCGGAAGATCGCGAATATGCCCCACCGATGCCTTGACCTGGTATTCGCCTTTTAAATATTTGGAGATCGTCTTTGCCTTTGACGGCGATTCCACGATGACCAGCGGCTTGCTCATAAAATCCTCATCCCTTAAATCTCTTTATAAATAACTTTCCTTCAAGCTGAACGACCGCATTTTTAATCTCGAGAGAAAGAAGATGCTGCCATACTTTGCCTGGCTCCTCGTTCAGGAGCGAACAAACTATATCAATATGTTTCGGTTTGTCAAATTCCAGCACCGAGAGCACTCTTTTTTCATTTTCATCTAACTCTGTCTTCTCCGAAACGGAGGATTTTTCCGATGTTTCCAAAGTATTATGATTTTTCAATCCTTTTTGCAAATAATCCGGCAGTTCGTTCATTATATCATCTGCCCTCTGAATCAACTTTGCGCCTGTCTTGATGAGATAATTCGTGCCTATGCTCTGTCTGGACGTAATGTTGCCGGGAACCGCGAAGAGTTCCCTGCCCTGCTCCAACGCATACTTACCGGTGATGAGCGTCCCGCTTTTTTCCGATGCTTCGATGATGAGCGTTCCATACGAAAGGCCGCTGATTATTCTATTCCGTATCGGGAAATTGCTTTTATCCGGTTTGGTTCCGAAAGCAAATTCCGTAATGACCGCGCCGCTCTCCGCAATTTGACCATAAAGCTTTCTATGCTCGGAGGGATAGATAACATCCAAGCCTGAACCCATGACACCCACGGTTTTTCCCTTGCTCCTGATCGCCGCCATATGAGCGATGGCATCAATCCCACGTGCCATACCGCTTACAATCACCACCCCCCTATGCGCAAGGTCACCTGATATTCTTGCCGCGGCAACCCTGCCGTACTCTGTCGCCCGTCTCGTTCCGACGACGGCGATTGCGGGTTCATCCGCCGCTGGCAGGATTCCCTGAACGTATAAAACCAGGGGCGGAGAATATATATTTTTCAATTGTTTTGGGTAGTCTTCATCAAGGCGGGTAAGGATTTTTACATTTCTTTTTTCCGCAAGAGAAAGTTCTTTTTCAAGTCTCTCTTCGAAGGGGAAAGAGAGTATCTTCTCTGCAGTTTTCTCTCCAACGCCGGGAACAGCCGTTAAATCCGCTTTTTTCAGGCGAAGAATATCCCTGAAATCGCTCAATGAATCCATCAATGCGAATATTGCTTTGGATTGTATATGCGGGATGATATTGAACGCGACAAGAAACTGCCTTTTATCCATGGCAAACGACTAACGGCCTTATTCGGCGATAAGGTAAAATAAAAATTAATTATTCCGGAGATTAATCTATAGACCTTTTGTAAGAGAGGAACCCGAGCATGAGGAACAGGGCAAGCAGGGCTTTCAACAATGTGATGGCGAAATCAATATTGGCGAATTCGATATACCCCATTTTGTTGGTGATTTCGATGATTTCCATCACACAGAAAAAGACCGCTGCTCCTATCAGCCATCGCCAGGAAGTACCAAGCTGTCCCCCTTTGACAAGATCGTGCATCTTTAATGCCAGGATTCCCGCAACAACAGCGCATATGAGGATTAAAGACTCCGCGATGATTAAGACCAATTCCATACATTTCCTCCAAATGATTATTTCTTTATCTTAAACGATGCAAACAGACGCTCAAATTCCTGCTTCAGATTATATTTATTGGAGAGCACCTTGTTTTCCTCAAGATGAAGGTCAACCCGCTGCCTTATGGTATCAACGACCTTTTCAACCTGAGTCCTTCCGAGGGTACCACTCATAGCGTTGAGCATTTTATTCAGTACATCGTTAAGCATGGATAAGATTGTATGATACCAAAACATATCCTGATGAACATTAATATTTTTAAAAACATCGTCCAGCTTGAGGTCCTGCCATCTTTCAATTTCAATATTTTTAAAGAGTTCGCTGAATTTGTCTGAAACGCTTGATGTCACCTCGGAGAGAATCTTCTCCGATTTAGGACCCATTTTATCAGCAAAAGCCTTATGAATATCGTCAAAAGCTGGGGGGAATATCTTCTGGAAGAGCTCTTTCACTCCCTCCACTTCCTGTTGAAGTGATTCATAGATCTTCTTGGGTTTGATCATACCGCCGGAAGAGACGACTTTTATAATATCTTTAAGGTACAGCGTAAAGATTAATCTTTGAGCTTTGAGGACTCCGAACGAGCACGCCCTTCTTATCTCCTGAAGTGTTCTTGTGCCGTCGGACAGCTGTATGATTTCCATAATTTCCCGGTTCTCGATTATATCGGTATCGAGCTGATCCATAGTGACAAAAAGCGATAATTTGCTGTTATCGGAAGGTAGTTGTTCCGCGAGTTTTTTAAATTCAATCGCTTTGTCATTGAACTGTTTCAGAAATATTGGGAGGTTGATTTCGTTGAAGGGAAAATACATAGGCCTGCTAGCTTCACGGACCGACTGCTCTTCGAAGCTGAAACGTCCCCCGCCCCATTCCACTATCCTGAACAGAACTTCCTCAAGCTGATATTTCAAGGAATCGAGAATATGCTGGGCGTTCAGCATATTGAGGTCAATGAAAACCTCGCCCAGCAGCTTGCCGACATCTTTTTGAAGCTTAAGAGCATAGCTGAGATCTTGCCGGTTTATCAGCCCGCGTTTTATCATTATTTCGCCGAAAAGAAGGCGTTCATCTAAAGTAACAAGCTTGATGAGCTTCGAGTTGTAGAAGAAAAATTGGATGAAATCATCATCGCCGCTGCAATTTAAAACGCCGGTTTTAGCTGAAGATATCAGCAGGGAGAGCACTTCAGATATCGGCAAAGTTTGAAGGTTGCCGGTGAAACCCATCTAAAACCCCTCTCAGGATTAATTACATTACAGAGAATATCAAAAAAAAAGAAAAAATCAAAAAAATAAATCAATTTTTCTCCCGCTCGAAAAGAATCAAGGATGTCCGCAAGAGAGAACTCCCCAGAAAAAGATTACGGGCGGTAACCGCCAAATTTTCATCAGCCTTGACGTCCAGCTTTACCTCTTTACGATACGGTTCATTTACCAAAATCGAATTCCACTCTTCGATCAGGCGCAATTGAGACTTTTCCTTAATAAGCGTATATTTGATCTCACAAATATTTTCCGATGCTCCGACAGAACGACCATCATCGAAAAAGATGTCTTTCCCCTTGATCAACGTAATAATCCGCAAAAATTCATATTTAATCAGTCGCTCATCCTCCGGAGCAAACCCCTCGACCGACATGTCATTGATTTTGTAAGCGCTGAAATTGTAATTCAAGTATTCATCGAGCGGATATGAAGTCATCACATTTTTTTTTGTTTGTATGGAAACAACGGTAGAATCCGGCCTCTTTTTCTTCTCTGTGGCAGGAATATTTTTTTTGCGATCATCCGTTTGCCTGCCGAAAGTTAACGACAGCAATAAAGAGATAATTATCAATAGAAGCCCGCTCCCGTAAATCAGCCAGGGTCTGATTATCATTGGGCGGAATTTGACCGAAATTTTTTCTTTCTCGGCGAGCAGAGACAGCATCCTGCTTATCTGGTGAATGCCTTTTATCCTGTTATTCGGGTTTTTACTTAGCAGATTGAAGACAAGCGATTGAAGATCGAAAGACACTTCCCTGTTCAACTGGATTATGCTATCCGGCTCTTTGCGCGTGATGGAACTTATTATTGCGGCTCCGGTCTTCCCCTCGAAGGGCAGCTTGCCAGTGAGCATATAATAAAGGTTCACTCCGAAAGAAAAGATGTCGCTTTCTTTGCCCATTTCCTGTCCGTCGAGTTGTTCCGGGGACATAAAATGCAGCGTCCCGAATGTATTACCCGCTGCAGTTAATTGCGTTATCTTGGAAAACTGTGTATTTTCGGGAAGAACTTTTATTAATCCGAAATCTGTAATCTTGACCTTATCTTTATCGTTGATCAGGATATTCTCGAAACTCAAATCCCTGTGAAGGATGTTTTTCTTGTGCAGGGCGCTCAGGCCTTCCGCAATCTGCGTCGAAATGGAATAGAACTCACGTATTTTCATCCGCCCTTTCTTTTGAACCAGGCTGTGAAGAGTTCTCGATTTGAAATACTCCATCTCGATATAGATTTTACCTTCGATCTCACCCGAGCTGTATACTTTCACGAGGTTCGGATGATCTACCCCGGATATGAATTTAACCTCGCGTTGAATTCGCTTTCTGTATTCCGGTTGGCGCGATAGATGCTGATGCAGAACTTTCAAGGCAGCTTGCCGCCCTGTGGTCTTGTTTTTCACCCTATAAATGACTGCCGCTCCTCCGCTGTTTATCTCTTCATAAATAATAAAATGACCAAAAGTCTCCATCATCTGCATTAATCCCAAATAGAATTTATCTTGCCCGTGCGGAGGGAAATTGTTGTAGCATACTATTTCTGAATCAAAATCATATAAAAGTCAATTCCCCGGACAGAAAATCTTAATTCTTAGATAAAACTTGTTTGGATATTTAGTCAAATGTATCCCGACAGCTTGGTTTTTTAGAGATGTGATAATAGAATCTAACCATGGCGAAAAAAACTGATATAAAAACAAAGTTATGTGTGCTATATGCAACCGGGCTCGGAACCGGATATTCCCCTTTTGCCCCCGGCACCGTCGGGACTTTGCTTGCTGTACCCCTTGTTTTTCTGTTTGATTCCTTCTTGTATCCATGGCTCTATATTTCAGCCACGGTGATAATCTTCTTCACGGGTGTGTATGCCTCAACTATCGCCGAAAAACACTTCGGGAGAAAAGACCCCGGCCATGTGAATATAGATGAAATCGCGGGTTATCTTGCCTTTATGTTCTTCCTCCCATTCAACTGGATAACAGTCATTCTTGGATTCTTCATTTTTCGCGTAATGGATATAATCAAAATCCCGCCGACGAAATTCTTCGAAAAATTCTCCGGAGGATGGGGCATCATGCTGGACGATCTGATCGCCGCCGGTTATACATTATTGATCATGATCGGCGTTTCGATCATTTTGTAAGGGTATTCTATGAGAATCGAATTCATCGCCATCGGAAGCGAGATGCTGTTTCTCGACAGGATCGAATCCAACTCCCTGCATCTCCAGAAATCTTTAAGAAACCTGGGCTTGGATTTATCGAGAAAAACCGTCATCGGCGACGACAGGATTGAAATTCAAAACACCATCAAGGAATCGTTAGTTCGCTCGGATGTCCTGATCATCAGCGGCGGACTTGGCCCGACTGTGGACGATTTAACCGTTGAAACCATAGCTGAACTATTGAAAAGGAAAATAGATTTAAATCCTGAGTCCTGGAATAAGATTCAAGATCGTCTGTCTCAAATCGGACGAACACCCAACCTTGGACATAAAAAACAGGCATACACGATCGAGGGAGCTTCAATCCTTGAAAACATGGTCGGTCAGGCGCCGGGGCAATATATAGAAGTAGAAGGCAGGCATATATTTCTGCTTCCCGGTGTTCCCGCCGAGTTCAAGGCGCTTGTGGACGATGGCGTCCTCCCGATTCTCAGAAAAATATCTCCGCCTTTGAAGCCTGTGAACGTTCTTGTGTTCAAATTCGCCGCTATCGCAGAATCCGACCTCGACCTGCGAATATCTTCCAAACTTTCGAATTTAATCCCGATGGATGACGAGGAACTTATTATCACGACAAAACCCGGCGTCCAGACCGTTTCCCTGGTCACACGCCTTATTGATGAAGAACTGGAGGATAGAAAGAAAGCGCTCGAAAAGGCCTTCCTGGATGAATTCCCGGATAATTTTTATTCTTCAGAGGATAATAACCTTGAGGAAACCGCCGGATCGCTGTTTACGGAAAAAAATTTGAAGCTGGCAACGGCTGAATCCTGCACCGGGGGTCTTCTCGCGGACAGGATAACGGATATCCCCGGAGCTTCCTCTTATTTTTTGGAAGGACTTGTAACTTATCACAATGATGCGAAAAAAAATCTGTTGGGAGTAAAAGAGGAGACACTTCAGACCAATGGTGCGGTCAGCGAGGAGACCGCGGCTGAGATGTGCGCGGCATTGAGAATAATGAGCGGAGCGGATATCGCTTTATCAATCACAGGGATCGCCGGTCCTGGCGGCGGATCTTCTGATAAACCCGTCGGAACGGTTTTCATCGGAATTGCCGACAAGAACGGAATATCTATTGAAACAAAGACTATTTCAGGGACAAGGAGATTTTTTAAAGAATGGGTAACCTCTGTTGCGCTGAATTCAATTCGTTTGCGAATCTTACGGTATCATTGAACATAGCCGCCGCCGAGCCTGTTTTTAATATTGCTACCGTAATCCTCATCGCATACCTGCTCGGCAGCATCAATTTCAGTTATCTTGTTTACAAGAAAAAGACCGGCAAAGATATCCGGACCGTCGGGAGCAAAAATCCCGGAGCCAGCAATATACGCAGGTTTTTGGGATGGAAATACTACCTCCTGGTGCTGATATTGGACATACTGAAAGGTCTTCTCGCGGTACTGATCGCGGATTGGTTCACCGGCGGAGACATCGCAATCGTTTCGATTGCCGGGGCCGCCGCGATTATCGGCCACAGCTATCCGTTCTGGCTCGGGTTCAAAGGCGGCAAATCCGTTGCGGTTACAATAGGAGTATTTATACCGATCGGGTTCTGGGCGGTCCTGATCTTCGTAGTGTGCTATTTCTCGCTTGTCGGCATCTTTAAAATCGTCTCGATAGCTTCGCTGATGGGAGCGTTTTTGCTCGCTGCGGCGACCTTTCTCTTCGAATATCCGCTGCCGGTGAAGCTGCTTGCGATATTTTCTCTTCTCATGATCGTTTACCGGCATAGATCCAACATCATACGATTGATCAGGAAAGAAGAACTCAGTTACGGCACAACAAAAACAGAGGACGAATAAATGAAGCCAGCTGTAATAGGAGCGGGCAACTGGGGAACAGCAATCGCGAATCTGCTCGGAAAGAAAAACATCAGGGTAAAAATCTGGGCACGCGAAACCGAAGTTGTGGAAGGAATCAATCAGAAAAAATCGAATCCCCTCTTCCTTGCGAACGTGGCGTTATCGGAAAACATCTCGGCATATCATGACCTCAGCGAAACCGCTGAAGGTTGCAATATGGTGATCATGGCAACTCCTTCGCAATTCTACAGGGAAACCCTCGAAAGACTCGTTCGCGTTCTACCGGGAAACGTGCCGGTAATAAGCGCCGTGAAAGGAATAGAGGACGATTCCCTGATGCTCATAAGCCAGGTGACGGCGGACGTCAGAAAGCAATCCGAGGGTGAGCGATTTGCCGTATTGTCAGGCCCGACATTTGCCGAAGAAGTGGCCGCCGGAAAACCCACAGCTGCGGTCATTGCATCTAAGGATAAAAATCTTGCGGGCGATGCGAGAAAGCTGCTTTCCACGGATTATTTCCGGCTCTATCTCAACAGCGATATAATCGGCGTTCAGCTTGGCGGAGCGCTTAAAAACATCTTCGCGATCGCAAGCGGCATCATCGCCGGCCTGGACCTCGGGTTGAATACCCAGGCAGCCTTGATTTCGAGGGGAAACGCCGAGATGACCCGTTTGGCGGTAAAGCTCGGCGCGGATCCAAAAACCCTCTCCGGCCTCGCCGGCGTCGGCGACCTTATCCTGACCGCGACCGGCTCCCTCAGTAGAAACAGGACGCTCGGAATGCGTCTCGCGCGCGGAGAAAGCCTTGAAGATATCAAGTCCACGACATTAACCGTGGCGGAAGGGATTCGCACGACCCTCGCCGCGTTCAAGCTTGCAAGGAAAACAAAGACCGATATGCCGATTGTGGAGGCATTGCACGGGGTATTATATGAATCGAAACCCGTCCGTGAAGCGGTGAAGCTGCTTATGGGAAGACCGCTCAAGGATGAGTTCGGGGAATAAACCCCCTCGTGCAGGATTCACAGAAGCGAGAGCTTTACAAAGCCTTCAAAATTACCGTTGTCAATTCAACGAAAAAAAGCAGATTTTTCAAAGATCTCGATATAACTCTATCGTGGTTTCCCCCGCTCTGTTGCATTACAGGTCTGATGGAATATAATCGGAATCGTGGAGTTGATAAGGTACTCTAATCGTTTCAGCAAGTTAAGTATTGAATTAACCGGATCAACGCCTTAAGAACCGATGCGGAGATTCAATTGGAGGTGTAAGATGGAGAAGATATACCTTGCGGATATCGCGAAGTATGATGGAAAAGAAGTTCTTATTGAAGGCTGGGTTTATAATATCCGCTCGAGCGGTAAAATAAAATTCCTTATCGTCCGCGACGGAACAGGCCTGATTCAGGCTGTCGCTATAAAAAATGAAATCGAAGAAAAATATTTCAATGATATAGATAATCTCACGCAGGAATCTTCGCTTCGTATGTGGGGCCCCGTCCGCGCGGATAAACGCGCGCCGGGAGGCTGGGAGATGACACTTAAAGGGCTTGAAATCATTCACATCTCCGAGGAATACCCGATCTCATTGAAAGACCACGGTGTGGCATTTCTTATGGACAACAGGCACCTGTGGATACGTTCGGAGAAGCAGAGACAGATACTGAAAATCAGGTCTGAGGTTGTGCAGGCATGCCGCCAGTTTTATTATGAAAGAGGATTTACCCTGATTGATTCACCGATCCTGACACCCGCTGCCTGCGAGGGAACAACCACCCTTTTCGAAACCGACTATTTCGATGGGAAAGCATACCTTTCTCAATCCGGGCAATTGTACCTCGAACCGGCGCTGGCGGCCTTCGGCAAGGTTTACTGTTTCGGCCCGGCCTTCAGGGCGGAAAAATCAAAAACGCGGAAACACCTCCAGGAATTCTGGATAATCGAACCGGAGGTTGCCTTCGCGGAACATGAAGATAATATCAGACTCGCTGAGGAATTCATCACCTACATCATCCAATGGGTGCTCGATAAAGCCAGGCCTCAGCTCCAAATCCTCGAAAGGGATATCTCAAGGCTCGAGAAAGTAAAAACTCCGTTCGCGAGATTTACATACGATGAAGTTATTATCCGACTCCAGAAAGAGGGACGCGATTTGAAATGGGGCGACGACTTCGGAGCCGAGGAAGAAACGCTGATCGGGACGTGGGCGGAAACGCCGGTAGTTATCGAAAAACATCCTGCGGAAATGAAAGCCTTCTATATGCAGCCGGATGAAAAAGACCCGAAATACGTTATGAGCATGGATATATTCGCTCCCGAAGGATATGGGGAAATCATAGGTGGAAGCCAACGAGACCATAACTATGAAAGACTCCGCAAAAAGATTGAAGAACAGAAGCTGCCCATAGAAGCGTTCGCGTGGTACCTCGATGTCCGCCGCTACGGATCGGTTCCTCACAGCGGATTCGGTATGGGTCTTGAAAGGGTAGTCTCCTGGATAACCGGCGCTTCGCATATTCGCGAAACCATCCCCTACCCCAGAATGCTCTACCGGCTTTACCCGTAAATGTAATGTCTGGAAAAATCGGTTTTATCTCACTCGGATGCCCGAAAAATACTGTGGATTCCGAGATAATGCTCTCTCATCTCAAGTCGGACGGGTGGGATTTCACAGAAAAGTACGAGGACGCCGACACAATCGTTATCAATACCTGCGCATTCATCGAGCCCGCGAGGGAGGAAGCGATCGAGGCAATCCTCGAAGCTGCGGAATTCAAGAAAACTGGCAAGTGCCGGAGGCTGATCGTCGCCGGATGCATGGTAAACCGTTATCGGGAAGAATTGAAGAAGGAAATCCCAGAGATAGACGCATTCGTGGATACGTTTTCTCTCGCTTCAATAAAAACCGCGGCCGGAAGAGAGAAACCTGAGGATGCGGAGACTGAAGAGCCTGAAAACCCCCGGCGGCAAGTGCCTCAGCAATGGTCGTCCGACAGGCTTCTGATCACGCCTTCGCATTACGCTTATCTGAAAATCGCCGACGGTTGCAGCCATAGATGCTCTTTCTGCGCAATACCGATCATCAAAGGTCCGCAGATCAGCCGCCAGGCGGATGACCTGATGATAGAAGCTGAGAAGTTAGCTAATAATGGTGTCAAAGAGCTGATACTAATAAGCCAGGACACGACCGGCTGGGGCAAAGACCTGAATCCGCCGGAAAAGCTCATCGAACTTCTCCGCAGATTGGATGAATCGTCTTTATTTCCATGGATCCGCCTGATGTATCTCTACCCGTCTCAGATTAACGAAAGACTGATAGAAACCATCGCCCAAAGTGGTTCGATACTTCCATACTTCGACATACCTTTACAACACTCCCACCCCGATATTTTGAAAAAAATGGGAAGGGGCGGAGATGGAGAGAAATATCTCCAGCTTCTATCCAAAATCAGAGTCGCGATTCCTTCCGCAGTGATACGCTCGAGCTTCATCGCCGGCTTTCCGGGAGAAAATGAAGACACAATAGGACATCTCAAAAATTTCCTGTCCGCAGCGCGTATTGACAACGTCGGGATTTTTGCATATTCGCATGAGGAGGGCACTACGTCATTTGATGAATTCAAAGATGAAATATCGCCCCGAATAAAAACAGGATGGCAAAAAAAGCTGATGAAGCAGCAAAGCCGGATTTCGAAAGAAATAATGTCCAAATATAAAGGCAAAAGCCTTGATGTCATTATAGACGGCGAGCACCCGGAAAGTGAATATCTGCTGTCCGGGAGGTTTTGCGGACAGGCGCCGGAGATTGACGGAAGTGTGATAATCACGGAAGGAACGGCCAATGTCGGCGAGATCGCCAAGGTCAAGATAACGCGGACCTGGGAATATGACCTTGCGGGAAAAATAGTTTAGCATTTGGGACATCGCACTCGAGAGAAAATGAATATAAGTTACAGAAGAAAACTTTGACGAAAAGAAGAACTTATCAAACTAGAAGGAAGCAGGAGTCCGCTATAAATAAAGTGTAAAATAACTTTATCTAATGTATTTCCATTTTCGTTGAATATACAAAATTCCTTTACCGCTGTTTTATGTCAACACAAGGATAATAGAAGCTGACACAATTCCAAGAATATAAAAGAGAAATGCAAAAAAAACTAATCGACGAGATGTTTTAATCCCTTTATAAATGTCCTTTCTAAGTAATTGGGCGTACAAACTTAACTTTTTACCTTTTCTTGGATACAGCATTACTAATACTAATACTTGTGAAAAGATTAAAGAGGAAATTGGTATAAAATGCCCGCAATTTATTTTTATTTTCGATAATCGGATTCCAGCTAAATATACAGCAAGAATTGATGGGATAAGTATCATTAGTTTTTCTGAAAATGAACGCAATTCTTTATACGTTATTGTTGGCAATTGTTCAACTGCTTTAAATAGAGGATCATCTTCTGATACTTTTTTAGCAATTAATATTTTATCTTGATTCTTTGCCATTAAAATTATCTTCCAATTGAATTTCTATTTTTTTCCCACATCCTGAACAATAACCTTTTATCAAGTTATCGGGGTAATCAGGAATAGGTTCGGAAATTATCCCACTTAAAGATAAAGCACAGCTTCCTTCCATTAAAGAAATAGGTTTAATGGTAACGAGCTTTTCACAAAATGGACATTTTACTTTTCTATCGAATATCATTTTTATCCTTTCCAGTGTTCAAATGCAGCCAACTTTGATATGCTATTTTGAATTATCAGCTTGAAAAAGAACGTATTCTAAATAGGGTGAAATTAACTGTAAATATTCAAGGAACATCTTTTCTTCTTCATTCATATAATCAGTCAAGTTTTCAATAATGGAATAGTTTTTTAATATAGATGATACAAACTGAAGCTCTTCATTAAAACTTAGAGCATTTTCAATTGATTCGAATTCAAGTTTCTTTCTCGATAGAATGATATTAATTGAATCTATTAATTTGTCCTCATCAATGTTCTTAATTTTTTCAAAACTTTCTAAAAATAGTTGTGAATATTTAAATTCAAACCCAATTAAATCTTTTTCAAATTTATCTAATTCTTTTTCACTAATATCTGAGTTTCTTATTCTTTTCTGAGTATTGATTATGAAATCTTTTATTTTATCCAAAATATCAAATCGTGATTTCAATAACATTTCGATTTGTGTTAACCCCTTTTTTACATCGTTTATATACAATAGATCATTTTGAAGATATGTATTAAGTTTCTTTGTTTGGCTTTTCGAATCATCTTTTTCTTTTAATATTTTTTTTATTTTCTCTGCCATCTCTTGATTTATTAGTGGATTTTTATATTGAATAGAAAAGATACTAGAGGCAATATCGATTGTAAGCGTATCAATAGATGTACATGTACCAATAGAATTTATAAATAATTGAGAGTTAACTTCTTGGAGATTTTTTATTTTAGCATCAATTTGGATAATTTTTTCTATTGTAAACTCACTTTGATTATAATATTTCCGCAATGAATCCCAGCTATTTGACATTAATTTTAGCTCTGGCCATTTCATGTCTTTTAAGGAAATAAGTTGAGTATTTGTATTTAATAAATCTATTAAATATTTAGAAGGAATTGCCCATGCAATACTCCCACCCTCATTGTAGCTTCCAGAAAGAATTCCAATGACATTACCTTCTTGATCAATTAATGGGCCACCACTCATACCACCATAAATAGTTAAATCCAACGGTATTAAATCAATATTCTTATTAAAAAGCTTATAACCGTCTTTATCACTAAAGTTAATTGAATTCAAATAACCATTATTGGTTGTATGTATTTTAAACTCTTGGTTTAGAATACTGGCCTGACCCCCTAAAGCTGGACTACCTTGAGTGTTAGTATTAACTTAGAGAGAGGTAGATCCAATGAAGCAAAAGCGTTTCAAAGTTGATGAGGTTTTCAGGATTCTCCGGGAATGT